>QGNH01001142.1_pt1 | contig 33326 bp, 49 predicted proteins | sample 1735481 | NCBI WGS metagenome assembly QGNH01 (sample SAMN09239004, study PRJNA386568) | Viral metagenome, whole genome shotgun sequencing project. | reverse complement strand
AGGGGACACCCATGCAATGGTTTAGCTCGTATTCCAGCAACGATATGCGTTTATCGGTAATCGGAGAGCCGTTCACACGGAGGTCATTTATCTCCTTTGCGTCGGACAGCACCTGAACCTTTAAAGCAACAAGTTCATCCCGCATGGTGGACGCCTTGTCGTTCTGCAAAATCACAGCAAGGGACAGTTTGTCAGCACCAAGTTCTTGCCTTTGAATATCCTGGTTCAACGGGTGAATGGCCGCGCCGTAAATCACCAACACCAGCGACAATAGGACGCCAGCACCAGCGATTACGACATTCCAATTCGTTTTGCCGGCCTCGGACAGAGACGTGACAATGGCCGATTGGCCATTCTTTAATTCATCCAGCACAGACCAGATTCCGGTCACGGCGGTTTCGAGCTTGCCCTGCCCGGTTTCGAGTTTGCTCAACCTGTTATCATGTTCTTGGTCGTTCATAATCCTCTCAATTGGTGAAAGTTGACCGTTTGCTTCCCCTTCCGCACCACCGTCACGCCGCCGCCGCTGTCCACCGTGGGGCCGGCTGCCGGGTCGTTCGGAATCGTGATAGGGAAGTCGCCTTTCTGAATCTGCACTTCAAGAATGTCATGCGCGCGCTTCACCATCGCCATCTGTTGCGGCGACCAGTCGAATCCAGTGAGGCCCATCTGTATCTGCTCCACCAGCAGCCAGCAAACGTGCAGCACCAGTTCCGGGGGGACGCTCAGTGGCGTCTTGGACACCTGGATGCCACGCCGCTGGATACGGTTCTGTAACTCGGCCACAATGGCTCCCACGACGTTCTGGAACCGGGTGTTCTGGCCGCCAGCCTTCGTGAGCGTCGTCTGGATGGCGTCAACCTGGGCGGCGTTTAGGACGCTGTAGAGGTCAGCCGGGACCATCTGGTGCCAGTTAGTCATGGCGCCTCGTTTCCGTCATCGTCACGTCATCCTCCGGCCAGTGCCAGGTGCCGTGCGCGGTGCAATTTGGATCGTATGTGACGGTGTGCCGGTAGAACATGTTGCCCAACTTGTCGCCCAGTTCCTTGTTTCCATCGCACCACACCTGGACATTGACGGTCATGGTGTTTTGAGGATCACACGAGACAACCACGGCGGGCCGGTGCATCCCAGGGCGGGCGCTGGCGGCCAGTATAAAGTGAACCAAACTTCCAAGTTGCGGCGTTTTCATTATTTTACCAAAATGGCGGCACCCCGCAAAGAGCACCGCCAAATTACGGGTAATCCGGCAACGGGCCGGGCTTACTTGTAATAGTATTCGACGAGCGGATTCGTGACAATCAAATTTGTGCTGGTGTTCTTCCAGTTGCCGAACTGGATCGTCTGGAACCCCTTCGTTGAGAAATTGGTCCAGCCGCTGTTCGTCCAGGCGCCCTCCGTCGAAACAAGGTTGCTGCTCAAAGGGAATGCGAGGATGTAATTGGGGTCGTTCGTGACCCAGGTCGCATTGGAAGTCTGCCCCATGTTGGACCAGAAAGCGTAATCGCTGCTGATGTAGAACTGAGCGGTCAAGTTGCTGATAGTCCCTTGCGACCATCCAACTCCGCCAGCAATTGGGTTCGTAACCACGTTGACGATCATGGTGAACGTCACGTTCTGCTGGTTCAACAGATTCAGGTTCGTCGGCGAAACGCTGTAATCAGCCGTGCCAGGCGGCAATCCGTTCGTTGGGATGGCGTTCGTGAATGGCACGAAATACCTAGTGCCGACTCCGTAGTTCGTCACCCAGATATTCGTCCAAAACGAGTTGCTTTTGTTCGCCCAGATGCCAAAGGCGCCCGCCAGTTGGTAGGGGCCGCTTGACCCAGGCTGCGCGCGGAGTCCGACCGCGCACAGCAGTGAGAGAACCAGTATTTTGAGCCGTGTGCTCATTAGCGCCAGTACAGTTCGAGCGTGATGTTGGTCATCGCTATGTTGGTCAACTGATTGCCAATCGGCCCAGGCCGTATGGCCGTGTACAGACTGACATTGAAGTTGCTCTGGCCGGAGGTGCCGTTGGTCACAATACCCAGGTAGTTCGTGTTTGCCAACACGTTCGTAGCTGTGATCGGGACCGCCAGAACCAGCAGCGGGTCACTGAACCAGGTAGCGTTAGTCGCCCAACCGGGACCGAGGTTGTTCCAGTAGGCATAATCCGCCGAGCCTTGAAGCTGGAAGATCGCGTTGCTGCCGAACTGGGAGACACCGCCGATGTTTGTGGTGCAACTAAACGTCGCCAACACCTTGATATTCGTAATACCGCCGAATGAGATGTTTGTGAGAGGCAACAGTGTCGTGTTGGTGTAGCCAGCTTGCGCCGTCGAACCCACCACGTTTGTCGCCAGACCGCCGTTTATGAAGTTCCAAAACACGGGAGGTTGCGTCCATTGCGCTTCCGCGCTGATGCCAGCCATCAGTGCCAGCCCGATGACCATATTTTTCAGGAATTTTTTCATTTTCGTTTTTTCTTTCTTGATGCGGCCGGGAGCTTTACGCCCCCGGCCAGTTAATGGTCAGGGTTAGATCGTGGCCACGTTCAGCAACTGGACGCCCAGTGTGCTCGTTGCGATGATGTTGCTGTAGTGCTCCACAGTAACATCGGTGAACTTGCTGCCCCAGGGGGCCACGTAAACACGGAACGGAGTCCCGCCGACTGTGGCGGAAACGAACCGCTTGATGTTGCTCGGATCTTCCGGCGTCTGGCCGGCTTCCGCCAGGAACACAACCACAGGGTAGGTGTTGGCCGGCAGAGTCGCCCCAGTCGCATTCGTGATCGGAGTCTTGGTCGGCAAGAGCCGCGTGCCGGTCGTCATACGTTCCTTGGACACATAAATGTCGTCCAATCCCAAGAACGCAGCCAGTTGCTGCGGCGTGAAGTTGGCGTTCAGGTAGCCTCCTGGCACGTTGATGTTGCGGAGCGACATAAGCCGGGCGTTCCAGGCGTTGTGCGAGTAAACCGCGCGCGTCGGCCCCAGGCCGGCGCCGTCGAAGTAACGGGTGCAGGCATTGATGGCGTCCATGTCGGCGTCTTTGCCGGCTGTGGAGTTCCATGTCACGCCCTGCGGATTCAGGTCCGGGGCAGCAGTCGCGTTGGCTTGGGCGGCGGCGATGAGAATTGCCAACCCGCGGCGATACTCGTTGCGGAGCAGCCGGCGCATAATGCGGCCCGTGTAAATCTCCTGCCAGTTCGGCAGGTCGTTCACTTCGTCCATGTCAATCCGCATCGTCAACCCCTTGTTGTAGGTCTTGGAAACGACTTTGCTGGACGTGAATTCAATCCGTTTGAAGTCGGCGCCGATGCCGCGAACGTCGTCAATTTCCGAGATGAATTCCTCGGCGTTGGTGGCCTGTATGAACTCGAACTTGCGACCGACAGAAACCATCGGCGCCACGAATTCCAGGGCCACATCAATACGGTTGGGGTCCTTCCACCCGGTCGCAAAAGTGGTCAGCGGCACGGAGAAGTTGGATTCAGTGAACCGGGAGGCGTTGGCGAAGCACATGGCTCCGTTGCGGTCCCCCAGCATACCGTCATTAGCCAGGATTGGCTGAATGTCGGTAGGAACATTGTCATTGGCGAAATCTTGCTCTTGAGTTTGCATATTATTTTTCCTTTATGGGTTAGATGGCCAATGGTGATTACCAATTCAGGCCGGTGCCTGTTGCGATAACAGCCTGGGAACTGCCAACATTGAGTCCAAGAGTGGCTTCAATGCAGTCCCCGGTCGCCGATGAAGCCGTCAAGGCCGTGCCGATCATGCAGGTGGTCGAACCAGTGGTCCACGCGACCACAGTGCCGTCACCGTTGCTCTTGAGCAATGTTCCAGCCGCAATGGCGCCGGTCGCCACAACCAGGGTCGTGCCGGTCAAAGCGTCCGGGATGGCCACTTGAACAGGGTCCTGCGGGTTGTCCGGCAAGTCCTGGCAGACGCCAAGGATCACTTCACCGGAGGTTTGGCCAACGGCGCAGTGGAAGGCGTCAATTCCGAATATGACGCAACTGTAACGATACGTCCAAAGGGGCGTGGTCGTCGAGAGCGTCTGAGCGGAGTTGGCGAAGTAGCTCTTGATGCCATTCTCCGTCCGTGAAACCGCATTGGGGTAGCCGGGGTCCGTCACTGCGGCAGTGGCGTTGGCCATCAATGTTCCGTCCGAGTGCTGGATGTCGTCCAACACCTGTTCCAAAGCGAACACCGCCCGCTGCCACACGCACGTCACGGTGGCCAGCATCGCGGAGATCGCGTATCTAATTTTCTTCATATTTGCTGTCCTTTTTTGTTTGTGCCGTGGCATTGCTGCCTTGGCGGTTTATCTGTTTTCGTGCCGGCAACGCCGGATGCAAATTACTTTTTCGGGCCGACACCGGGCAGGCCGCCGGAAGCCTCAGCTTCCATCATCAGGAGCATTTCGGGATGGGCCGATTTTTCGGCGAAGTAGGCGGTGTTGTAGTCCACCTTCTTCTTCTCCATCCGCTCGTTGACCATCGAGAGGAACTTGTTGCTCACGCTCTTGGGGTCAGCATGGAGGCCGGCTGACCGTTCGCCAGCGTTCGTCACGCGGGTCTGTGTGTTCAGCTTCGGCTGGCCACTGAGCAGCGTCGTCACGGCGGTTCCGATGTCGGTGGAATTCGCCAGTTCCGTCACCTTGCCAGCCTGCTCATGGAACAGCACCAGGTTCTTGCCCAGTGCGACGGAGACGGCGGCTTTGGAGAGACTGCCTTTGGCGTTGGCCAGTGTCGTTTCGGCGGTCGTCTTGGCTGTCTCAACCAAAATGATCTTCGCGTTGGCGAGAGTCACGTCGGCTTCGGCCTTGGTCGCGCGCGCCTCGGCACTGGCAACTCTGGCATCAGCAGCCGTTGCCCGCTTGTCGGCGGCGTCGGCCCGTTCGTTGGCCTTGGCGACCACTTCCGGGGTGCCGGACTTGTCGGGGTTGGCCAGTTGCGCCTGCAACTTGGAAATCAGTGCCTTCTCGGTGGAACAAGCGGTGTCCGCGGTAAGTTCGAGCTTCGGATTCGGCACGGCGGCATTGGCCAGTTCCGTCACGTCGGCGACGGTGATGAGCTTCCCCTGCCACTTGGCCAGGATGGGCATGACTTTGGAGGCGCTGTTGGCGAGCGTCACGGCGCTGGTGATGGCGGTTTCGATCTGGGCCTCAGTGGACGTTGCCGCGAGGCCAAGTTTTACTGCAAGTTGACTCAATTTCATTTGTCGTTTCCTTTGATTCGATTGTTACTTTTTTTGGCTGCGGCAGGCGTCATCGCCTGACATTTCAAATTCATGCTGCAATTAGGTCGTTCTCAATGTCCGGGTCCTGCTCGTTCGCCTGGGTGATCGGAGGCACAGCGATGTTCGGCTCGTTCGTGAAACCGACACTCTTGATACTGAACGGACGCCAGTTGCCTTGCGCATCCTTGCGCACGCGCCAGTTGACGCTGTGGCCGTGGAACTGTTCCTCGTTGACCATCTGTTTGCCGGCGGTGCTCCACTTCACGTTGCCCCAGAGGCCGTCGTCACGGGCTTCCATCTTCTTGATGCGACCGTAGGCTGCGGTGTCAGTGTAGCGAGCTTTGAAGTCGGGATGGTCCGGGTGTCCCTTGTAGAACGGGATGCCCATGCCCAGTGTCCGCTTCAGGAGGCCCACCGGTGAATTGAAATCAGCGATAATCTCGTTCGCATCGGACTTCTGGAAACGCTGCATCCCGCCGGTGTGCGGCCAGTCGCCGTAAGGGGAAATCATCACCCAGTTGGTTCCTGAGTCAGCTTCATTGGCCTTTTCCATGACGAACGGGCCGTCCCATTCGTTCACTAGATACTGCTTCTCGTTGGCGGTCAACGCTTCGTTTGGTCGGGCTTCTGGTGACGGCGTGGCGGCTTTCGCGACAGGGGCTGTTTCGGGTTTTACGACCTTTCCGTTACGCGCCCAAGTATCGTGACTGTCGGCTTTCGCGCGGTGACTTTCCGATGCGCCCATATTACCAGCAGCCTTGTGAGCTTCCGACGCCTTGTAATGGGCCAGGGCGGCGGTGGCGTGGGTCGCTGGAACTTCCGGGTTCACATCGTTTGACGCTTTTTCGGCGGCGGCTGATGCGCCTGACGCTGATTTCTGCTGGTGATACTGCACCGTCGCCTCATGCGCCTTGGCCACCGATTCATGGAATCCTTTAGCGCGATACGGTTCCGCATTCGTTTCCAGTTTCGCCGCCTTCTCGTGAAAATCTTGTGCCGTCTGGTGCAACGTTGCCGCGGCCTGGTGGTCCTCCGGTGAATCTGATCCAAGAGCCTTCTGTGTCGCCTGGGCAGCCTTCTGGCTGGCGTCGGAAGCGGTGGAACTGGCGCCGGAGCGGCGCGTCTCCCAACCCTTCGAGGCGCCTTCGCTGTTACCTTCATTGGCCGCCGCCCCTCCCACGAGGCTGGCCACTCCCTGCAACGGCTTCCCGTTGCCGCTCCGCAGTTTCAAAATCAGTGAAGCAGCGTCATTCCGCTCCTTGGCGCTCAGTGCCGCTGCATCCGGCATGTAATCCGCCATCTGTTTAGCCACATTGTCGCGGTGATCTGTCACGCCAGCAACCTGGCTCGACATTGCAATGGCGTCTTGAGCCTGCTTCGTCCAGGCGTTGTAACGGTCAAAATCAGCCTTCCGGTTGGTCATCTGGTCCACCGCAGCCTGCTCCGCCGTCTGGGCGTCTCTGCCGCAAGCCTCGTGATACTGCTGCATCGCCTTCACGGAATCCATGAGTTCCGGTGAGTCCCATTGCCAGCCTGAGTACGCCTGGGCGGCTTGCAGGTGAGCATCAGCGAGCGTGGCCCAGTCCTGGGCGTTCGCGTTCTTGCCCAAAGCGCGGATCTTGGCGGAAGCGGCGAAAGCGGTGTTGGAGGCGGCAACGGCGTTTGATGCTGGGTTGCTGTCGCTCTTTTGGACGGCAATGAACTGCGGTCCCATGTCCTTGTCGCCCAACTTCACCGTGCGCTCGTCATTGGCGAACAGCATCTTGGTAGCGGCTTCCTGCCCGCCCTGGTTTGCGATGAAAATATCAATAGCGGCGTCCGGTTCCGCAAAGTCAACTGCTACAGCAGCCGCTTTGGAGTCACCGAGACGGGCGCGGAGACAGGTCCAGAACGCTTCGTTCCCTTTGGCGTCATCCGGTTCGACACCCGCCTTTTCTGCATGGAACTTCGCGTCAGCCTTGTGCGTTTCGGCCTGCCCCTGGTGGAAGTTGGCCGCAATCGGATCGCTCGGCCGCAGTGCCGTCTCCGCATCCGTGTGGGCCGCCGCCGCTGCGTCATGTTCCTGGGAGGCGATGCCGTGCGGTTCGGGAGCGTCACCGGCCTGGGCATACTTGGTTGCCGCCATTGCCTTCGCACTGGCTTGCTTTGCGTCGGAGGAAAGGTTCTTCGATGATCGGTCGCTCAGGTCAGCCTCCTTTTGATGGGCGTCAGCCTGCTCATCGTGGCTGTCGGCGCGGTCCTGAAAAGTCTGCTGCATGAACTTGTTCGTATCCCCATACGCCTTCGCGGCGCCAGCATTGGCCTTGGACGCCACCTGATGCGCCTTCGCGGCAACTCCGTGGGCCTCCTGAGTGTTCGCTTCACCGGCAACCTGGGTGGCATCGTTCGCCGTCCCTGTCGCCTCCTTGGCGGTGTCCGCCGCCTTCTTTGCGATGGCTGCATCCTGCAAATCGTTCTCGGTGTCCTGCGGACTTTTTTGGGGTGTCGCTTCGTTGGCTGATGGCAGATACCGTGTCACCCTGTCAACGGTCGCCCAGGCTCCATCGGTCAGAATCGGTTCGCCTCCCTGAATGTCGAACGGGACCTCGTAGGTCTGGCTGTTCAACGAGAAGTAGCCGTAGTAACCGTCTTCCAAATCGTAGTCGTCAGGGATTTCAACGTCCAACGTGTATGGGCCGCTACTTACAGCAGTGGCCGGCGCCTGCATCAGCAAAGCCTTGTAACGGGGGTCGGTGGCCAGCCGTTGCGCGATCTTGGTTTGAAGATCGTTGACGCTTACGTTGGCCAGCATCCGCTCTTTTTTCCCGTTGTTTTCGTGCTTCACAGACAGGCGTGTACCATCCTTGCACGGGTCGTCAATAGGTTTTTTGAACAAAATTAGTACATAAACAGGCCCCGGCACGGACCGGGGCCTGAAACCAGTGGCAATTGTCGCATTGCCGATTACTCTTTTATTATGGCCTCGTGGGGATCGAGGGCTTGGAAGTCGTTACGGTGCGGCGGCTCTGGCGCCCAGCGCCTTGTGGCCAATCTTGGCTGCCGGCGTCACCGCGTTGCCCGGAAACAGGTCCGGCCAGAAATACTGCCCGCCGTCCTGCATCATGGCGCGCGCCTGAATCTGCTCCTGAGAGGCGGCGCCGTGGCGGGCGGCAATCAGTTTGAACCAACCAATCTGCTGGTCGTGAGGACGGATTCGTAGCTTAGGACGTCCTTGGTCATCAAACTCGGCAGGCCCTCCAATCTTCTTGGTTTTGAGGGCTACATGGTGACATTCGTGGTCAATTAGTGCGCGCTGCTCTGGCTCGTCCACTGATTCCCACCAGTCGCCATCAACGAGGATGCGAGCGTCGGCAGATCCAGCGGCCCGGTGCTCCGCCGCCATGATTTTGCAAATGCCCAGGGCGCGGACGCCGTGAAGCGTCAACGCCTGACCTTTAATTTCCCCGTTGTCGTCCCTGTCGGCATACGCCATCAGGATTTCGATTTTCACATGGGCGTCGAGAATCGGTTTATGCGTCTCGAATTCGCAAAGGATGGAGTTGACCATCTCCACTACTTCTTTGGGTGCTTTTTTAAATGATGCCATAGTTGTTTTTTTGTTGACTGAGTTATTTCTGGTTGGTTCCCTCGACGCCGCGATCAATCCGTCGCTGCGTCCTTTTTTTCAGGACAAACAATGCTTCATGGATGAGTTGGAGAGCGTCTTGGTTGTCGTCGCATCGGAATGGGCCGGATTGAAAACTGTTGAGCCTGTCCATGACGACCGCCAGCAGCGCCTCGTTGCTGATTCCGTTGACGCCAGCCTCTTTGATGGGGCCGTTCTGGAAATTGATGACTGTGCGGACTGTGACGCCCGGTTTTATGGCCTTCCCTTCCGGTGTCGTTTCATCAGCGTAGATGCCGTATTGATGATTCGCTCCGCCGCTGCCCGGTTCGTCCATCGCCACTACTACGAGGGCGTCATTAAGTCCGCTGAGTTTATGGTCAAGAATCTGTCTCATGGTTCGTCTTTCGTTTGTGGAGCCGCCCCAGCTTCCGCCGGAGCGGCCCCGTTCGTGTTTGTCCGGGGCGTTATCGCCTGCTCTGGGAGCGACCCAGAAGGCCCCCTGGCTCGTGAATTGTCTCCAAAGTGTGCTTCAACAAATGGTTGCAGTTCCTTCACAGCATCCTCCAAACCGCGCATCCGTTCGTGGATTTTGCACTTGAACCGATCAGGATCAGAGGCTCGATTCTTCCACAGATTCACCGTGTTGAAAGCGATGGCGTAGAGGGCGCGGACCTCTTGCGGACAGGCGATGCAGCCTTTGCATTGATGGCTCACGGCAGCGGCTCCTTCGCGGGCGTCAGCATCCAGTGCGGAGTCTCGTACCAGATGCCGAAGCTCTTGCAACTGCCGCGTGTGCATGTCATCACCCTGCGGCCATCAGGCGTGTCGGCTTGCGTGAACGCGCTGCCACATGGACACATGAAAACGCCATACAGCGTGGTCGTCCCCTGCCTCCGCTCCTGTTCCTCCTGGTTCGCAAGTTCCGCGGCATGATGCTGATTCTCGGCAGCGCTCATGGGTTAGCCCTGCATGAACTGGACCTGCCCCCCTGCGAACGTATCGCCATCCTGCGTCCTCCAAGTGCTGCCCTGCTCCGGCGTCCACGACACCTGTTCCGTGATGACCACAGCCTCCCCATTAACGATAGCCTGTGCCGGCAACTGGATCGGGCTTCCGGTTCCTTCCTTGCGGTCTGACGGTGCGACGGCGCGCGGCTTCAATTCGTCCTCCGTGATGTATTTCTTGACGAACGATTCCACCGTGGCGTCCGCCTGGGCTTCACCGAACCGATCCGCATGACGCAACGTTTCCTCCCCAATGAACGGCGTCGGCGGTTGCGGCACCTGCTGCTGTGACAGCGGCCTGATCTGAGGCTTGCGTAGTGTCGCCTCTCCAATGACACCTGGCGGTAAATACTCCTTGTTTGAGTCTTGCACCTTTCCGCCGCGCTCCACCAGCATCCCCGGTGGGGCGACACCGGGGGCCAGCGGTTGCGGTGGACCGGAGGCGGCAGGCGGGGCGGGCGGGGCGGCAGCGGCTTGCAGCGGAGGCTGGCTCATTGCGGTTTCCATTGGAACCGTGCGACCGGCTTCTGCGTCGGCGAGGCCAGCTTTGAAGGATTCAGGAACGGAACGGGGATTGGGGCGTGCCATAGTTTTACTTTCATAGACCCACCGTGAACGGCGGGATTGCAGATGGATAACCTCATGTCAGTTGGCATAAGTAGTGGCCTCCGCGTGTGGGCGTATGAAAGCGCCCGTTCTCAAAACCTCCAGCCCTTTCAGGCGGATGTTCTGTGAACCGTTTGTGTCCGCATGGGACGTGTGGCCGCACTTCTTGCAGGAGAATTCCGACCGGCTTTCCCGGTTGGCCCGCTCCGTGTGGCCGCATTCACTGCATCGCTGGGAGGTGTAACTCGGGTCAACAAAGATGACGGGAACACCCGCCATCTCAGCCTTGTAGCCAATGAATTGACCTAGTTGCGCGAACGCCCAGCTTTTCAGTCCGTATCGCTGACTTTTTCTAACCCTTATCCTCCGGCCAATGCCCTTGAGATCCTCAAGCGCAATGGCACGGTTGGTGCGTTTAGCCAGCAAAACTATCTTCTTGGAAATCACATGATTACAGTCGCGGGCGAATAACGCCTCTTTCCGACTGCGCTTTTTTAGCAACCGTTTGGCGGACTTCGTGCCCTTGCGCTGCAACTTCTTTCGCAGGGAGTGATTGCGGTGCCGGATTTTGTTCAAAGCCGATCCACTGTGCTTATTCCCGTCGGAGTCCGCCGCAATCTCCGCGATCCCCATGTCCACCCCAAGCACGTCAGTCGCCTTTAATTCCTCATCATCAGGCAGGACGACCGACACCATAAGAAACCATTTTCCATCCCGCCGTCGAACAAGGTCCGACTGCTTTATCAGCCCTTTGCGCAAAAGCTCGCGCTGATAATCCCCGCATCGGAACGGGACTTTTTCACGGCCCGCCAATGTCCAGATGGAAACGATTTGTTTTTCCAGGTGGATTTTCAGATTGCGAATGTCAAACGCCATGCTTCCCAGCGGCCTGAACTTTCGCTGCGTATCCGTATCCAGCTTGTAGGCATCCCCAACCTTTGCGCACACCAAACACGCTGCCTGAGCGCCCATTCCGAACTTCTCCCTCAACTCCCGATAGTAGCCGCACTGCAAGGCGTATTGCGTGAATGTCTCGTTTAGGAACGCCCTCTCCGAAAGCCAGTCCGCCGCCTCATTGCACCGGCGCAAAGTTGCCGCCAGTGCGGAGGATTGCTCCGCAGTTGGCATCAATTTCAGTTGGACTGTCACTGTCATTTATTCAAGTATAGAACACTGTTGAAATAAGTCAAATGATTTTATTGCGGCAATTCCTCCCACCATAAATGGTGGGATTCCTTGCCGTCATCTGTTGATCGGAGGCCAGCCGTTCGTGGCGGCGAAGTTCATCACGGCGATGGGATCGTAGTGGAACTGGTTGGGCGGATTGTCAGCGTAGTTCTCATGCCAACGTGAATCGTTCGGATGCTCGACACTCATGGCGCACCAGGCACCGACGCAGAAGCTGTATTCGTCCATCGTCACTGGGGCTGTGGCGGCGGTTTCTGCCGCCTGGACTGGCTGCTTTGGCGGGAAGTTGGATTCGAGGAATATGTAGGTGGAAATGCCAACTGCACTCTCCACCATTCCGGTCAGTAGAAATAACAAATGGCGCTTCACTTCTTCGCCTCTAGGTAAAAGTGATACGTCTTGCCGTCTATGCTGGTCAAGGTGGCGGTGCAGCCAGTCGCCGCAGAGCACCACGTTTGAGTCTGCCACCAGGGCGGTGCGGTCGTGTTTGGCATATACGGCCAGATGATTCCAGGCGGCAGCGGCGGCGGTTCCGGTGCTGCAACCTGACTCATTGGCCTTAAAATGCCGTCCAACCCATAAACAAGAACTTGCACCGGCTGCCCAAAGATCCCATTCAACTGCTCCCGCAACCGCTTCGCATCCGCCTCTCCCATTTCCACGTCGCCGGTGGCCAGATGCAGCACCAGCTTCTGAGACAGGACGGGGGCGGCTGGTGCGGCGACTGCCTCCTGCGGCCAGTTCACCGTCTCCTTGTATTCATGGTCGCCGCCGTGCCCCTTGAGCAACTGACAGTGGCACTGGCTCACCGGCGACAGTGCCATGCACATGCCGACGTATTCAGGTGTGGCGGCACCCGCTGCTGATTCCTGCGGCCAGAAAGTCATGCCGAATTGGTGCTGGCCGCCGTGTCCCCTCAACTTTTCGCATTTCGCTTCCGGCGGCAGATGCAGTGAAGCAGGAATATCGGCAGCGCAGAACTGGGGCGCCGGCGCCGCTTCCCCGTAGCTGTGCGGCCACCGATACTCGCCGCATTGATGCTCGCCACTGTGGCCCGGTTTAAGTTCGCAGAACCAGCCGCGATTTTCGTCCAGCGAGTTGCAGTGGTTGCCGGCGTGGGCACCAAGATGGCCACTCACTAATCCACAACCGCATTTAAGTGTGATAACCAGCGGCGGTAACGGCTTCTGCGGCCAAGCAGCGTCTCTGCTCTGGTGCGATCCTCCATGCCCCGGCTTCCGGTAGCAGCCTGGGCCTTTGCCGCCCAGCTTCGCGCCGCAACGGGGGCGGTCCTTGTTGCCCCATGTGATACCATCGGCGTCCTTGTGCTTGCCGCCGTGGCCGATATTTAGGACGCAGAAATACACAGCGTCATTGTAATCAGGATCGGGATGCGCGGCGGGACAAATGGCGGGCTGTTTCTTGGCGGCCTTGTTGCCCCACTGGACTCCATTTACGTCCTCGTGCTGGCTGGTGTGGCGTTCATCTAAGATGCAGTAGCACTGTGCATCTTTGTTGGCAGGGTCGGGATTCATCTTACCGCAGATAATGAACTTTTCCTTGGCGGGATTGCGGCGCGCGCATTGGTTCATAAGTTCGTTCTTCATTGCACCTCCAACCTGCCACAGAATCAGCGGAGAGTCAAATTATTTATTTCGCAACCAGCGTCTTTTCCTGCAAGCCGTTCAATAGCGCCGCCGTGAGTGTCCCTTCCAGAATCTTCGCCGTCACCGGGCTGCGATTGATCTGCTGCAAAATGTCCGGCAGTTCCGCCTTGAGTTTCTTCACCGCCTCCATGAAGTCCGCCTCGTTGCTGATGTCTTGGATGCCTTGCAGCCGTTTCTTCAGCGGTGCCAGCACGATGGCCTGCTGCCTGGCCAGTTGCCGCGTCGCGTTGCCGACCAGTTGCCGGCTGTCCACCTTTTCGTTGCCCAACATCTCGGTGAATTGCTTGGAGGATCGCCGCTCGTTGTCCGCCCACGGGCCGCGGCCACCGCCACTGAGTCCGCCGCCGAATCCGCCAGCTTCAGGAGCCGGTTGCGGTGCTTTCAGAACGTCTGGGCCAGTCGCAATCTCGCGTTCGTAATCCTCAGCCACCTGGCCCTCTGACAGCGGGAATCCCATCTTCTGCAACGCCTGGTCAATGATGATCTGCTTGGCGAGGTCCTTCTGGCGCGCGCCGCCGTAGCTGAAAAAGGCTTTCTGCACCACGCCGTCCCCAAAGGTGATTCGGAGAATCATGGGGTCCAGTTGCATGTTGCACGTCTCGGTAATCATTTGACAGTCATCCGCTTCAAACTTGTCCATTTCACCGCCTTGCAAACTTGCGCCCGTGTTGTCGCCGGCTCCTTTGCCGCTCATGGTGGCAAGGTCGCCGCCCATCCAAAGAGTCGTCATGCCACGGTCAATACGATCTATCAGCGGCGGCATCGGCAACTCGCCAGCAGCCGTCCAGTCAACCTTTTCAAGCTTGTCCTTCGTATTGATGACCGCCCTCTGACCTGGGCCAACCGATTGCACCGCTGATTCGAGATTCTTCCAGTTGTCGCCGCCGGGAACTGATTCAGTGGTCGCATAGATGCCTGGTGTCCCGCAAGATTCTGAGTAACTGGCCCAATCCTGCCAGGCACCGTGCTTGTAAAAGAACAGCACCGAGCAGGCTTCCATAATGCCTGCGCCAACGGTGATAACCCATGCCCCTTCGTCCAGCGGGTCGCCATCCCATGAGGTGTCGTAAGGGAGGAAACGGAGGCGCCCAGTCCGATTCTCAAAAAACCAGAGCGGCACCTGATTCATCACACACGTCACCCCCTGGTCGCTCTGCCGCCAGAGGATCTCATGCGGCGTGTACCAGAATCCGACCGCTTCAACCATCTGCCGAGCCATCAGGTTCACCCCACCGATCTGGTTCTGGTCAACCGCGTGTGTCGCCCGTAAATTCGTGTAAGCGTAGGTGAGTGCAGCCTTTTGGGCCTCCGCTTCCGGGTCGTCCTTGTATTGCTCCGGTATCGTGATGCTCCATGATTTGCGGCCGATTGCCGCCTTCCGCTTCGGTATCACGGCGGCCAGAGTGTCATCACGGCGGGCCATCGCATCCCACATCATCACCGGCTGCCGCAAGTAACCCAGATACCAGTTGTTCAACTGCTGGACCAGATACTGCCCTGTCAGTTGTGCTATTGGGTTGAACCGCAACATCTTGTACCGACGTATCCGCTCTGCCGGTATCAAGCTCCCTTCGTGAACATTGTCCGCCAAACTGTTGGGGTCCGCCGATGGGACACTCTGAGTCTGACGCGCCAGCATCTCAGGACTCATGTAACTGCGGCCTGATGCCGCCTCTGCCAGCTTCGCTTGGATCACGTCGCCCTGGGCTGACTCAGTTGTGGCCGGCTGCCCCATTGCCGCCTGTTGAACGAGCGGGTTGGGGATCGGTTGCGGAACGCTTTGGTCGTAGGTGCGCGTCGGCTGCCGCACATTGGCCGCGGTAGCTGTGGCTGGCGGCTTTTGAGGTCGGCGGCGCTTTGGATTGGAGGCCATTGCCCGCACTCTTTACCACCCTTGCAGGCGGTAGCAAGGAGAAAGTTTACGTCACCAAACTGGACCGCTCCGATTCATGGAAGCATGTAAATCAACAATGAAGGATGCTGACAGTGGAACTCCCCACGGGTTCTGTTCGTTGCGCCTTTCCACTCGGTATTCGTGTTCGTTCAGTATGTTCAAAATCTCCTTGCCGCGCTCGATGTCGAACTGGATGCGTTTGATCTGGTCTTGAGCCTGCTGGGCCGCATTCCTCAACGCCTGGCACATAAACGTTTCGCCACCGCCCCTTTTTGTGAGTCGTCCCATCGCATTGAGAAACTTCTTCTCGGTCGCCGCCGCGTTTCTGGTGTCACTCGACAGTTTATCCAGTTTTCTCTGTATCTCGCCTCGAATCTTGTCCAGCAAATGCGTGTGCTCAACGTCCAGTGCCGTTGCCGCTTGGATGATTAGCTGGCACAATTCGTTCTCCGCGAGCGTCCTCAGACTCTTGCCTTCCGACGCCTCCCCGAACTGGTCGTAAGCCGCCCGCTTCTGCGGGTCTTTGAGCGTGGTGTAAGCCCTCTGGACGGCTTGGAATTGGGCCTCCGCCTCTTTGCTGCCACCGTTTCTGTCAGGGTGATGCTTCTTGGCCAGCCGCCGGTGCGCCCGCTTCACGGTGGCCGCGTCGGCGTCTGGTGGCACTTCCAGCGTCTCGTAGTGGCTCTTGGAGGTCGGGAGTGTCGGCTTCATAGTGGCATTGTTTTCTTTCCGCTGAGTCTGCGCCGTCTCCGCCCCTGAAGCACGGCAATTCTGGCCTCAATCTTCTTGATGGCGGCGTCCAGGTGCCGGGTCCGCGGGATGCAGGAAACGGCGTCTATCAGCGTTACGAGGGCTTCAAGCTGGGTCATACAACCATCCTTTACCATCCTCCACGGCCACTTCTTTAATCGTTGATTCTGATACACCTATCGGGCAACCCGCGCTCATGCAAACCGCACTCACGTACCTTCGATATTCCGCTCGAATCCGCCGCCGCATCATGGCCCCGGTGTAGATTCCCGCCCAGTCGTACTGCGTCACAAGGAGTCCACTTTCGGCAACCTTCCACGTCCGGGTGTAGGTGATCGCGCCGGGCAGTATCGCCGCCCCAGTGCAGCAGAGCAGCATCTGTCTCAGGAACGAGCGGCGACTGGTCATTTGAAGTTGCCTCCGCGAACGAACAGCCGCGCCTGTGCCAGCGTCCAGGGGAGCAGTTTCCGGCTTGCGATCCGCCACCACCGCCACCGACGCTGAGTGTTAAAATCCATGCCCGCAATTTGAGCGTCAAGATTCTCCCCAATTTCAATGAATTCAGCTTTCGTCACGGCGTAAGCACCTCCGCCACCGGCCTCCGTTGCCGCTGCATGACGCTGGGGAACAGCTTCACGGCGTCGTCCAGCATCTCGGCAGCCGATGCGTAGCCGAATCCGATCAAGGCACTGTTACTGGCACCACGACAGTCCACAGATCGGTCCCACCACGCCACGATGCGGAGCGGCGGCACGATGGATTCACGGTAGATGCCCTGTTCCTCACGGATACCCCAGGGAGCAAAAGCACCGTCCATCATCATCTCAAGGCGTGGGCAGGCAGTTGGAAGATTTTGCTTCAACCAATAATCACGGCAGGTTTCATTCTCGTTGACGTGCAAAAAGTGTCCGGTCCTTTTGATGCAGCCGAAATAAAGCAGGTGTTTCATGGTCGTGTGGACATTTTTCTCAGCGTGATGACCAAGCCGTAAATCAGGATGACCGGCAGCAGGAGTCCTGACAGGACGGCGTTGCCCAGGGCCTTCATCTGCAAATCCGCTGGCATCGTTTCAACGGTTGGATTGTGCGCCGCCCATTCACCAACAAACATGCCAGATCGGAAAAGTATCCAAGAGAAAACGATGGCGATGTAGATAATGAAGATCATCCGCCTTCCGTGCCTTTCGCAACCGGAATCAGCGGCTTCCGTTTCGGCGGCTGGATTCCAAAGGCATTTTTTAAGTCAGTGTAGCACTTTCCAATTTGGGCGCTTCCACCATCCAAAAAAGCACTTGCCTGCATTTCATGTTCAACCACCCTAAGTCTAGCTGCTTCTTTTTGGAGTTTCACAATTCGGCGGCTCCACCGTGCCATCAGCTTCCATGCCTTCTCGTTGTAGCGGGATGCCACCTCCACCACGATGCGCTCAATCTCGCCAGGAGGGCCTTTGGCATGGAGCCTGTCCAGTTCGTTACGGAGGTAGGCGGTTTCACGGATGATTCTGGCCGCATCACGCTCGGCCTTGCGGCAAATCTGCTTGATGGATTTTTTCATGGTGTGTTGGCAAATTCCTTCACGTCGCCAGTCCCCGCCTCCGCTTCCCGCTGCTGCGCCAGTTCCCGCTCCACTGTGGCTTCCAGGGAGGCCGCGCGCGCTTTCAGGATGGTGGCCATTTCCGTGAGGTGGGCTGCTTCTGCCTCAGCTTCCGCGGCCATTTTCAGGTGGTCGGTGGTCACTGCTTTGATAGTGTCGATTTCTTGTCGCGTCATAATTCACTCGTTGTTTGGGTTTCTCTTCGCCGCGTCCACCGGCTCCTGCTCCGCCAGCCGTGACTGCTCCTGCTCCCGTTCCAGTTGCGTGGCCATTGCCTCAAACTCGGCCGCCGTCTGCAACAGCGTCGCTGCTTCGAGACGGTGACTCTCCGCAAAGGCTCGATACGTGGCGATGCGAGACTGGACGGGCGGGCAGTCAATCATATTCGTTTCGTTTTCTTTGTGACTCGTTTACGTTTACGCTGCCTGCCTTGGACGTGAGGCTCCGTGTTCCAAGAGTGCCACGCCAGTTCAAATGTCAATTCCCCTAAACCTGTCGCCCCACAAACCCCGCATTCAGCATAGTAAGAATCACGTTCATCGCGTTCCACTTGCATCCACCGTGGTATAGGCCCAATCATGGTGATTTTCGTCGAACCGCATTTGCATTGCTTTGGAGTCCACAGATGCTTCTCCCTTCGCTGTTTATCCCACTCCAACAACTGGGGGGCAGGAGCCGCATCTCTGTTGTCATTGCGTTTCCAATAAGCCGCCAAAATTTTATCGTGTCTAGTTTGCATAATCAGAACATCCCCCTCTCCTTCATCGCCCTCAACTTCCGCAACCGCTGCTCCTTCGAGGCCGTCCAGAGGCCAGGATCTGTTACCTTGCTCCGTGGCAGCCAGTCCAGTTCCAGTGCGAAGTTGCGCTTCTGCTGGTCGGTCAGCGGCGGCATTTCTGCCACAATCTGAGCCAGCCTTTGAGCGGACTCTTTGAGCGATGATGTGTCCGCCTCACTGGTGATCTTGATTTCAAACGGCGGCTTCTTTGGGTTTGGAGGCGGCGGCGGCCACGGTCGCGGCGGCTCGCAGTGCTCATGCTCCAGGAGGTCCGGCTCGTGACAATGCGACTGCGCCAGCGGCTCCTGTATCCGCTTCCTGAGCCAGCTACAGCCGCGCGCCAGCAACAGCACACAGAGGCAGGCGGCGATGCCTTCAAGGACGCCGGTCCAGTAGCCACTCACCACATACTCCTTTCCACACCGATCTTTTGGAGGTCATCAAACTCCACTAGATACTCCGCTGTGGCATCAAAGCGCTCGGCGGCGAAGCGCATCAAAGACGCAGATTCCATTTCGTTCTTTTTAGGCGCGATCATGCAGAGCATCCTTCATAGTGAAGGCGTGTTTCGCCGGTTCCGTTGCAGGTGCGTTTGTGACACGCGGCGGTGCCACAGTGACCTGCTTCTGCGGCTCGCAACCGACGCAGCAGCAGAGTGCGGCGATGGCCGCGAGGATTCGGGAAGGTTTCATTTGCGTATCCAGTCAGAGATTAAAGTCAAAGTCGTGAAGAAGCCAACTATGAACACGATGATTATTGCTAAAGCAACAGCAGCCGCAGCGATGTAACCCATTGCACCGACAACTTTGAGTGAGAATTGCTTCACGTTGCCACCCCTCCTGCCGCTATCTCCGTCCCCGGCTGCGGATTCAGATTCTTGGGATCTGGCCCAGGCGGCGGTTCCGGTGCAGTATTCGGCGACTTCCGAGCGGGCTTCCCGGCGTCACCGGAAACGGCGGCAGGCGCCGGTTCCTGAGCAGCATCGTCGGTCCAGTTCGGTCCAGACTCGCGGTGCGGCCCTTTGTGGCCAAGCCGCAAACAGCAGCACGCCTTTCCATTCCCCGATTTGTGCGTCGCGTCGCACTGAGGCCGATCCGGTCCACTGTCCGGTTTCTGGTAAATAGCAATCTGGACTATCTGCGTGCAGGTCGGGCAGATCGCCACGTCCAGCTTCCGCCGCTTGTCAGTAGCATCCGTCAGGGTGAGCCGCATCCAGTCTGAGGCCGGCGCCTTGGGCAGCAGTTCTTGTTCTTCGGTGGCTTTGCATAAGTCGCAAGTCGTTATCTGTATTTGACGTGTTGGCATTTAGACAGCCTCCATTCTTCGCTGGATTTCTGCCAGCTTGGTTTTGAATAGTGGCAGTATCACCGCCCAGTTTTCGCCGCTGGTGATGCCAACAAGCTCAATGTCGTATCCATTCCCGTTCTCCATTACGATGCTGTTTCTGATGACAGCGCAGTGGTCGGGGGATTGCATAGCGGACTCAAGCCGCGCGATTAACGCCGTAGCCTGCTGCTCCGCTGCCAGCAGATTCTCGTAAGCGGCCATGCGGGCGGTGGGTGTTTTCAGCGTGTCGTATTCTTGTGATGTCATAGATGTTTTACTTTCGTCGTTCGTTATTCATTGCACTGTAAATGTAGCATCTTCCGCCCTGGTGTCAAGGGCCTTTCAGTACCATTCGTTTCCGCACCCTCTCCACCGGCGTCAGTTGCAGTTGCGCCGCTTCGATGGCGGCCGCGCTGAACTGAGGACACGGCATCCCCGTCGTCACCAGGAACACGGTGGCGCACCGGCCCTCCTGGCACAGCCGCAGGTTCGCAGCCACCTGATGCGACACGGAGCCGCAACGGGGACAGAGGGTGCTGGGCGACAGTCTCATTCTTCCCTCACTTTCGCGTTCGGATTCTCTGGCGACAGCGGCCATGTTGGAGCTTCAAAAGGAACCATCTGCTGCGTCGTCAGGTCGAATGAATCAAACACGATACCCAGCATCCCGCACAATTCCACCATGATTGGACCGTCGAATACCCCGGCGCATTCTGGCTCAAAATCTACCTTGCACTTTGGACACCAGCAGCGGTGAACAAACTCGCTCCACTGGCACTCATTGCAGCCGCAATGCGGGCAGCCGGACATTTCATAATCAGCGGGGGCCATGACATACACGTAATCCCGGCGCTTTAATTCAACTGCGACGCATTGGCTCATAGCTTCTTCTTGATGACGGTGATCTGTTCTGGGTGCAGGATGCCGATGCGCGGCATTACCCATTTCAAGCAGCGTTTCATTTCGGGCCTCCCAACTCAGTCATGCTGTCAATACCAGCCTTGGACAGTGCCTTGCGGGCGTTCTTGATGGCCTCTGGTGACAGCACGGCGGCGACCATTGAAGTGGGTGAGCAATGCTTCCGTGTGTAGTCCGTTTCGTCCAAGATCACCAGCAGCGCGGCTGTCACGTCGCTGAGGACGCCTTTAAGTGCGGCGATCTCACGTTGCTGTTGCAAGGACCTTTCCACAGTTACATCGCGCTCAACACGCCGCGCTTGGCAGGGAGCGCACCATACGCTCACTGGCACACCAACGGCTGTGCATGGAAGGACTTTGGCGCAGTAATCTTTCGCCAGCCGCCGCACGAGCGAGGAGCAACGTTCAAGTTGCTCAATATGCGAGTTGAATTCCCAGTCAGCCCCACCGATTGGACGGAGTGAGTAACCTTGCCGCAGGAGTCGTTTTGTTTTCTTGGTCACGCCTCCACCTCCTGGAACAGCGGCAGGCCGCAGTAGCTTTCCGGCGTCCGCTCGTAGCGGCGGTGTTGCAGGAAGCCGGGAGTCGGTGACGGTTCGACGGTTCGGATGATGGCCTTTGCCTCCGGGTCAGGATGATCCCAGTGGCTGAAGCAGGTCAGCCCGTCCAGCGTCCGAAACGCCACGTTCCAGGATCGCTCACGGAGCATCTTTAACTCGTACTGCATCCGCGTTTCGTTGGTGTCGGTAGCAGTTGTGTCCAGCGATTTTCTATAGTCAACGCCAGCGGAAAAAATGGAGTAAGCATCCATTTTGGACACTACTTGGCCTCCATGAAGCCGGTCCTTCACTGTCTGCCACCATTTTTCAAATACGTCCAGAGCATCAGGGGTGAAAGCGATGGGCGTCAGGGCAATCGGCGTGATGAGCGGTCGGAATCCGGGGTTCTCCATCAGTTTCTGAAACTGAGCCTTCGCAACTTCAAAGCCAGGGCCTGGAACAGCAGCCTTCGGGGTGGCGGAATCCTGGAGCATCTGCTTCGTCACCTTCGAGGCGTCAAATCCGGGGGGGGCCGTCACAGCAACCAGCACTGGCACCTGACAGTCTGGGCAGGGCCTCTCCACACTTCTTTGCTCACGGATGATCCAAAAAAGTTTTATTTTTGAACCTCCGCAGGTCTTGCAAACTGTAACAACCGGCAGCACGCTCCTGAGTCCGTTGCCCGGTTCCTGGGCTGACACGACGCCGCGTCGTTCCAATTCGTCCATGAGCCTCGCCGCCCTGGTGTAGCCCAGCCTCAGCCGCCGTTGCAAGAGGCTGATGCGGGCGGCGTTCTCGTTGCGCACAACCTGGATGCACTGTTGGATCAAAACTTCGTCCTCGTCACATGGAGGTGGAGGGATGACGGGCATTTCTGTTAGAATAGCAGCAACCGGGGCACCCTGAGTCGCCAGCAACGCTTTGGTCAGGTTCGCTTCCAGTTGCGGCGTGTAAATCTTTTGGATGGCGTTATCGTTCAGGCCCATAAAATTAGTTCGTTGTTCATTGCATCCTTAATGTAGCATGGTTCCGCCACGGTGTCAAACAGCGGAATTTCACCGAGTATAGGCAGAAATAGCGCGCCTCCCCTTGTTCTGTGCCAGTTGCAGTTCCACCGCCGAACAGGTGCTCAAGAGATCGCCGAACTTCTGGTGGTCAGCGTCGGCTGGAATCAATTTGGTCAGGATAGTCAGCGCCACGTTGAAGGCGGCAAACGTCATTGGCTTTACAATGACAATAGACTTGGACGACTCAGCCGCCGGGGAGGATGCAGCCGCGGGAACCATTGAAGCCGCCAGTTCCTTGCCGGCCTTCGTTTTAAGCCAGGCCCGCACCGATTCAGGAGTAAGCACCGGCGCGGTCATCTGCCCGTTTTTCTTGTCGAGCACCGCTTTCAACGCCGCCTTGGTTTCTGCGGCCGTCGCCACCGGCGCAAAGGCGGCCGGAGCCTCGTCACCGACATGAATACGCCCGTTGCCGTCGAACACCGGCATGGCAATGATGGGCGCCGTGTCCGGTATCGCCTCAACGTCTATGGGGGGCAGGTCGGATGGGGCTGGCGCCGGGGCCGCGGTGACTGGGGCTGGGGCGGGGAGGGCCTTGCGGGGCTGGCGCTCAGGTGACGGGATAATGCCATAGGCGATGTAAGCCTTGCGGATGGACGTGCAATCCTTCATTTCCGACATATGTGACGTTTTGGAAGCCAGCTTCATGTACCGTTGCGCCCGGCGCTCATTGAGTTGGGGTAGGTTTTTCGCCAAGTAGTCCAGCCAGTGAGTGTGCCCAATATCCTCTTTGGCGGCGATCAATTTGCGTCCGTATTCACGGATCACTTCAATAGCTCGCTGGCCTTGCTCTTGAATTGATATGATTCCATTGTCAATCTCACACAACCCAGCGGCGAGGTCTTTGGTCCACTGCTTTATGACGGCGGCTGGTGCGGTTGCGGGGATGACGGCGAGTGATTTGCTTTTCGATTTCTTCATTTTGACTCCTGTAAGTTCCGCCCGTTTGAACTGGGTGCGAGGCGACGCAGCTGGGAGGCTGAATCAGGAACCCAACGGGCGGAATTTACAAGGGTCGCCCTCGCTTGGTCGTTCAAAACCGTTCTCATGCCTCCACTCTGCCACACCGCCGCCCCGGTGTCAAGGGGCAAAAAAGGAGAGCGGCCACAGGAAGGCTTTCGCTTATTCCACCCAAAAAGAAAGCCAGCCTTGCAGGGCTGGCTCTAAATCAGCATCGGGTCAGAGGGTCTGGACCAGCTTAACCGTCACAGGAGAAAGCCTAACCCACGACCTGTCTGGCGTCAAGGAGCAAAAGGAGAGCGGCCAAAGGGAGGCTTTCGCTGATCCCACCCAAAGGTTTCCCTTCGGGTTGAAAATGGCCGCTCTATCAGGCGATGGCCAGGGGATGGCCACGTTGCGACTCTGCCCACTTCTGTCCGCGGTGTCAAGCCGCCATTTCCAGTTTCAAACCAAGGATGGGTAAAACACCCTATAGTAAATCCCCGTAGCCGTGCCAAACTCGGTGGAATGACAAAATCTTCGGTTGTTCGTCCGGTTCCCGGTCGCCGCCGCACCGCCACCAGGAAGCAGATACTTGCCGCCGGCTTATCCTTCGGCAACTACGCCTTCGAGTTCGCTCCGCCGCGCACCCTGTGGCCGCTCCACTGCCGCAAGGTCGGCATTGACCCAGCTACAGGTGCCAGCCTCGCTTAGTCGCAAGCGGCGGCTGGCGTTACAGGAAGATTCTTCCGCCACCATCCGCCGCTCACATTCTAAGCCTCCTGCCGCCCTGCCGCCCCTGGTCTATACCAACCTCACGCTGCCGATCCACGGGGTCCAGCACCTTGCTGACGCCTGAAGTGCCTTGTGTCAATACTAAAATAGAGCCTGATCCACTGTCAACTTGATCGTCCTTTCCCTTGCCTGTTGGCGGGAAGTTTTCGTGCTCGGTGATGAATAGGTCGTTCCAGTGCGCCCGCAACAGCTTCACGTTGCCGGCCTGCACCTGGGCTGAGTAGGGGGTTGCCCGCTCAATCTTTGCCTTGCCGCCAGTCGGTATCATGCGGATGTTCAAACCGGCAAACTTCCGGGTGTAATAGCTGGCCTCCATCTTGCCGGCCTGCCCTGGGTCGTGCTCCAACGCCACCATGACTCTGGGGCCGTCCTGGGATGCAATGTTGGCGATCCGTTGCTCCACTTCCAGCGGAGTCCCCTGGAACCTCACCACGTCGAGCACGTAGAACTGGTTCTCAGGCGTCTTACCCCACAGTTCGCCCACCGTCCAGTCGGGGTTATCGGATTCTTCCGGTGTCGAGGCCGCCCGGTCCCAGTAACGGACCTTCTCACGAATCTCAGGCGCCGTGTCAACGATCTTGAACCATTCACGGCGGAACATTGTGCCAGCCGACTTGCGGATCTTCCAGTTGCCTTTCAGGAGTTGCTCGCGCTCCACCATCGGCATGGAGAGTAGCCGGCTCAGATACACTGGGTCTTTTCTGAGCAAAATCTGGTTGTCGTAAATAGAACTGGCGATGAAAGTCACGCTGGTCGGCACCTCGTCTTGGGCGCATTGTGGCATCAGTTCCTCCTTTGAGTCTCCCCATATCAGGTCGTCGCCGCGGCGCAGAAACCAGCGCAGGACGCCGCTCCGCTCTTTGATGGGATACCCCGTGTCCCAGTCAATCCACCACGATATGAATCTGGCCACCCATGATTCCGGGTCCGGGTTGCAGGTGCAACGAATGATGCCGGGTACGCCGCTCATACTGCGGATGCGGCTGATCATGTACCAGAAAATCACCGATGAAAAATGGCACAATTCATCGAACCCAATCATGGCCACCTGAGTCCCCTGGTAGTCGAGCCGGGTTTGGTCGCTGTTCATGTGGGCAAACTTAACCTTGGCACCAGACAGGAACTTCCATCCAAGCGATGTGATAGATGGGGTCGCCCCAAAATACGGGTAAATTTCATTCGATTCGTCCCAGAGTCCGCCTGGGTTTGTTATTTGCGGGTAGGTTGCACGGAAGATGATGGCGTCAAAGAGCGGATTCTGGTGATACCTCAACGTTTCCAGCAGCAAACCAAACGTTTTACCGCCACCTGCCGAACCTCCGTATATAAGGATGTCGGCAGGGCTACTAAGACTCTTAGCTTGAGGTCCTTTCTGCGGTTTGAAAATGACGGGTGCCGCCGGTTGCTCCCTGAGAGCTACCGATGTCGCTGCTGGCGTTGCCTGGACGACATCATTTGCCATTTACAGGTGGCGCCACTGTGGATTCCGTGGCGGCGTCAGGGTCCGGCACCTTTGCCGTGCCTGGGTTGGGGTCGTATCGCCCGTTGTCGGGCAGATACAGGAACACTTGCGGGCCGGCAGGGAGGTCCTTGCCGCCGGGGCCGGTGAGTTCAGCACGAATCTGCTGCTGGGCATCAAGCCCGAATTGGTCGCGTATCCCATGCAAGGCCCGCAACTTGTCAGAGTGGCTTACGGTGGGGTCCGACAGAAAGGCACAGTAGAGGCGGAAGTTCCTGGCCCGCATTTCCGTCTTGCTGGTGTCACAGGCTTCCAATAACATCGCGCGCGCGTGAGCAGCGTAAGTATCAGCCGTCCGCCAGCATACCCCCCAGGCAACGCGGCAGAAGTCGTGAATCTGCATCCGTGTCTTAACCCCAATCAGTTGGGCCACAATGTCCTCCCGCTCCCTGATTTCCTTCGCAGTTGACTTCTGTGTCCGGCCTGGCCGCTGATGCTTGGCGATCTCCACCGGGTCCGGCAGCACCCCAACCATACTCAGTATCGGCGAAGGTTCGCCCGCGGACCGCGCTGGCGGCGGCGCTGCGGCCGATTCTTCCAGGGCGACACGCTCCTGCTTTGTGATCGTGCGGCCCTCTTTGAGACGCTTCACGATGTTGGCGATGTTGATGGACCTGATCTGACGCAACTGATCCTGGGTCAGATTCGTGGACGCCTGGGGTGTTTCAGCAGCGGGCTTCCCGGCTCCCGTGGCTGTTTCAGGGCGGGCGGGCGGCGGTGTGGGCGGCGGTTTCATTGGATCGCTTTGATGATTAGGTGTTTATGCGGCGGCTCGCATCGGCCTACCTCCCAGTTTTGCAATGAGCGCAAGTTCACGCCGATACTGACGGCCGCCTGACTCTGAGACAGCTTACAACGATTTCGCCACGCTTTCAACTGCGTGGCGAAGTTGGGTTGAGGTTTTACGGTCTTGCTCAAGTTATGCGGGTGCCGGCTGGGGCCGGGGAGCGGTCAGGAGATCGTCAAAGAACCCTGCCTGGCGCGGTTTGAGGGCGGCTTGTTCCGCCGTGAAGAAGTCCTCCTTCGTTCGCCCCATTTTGCGGCCCTTCTGTGTGTGAACGTCGAACGCATAGTCCGGCATCTCAATGTTCTCCGGCGCCTTGCGGGCCTCGTCCAGAGCGGCTTCCAGCGCCTTGGCGTCCAACATCTCCCGATCGTACAGGAAGTTGGTGAGGTGGTCCGCATCCCGCGACTTGCGGGCCTCGCACAACACGATGACCGCCTTGGAAATGAAGATGCGGCTCCGCACCTCCTTGGCGCCCTTGTTCAATTCCACGAAGGAATCGTGCAACGCTTTGATCTCCTGAGTGATAAGGCCCGCACAATCCTCCGCCGAAACGGTCAGTAACCGCTTCCAACAGTAGTTGTGGAACCCCGACTCGAACAACTCAATGGCCATATATCCAGCCAGGTGAACGTCACCACGGCGGATCGCTTTTTGGAGGCAGCTTGCCACCTCGAATAATAGATACTTTCGTTTCGTTAATAATTGCATGTTTTTATAGTGTCATTTTGACACCTTAATATAATACGCTATTAGCGTATAGTCAAATTTTATTTAAAGTGGGTGGATTGGGTGCGCTGGACTGCTACGGTTGTTTTGTCCTGGGTTTGGGTTTGGCCGAAGCGGATATGGTCTTTCCACTTCTCTTTCAGGTAACGTTTCTCCATCTCAATCTTCTCCGGGCTGCGGAAGATGCTGTTGCCGCCCAGGTTCTTGTCGCGGCCCTGCTCCCATGAGAACCTGTTGTCCACGTAGATGAAGCGGGTGCTCATCAACTCTTGCAGGCACATATCAATGTCGCACTTGAACTTGAGCAACTCATCCCATTTGACCGCTTTGCCGATGACTCCCAAAACGCCACCTACCCAGCCTGTGAGTTTGATCGGGTCGTTTCGCTTGAACTTGCGCGGGTCCCATTGCTGGTTCCAGCCGAACACACGCGCGCCTGCGTCTATGGCGCATTGTGCCGTGTTCTCCACAACTAGCCGGCTCTCTAGCACGTTGAACGTCTTGGCGCGGCAATTCACATTGCTCCTGAATCCCTTGCAGTCGTCATCGTACATGATGACGACGTTTTCTGCGAAGTGGTTTACTATCCAGTTTCGCACTGCGCTGATCCCCACTTTCTCCGGCGGCACCGCCACTATTTCCATCTGGTGATGGCGATACTGCTCCACCTGGTCCGCCGGCACCACCAGGGTCGCGTGCGGCACCGCCAGGTGGGTTATCATTGTTGTTGGCCAGCTCCGTGACATTATTACGTGCCGTATCGTCAAGTTTGGACAGTAGGTTGGTTCCATTGAGGCAGCGGCCGATTCCGACCGTTTTACATTTTTTTGAGGTCACTATTGAGTAATTTACATCCGTCACACCGAGCAACTGGATGCACCGCAGCCAGTCACGGATGTCCCTGAACAGAAACACGATGTAGTCGAAATGCTCGAACGCCTGAATCTCCATCCGCGGTATCACCTCGTCCTTGTTGTTTTCAATGGATACCTGCGTCAGCGCCGCAAACTCCTTCTCCGTGAACCCCGCCAACTCGATGTCGTGACCGACAGACTTCATTTCGGACAACAGTTTCACCAGAGAATTGTCATCCATTTCAGACAGCTCAGAAAGTCTGTTATCGGCGATCATGTCCGCCGTCTCAGCCTCATCGGAGTCATAGTCCTGGTAGTCAACCGGGAACTCTGGATACCCCAGCATGATCGCAGCGTCCAGGCGTCCGTGGCCGCGCACCATCAAACCGCTCCGCTTCGACACCACGATGGATTGGCGGATGCCGTTACCGTCCAGAACAGCAGCAATCGCCGCAATCTGGGCCGCGGAATGGACGTTCGGATTGTTGGGGTTCCGCTTCTGATCCAGTTCGGCCACAGGAACCATCTTTTGGAAAGTGCAAAATACAGTCATCGTTGTTCCGCAGATTATACGCCCCTTGCGTATATGTCAACCCATAATCGTCTTGCCACTGAGTAGCTTAGAGTGTGCCAAGACTGATAGGCCCGTAACATTCCTGGGATACCTTTTACGGCGGCGGTGATACCTTTGGGTGTGGTTATATTGGTTTTTGCATTCATCTTTCGTAAAACATTGTGTGGTAATGGTTTAGAACTGAAATGAAGCTGACCAAAATAACAATTTGAGGGGCCTTAGCGAACCTTGTAGGGGCCAGAAAAAGGCTTCAAAAGTGGCTATTTTCTAGGCGTCGGAAACAGCGTTACAGGCAGCGGGCCACTGAGACTCTGGATGGCGGCGTCCGCGGCCTCGGTGATCGGCGGCGTGACCTTCATCGCAAAATGTTTAGCGATGTCCTTCCTGACGGCCGCCGTGTCCCAAAGCCTGGTGTCCATGCTGTAATTGAGGGCGCCGGAGTGGTCCCGCCAAAATGTGACGTTGCCCAGGGTCAGACGCTTCCGGCTGCCGGCGGGCAGGATGCGGCGTATCCAGTCGAAGAATTCAAGGCGGGTGCGGGCGTTCACAGCAGCACCGCTCCTTTCGGCTTCTGCAACTGCCACCAGGCGTCGGTGTCCTTCGTGGTGTATTGGAGGAAACGCAACTTGGACGGCGGGCAGACGGATGCGTGGGCCAGGAACGTGGCCTTCGCGTATGCCTCCCACCAGAACTTGGCGTCTGGGTCGGTGCTGACGTTGCGCAACATCTCAGCTTCGTTATGGAACCCGCCATCGGTCAGCGCCTTCCATGTCCGCGTGAAGGACTCGCCTCGTGCGTTGATGACTTCCGCCCAAACATGCTCCATGCGGTCGTATCGAAGTGCCGCCGCCATGTCCTCCGCGAACTTGTCATAGTGGTCCTGTGGCAGCGACGGGCAAACCATGCCGAACGTGCGGTAGCCGTTGTCTTGGAGCCAGTGCAGCGACTCGATGCGCTTGCTCACCAGCGGCGTCCCCTGCTCGAACGCTTTGGCCAGGTTGTCGTCCAACGTCCCGGTGCTGACGCCGTAGATGACGCGATGAACCGGGTCCGATGCTGTCAGTTCCGTCACCACGTTAGGGTTGTTTATATCTTTGCCGTCCCAGTTCCATTTGTGGAGCATCTTGGCCACAACCGGGAGCAAGTTGCTCTTGCTCAGGAGCCGAATGTGCCAGTTGGTCAGCGTCAGTATCACCTTGCAAATTTCCACCGTCTCCCTGACCAACTCCATGTTGCCGGCAACGTCCACTTTTGGGCTGGAATAGATGACGTACGGCTGCTGGCGGAATGTCCATGACTTGCTTTCGATCTGCTTCCGGGCCAGTTCCACAGCGTCTTTGTTGCGGATCACAACGTCCATGTGGTCGCCCTGGACTCCGTGCGCCTTGAACCAGTCCTGCTGCTTGCGCTGCATGTCCGGCACGTAACAGAACGCGCAAGAGTAGGTGCAGGCCGAGCCGGCGGTGAATGTGATGCCGTCACAGAGCAACTTTTTGTCGAACTTGCTCTTGAAATTGATGATTGTCTTGGCCGGCACTGTAAAAACGGGCTTGCCGTTCATCGTCTGGCGGTCGGTGGTGCTCATGGTGTCACCGTCCCGATCTGGTGGAAGCTGGTGTCCGCCGCAACCTCCCGCTCCCGCTTCTGGTTGCGGGCCGCCGCTGCTTCCTCGTTTAAGTCTAGGTCAATCACTTCGACTTCGACTCCTTCAATGTTGCCGCGGACTTCCTGGACGGCACCTCCGTGGACTGTGACTACGATGCGGCGGGTGGGGGCCACTGCGAACCGTTCACCGGGTTCCGTGAGGTCGCCCAGTAGCAGGTCCAGCAGCGTCTCGGCGGCCTGCATACTGCCGTTTTCCGCTTCCTCTGTGATTTTTTCGATGCGCTTCAGGAGGTCGAATCCAGCGCTTGTCGCTTTCAGGACTTCCACTGCTTTGATAGGATCGCCGGCGTCCAGTGCGATGGCGGCGTCTTTCAGTCCAGATCGGACGAATTCAGGCTGCGATGAGTTCATTCTGTGTTTCACTTTTGTTTGAGGTTTCGGGTTGCTGCTGTTCCGGCTTCGGCTTCCGCAATGCCCCGCCGCCGGCCACTGAGTTCAACTGGTCAACCAGATCTATGCGCCTGAATTCCAGGTGCATATTGCCGTTGCCAGCGTAGAGTGCAAACTTGAAATAATCCGTCTGACCCTTCCCTTCCGGGCCGGTCTGATTGATCGCCGTGATGAGCGGGCCGTTGTATCCCGGCGGGATGCCCTTGCCGTCCAACATGTGGAACACGTTGTCCATCGCCGTCATAATTGATAGGTCACAACCCCGACCGCGACCCCGACCGCGACCATCACGGCGACCGCGACCCCGACCCCCGCCCCCAAGCCCACGCGCCCGCCCGCCGCGATGCATGCCCCCGCCCGCCTCGCCATCTTCAACCACAAGGNNACCGAGCCGGTCGTGGTCGCGATGTGGAAATCGCGCTCTGTCACTCCGACCGTCGCACTGCCCGCCGGCGCGCCGCCACCTCCGCAGCCAGCGACCGCGACCGCGACCGCGACTGCGACTGCGACCACGACCACGACCCCAACCGCGACCGCGACCACGACCGCGACCACGACCATCCAATAGCCATTATAGTGGCGTTCATTTTGTGGAAGTGGGGATTGTTGAGACTTCCAGGGCGTCAATTATTGACGCCCTGCCGATAATCACCCTGCCAGACGGAAACATTTCCACCTCGTTGAATACGCCAGTCCGAAGTGAATCGGACAGTCGCCCGTCGTCCGCGATCCACGCAGCATCCTCCAGGACGAGTTCCTGTTCCGTCACCTGCACCAACCTCCCAGTGTGATGATGCGTCACCGTTCGGATGAAATAATTCACTCCGACGCGGTAGGGGTTCTCGGTTGCGCGGCCACCACTGAATAGGGCGGCTATCTCGCGGGCTTCTTTGATTGTCATGTCTTCGATTTTCATGTTTTTGGGGTGTCTAAGGTGATCCTCTCCTTCATCGCCGCCTTGCATTGGGCGACTAAGGTTTTGATCACAAATTGATGGGCCTCATTGCCCAGTTTAAGGCCAGCCCGGTAGGTGCCGACCATTGCGGCCAGCGTCGTGTGGGGTATGGGTAGGGTTTCCATGTTAATCCTCTCCTGGCAGCATGATTGTGATGGCGGGTGCCGGGTCATCAATATCCACCGGGCCGCACACCGATTTCAGTGTGACCGGCGTAGCACCTCGATTTGAGTTGCGGACGCTGAGGTGGAAAAGGATCAAGGATGACGATTCGCGCTGCGCCCGGATCGCACAAGCCAGCATCCAAACGATGTCCCAGAGCCGCCCCGCTTCGTCTTGGCTATGGACGCCGGGCGGGACGGTTACGAACTGGTCGAACACCGTGCGATTGAGGAACACGCGGAATTTGATGCCAGCCTCCTTGGCCGTCTCCGTGACCTCCACTTGGAAGCCGTCTGCGATGGCCTGGGCGCGGGTGTAGGAATGAATGACCGGGCCGAAGTAATCCTCCGGGGTTATCTCGGTCGCCGATGCTGTATCTGATGTGTTCATATTTTCGTTGCTTCTTCCCGGAATCGCCGGGCCGGTGTGATTTTGTTCACAAGTTAATATAATCTACAGAGCGGGAATGTCAAATTATTTGCTGAATTATTTTACTACGTCTCCTCTCAGGTAGCGCAGCGCGGCCGGCAACCGCCGGAAGTTGCCGCGCAAGTCGGTGCCGCGGTAAACCATCCATTTGAGTATCCATGACTCCTTCCCGCGTTTCCGCTCCCACAGCGTCAGTTCGCCGACGCTGTGATGCCGTATCAGGTGCAGCCGGTTCGGCTCAAAGGCCGGCGCCTCGGTCCAGGCGATGGGGATGGTGCGCGCGCTCATGCTGCCACCTTACTTTCTGCCGCTCTACGGGCCAGATACGGATGCTTCGCCGCCCATTGAGTAGGGGATGGCTTTTTGCCAATACCACACTGTAACTCACCGGTTGTGATGTAGGTGGAGTATTGGTTCAACGCATCCCGGACATTGCCGCAGCAGCCGGCGGCGATCCAGTTGGCGATCTTGGTTGCGGCGCCCCACTTGGCGGCCAGCCATGCGGCGATTTCATCCTGGCTCGGTGATGGGACTGACACGTACTGGAACCGGGTCCGGTAACGCTCCTTCATCTTTTCGGCGGGGCCGTTGCTGGTGGCGATGATGGCCCACTTTTCAGGCAGGTCATCCAACAACTTCAACATGGAGTTTTCCGCCTCAAACACAACCAGATCAACCTCGTCAATCACCTTCACCCTCCATCCACCCCAGAGGGAGTTGTAACAGAGGTTCCGCTGCCATTCCCGAACCATGTCCACCTTCAAATCCCCACCGATAGTGCTCTCGATGTCGCTCCGTTCGTTGACCAAAGCGCGCGCAATCATCTTGGCGATCGTACTCTTTCCGTTGCCCGGCGACCCGTGCATCAGTAACTTGAGCCGGCTGCCTGGTTCATGCTTCAACTCCGTGATGCGGTGCATGATGGAAGCCGCCAGCATTGACGGCTTACCCAGGAGTTCGTCCGGGGTGACTGGCCTGTAATCATTGGGCTGCATCTGTGGCCTTTCCTTTGGAGAGTATCTGCTGGCTGATGCCGCCAAAAAGCCATTCGTGGGTGTCAGCGTACTTGCGCCACTCGGCGTATTCCTCTGGCGTCAAATGGGCAACCCATGTCTCTCCTTCAATGGTGACGACGGTCTTCAAGGTATCACCTCGCCCCGCATGAACTTACGGCAATTCAGGGCGGTTTCACGCGCCCGCCGAATGCAGTTCGCACTGGCAACGGGTGGCATGTCGGATTGGCGACTGAGCCAAAGGAGACGGCGGATTTCTATACGATACCAGCCGAGAGCGTTTCGGATAATCTGCTTAGTTTGTTCGTTCATATTTTCGTCGCTTTCTTCTGGGAGCCGCCCAGCCGGGGTTAATTTATTT
>QGNH01001141.1_pt3 | contig 33358 bp, 53 predicted proteins | sample 1735481 | NCBI WGS metagenome assembly QGNH01 (sample SAMN09239004, study PRJNA386568) | Viral metagenome, whole genome shotgun sequencing project. | reverse complement strand
TTGCCGTAGTTGGTTTGGGCGAATGCTGGCGCAATGGCCAACACAAAGAACATCAGAGCGGTGGTTAACTTACTGAACATCTTCATTTGTGTTTCTCCTTTTAAGTGTTTGCTTTCCATACAAGACTTTGACCGGACTTGCCTTCTTCTTGCCCAGCTTCTTTCCTAGCTTTCCAATAGCACTCGTCGCTGCAGAAGACTGCTTCTAACAGCGTAGAAGAGAAGGAGGCAGTTTTTCCGCAGGGGCAGCAACGAGGTCTTTCTTCGGGCACTTATTTACCTCCAGCTACAACTTACCTCCAGCTACAACTGTGATCTCTGTGCCTTTTGGTATCAAGGTCACCATGGATTCATCGCCTATGAAGTTCCCAGTTACGATGTTGATAGCATTCATGCCTCCTGTCCTTCTTGTGAGAGTTATGTAAATGCAGGCTTCTATACCTGCGCTTGCCCCTTTGACATACTGCCCACCTTCCAAGGAACTAACGCGCACAGGCACATTGTCACTTCCTACATTCTTTAGTTTGTTCATTATTTTTTCCCTTTCACGTTGAGGAACTGCTTGAGGATGTGCACAGGCTCTACTAAGTCCGACTGTGCAGCCATGACAGCTTCAATGTTCTTGTAGCACGCCGGGGTCTCGTCTAGCGTGTCTGCAGTTTTGTCGCACTCAATACCCTCAGTAGCGGTGATGTGCTCGGCCACGGTAAAACGACGTTCTGCTTCGCGCCGTCCCATCGTCCTACCAGCACCATGCGAACACGTGCAGAAGGACTCACGGTTTCCAAGTCCACGGACAATGTACGTGCGTGCTCCCATGGAACCGGGGATGATGCCAAGGTCCCCGACTTGCGCACGAACCGCGCCTTTTCGGGTGACCATAATATTTTCTCCATAGTGCCTCTCCCATGCGATGTAGTTGTGGTGGCAGTGCACGATCTGTACAGGTATCGTTTCTAGGCCTGCCTCAAAGAGTACACGGTTAACAGCTTTGAGCATGATCAGGCGATTCTCCCACGCGAAACGCTGCGCAAGCTCCACGGCACGCTTGTAGTTTTTGAACTCTTGCGTGTCCACAGGCAGATACGCCAAGTCTGGATCAGGAAGAGTTACGTACCACTTCGCGCACAACTTCTTTGCCACGTCCGTGAAGTACGTTCCAATCTTGTTGCCCAGACCACGGGAGCCTGAGTGCAGCACGATCCATACGTAGCCCTCTTCATCCTCGGTCAGCTCGATGAAGTGATTGCCACTACCCAGCGTTCCCAGTTGGTGCACAGTGTTGCGTGCCTTTGCGCCGGGGTCAACCATGGTGATGGTGTCGTACTCGTTCTCGAACTGCGTGGCCCATATCGCCTTTACATGCTCCGGTACGATACCCCACGCGCCACGGTCACCTGCACCTCCGTTGTTCGTGCGACCGCAAGGCACTGCGGTTTCGATAGCATTGCGTAGCATGCGTAGGTCTACGGTGAAGTCCGTACGCTTCAATGTGGTCTGCTGTGCGATCATGCCACAGCCAAGGTCCACACCTACCGCGCTCGGGATTGCCGCGCCACGCGTAGGCAGCACTGTGCCGATGGTTGCGCCAATGCCAAGGTGCGCGTCTGGCATAGCAGCGAGATGCTTGAACACGAACGGCATGCTGGCAGTTTTCTTTAGTTGCTCAATAGTGTTCTCTTCAAACGGTACACCCTTCATCCACGCTTTGATGATGTGACCTTTACCAGCATCAATAACTTCAAAACCACTCATAGGGCCTCCAAAAGAAAATGCCGTGGGCGGATCATAGCTTTCGGCTCCTCACCCACGGTTTACTGAGATGACTTACCGCACCTCGTTGGTCGCTGCCTCAGCAGGAATGGTTGCTCTTACTCATCCCAAGTGAATGGCAGGCGAGCAACTAAGGTCTTAGCCTTGCCTGAACAACTCGTGACGCGCTCGGCTTCCGCCTGCGCTAGTGAGATGTGCACAGTGGCATGGATAACGCCACCCGGCTCTTCGTTGCGCCATACGTTCACAAAGCCTTCTCGCTTTGTAGTTTCCATGAACAGGTTTGCTTTGCTGAGTGGATCATAGGGATTAAAAACTCCACTCTCGGTGTATGTGATAATGACACCACGGTCAACGCCAACCACTTTATACGTTGCTCCCTCAGGGATGTATACAATTCCTGTTATGGATTTGCCATACCCGTTGACAACAGGCTTGCCGTTTAGTGCTTCGTACAAGTTGAATGGCTTATTCATTGGTCTCTCCTTTGGGCAATGCGGAGTAGTCCGCGCTGGTGAAGGCACGGGTTGAGTGTGGTTGCTTCTTGACTAAACGCTTGGCGATCTTGCGTTGCTTATGTGTGAGCACTGCTTTGTCTTTCATGGTTTCTCCTTTATTTTAGTGAAGCCGATTCGTGGGTGACCGAACGATTGCTCTGAGAACTCTGCACGCTCGTAAGGTCGGCATGGTCTATTGGGGAAGTAGAACTTACTCCCGGCAGAACGCAAAGCCGATGCCTGTTCTAGCAGTTCATTCTGGCGCAAGGCCTTGAACTTCTCTAACAGCTCAGCAAACATTTTGTTGTGCGCTCTCTCACGTCGTTTGTCTTCAGCAGCAGCTAGATGCCATACCAATACAAAGATACCAGCGACAAGCAAAGTGTAGAGCGTAGGTGCTAAGTAGGTCATATTGCGATCTCCTCTTGCAGCGCTTTGGCTGCGGCTTTAGCGGCCTTCTTCTCTTCCGGCGTGACGTACAGCACAGGCCGCTTGAAGAAGCCAAACTTTGGGTCGTTGTCGCTCGGTGTTAAGGTGGCCACGAATACGATCTTGCAATCGCGGTCCACTGTTACACCTGACGGCACGCTTCCCCAAAGGATGAAACCCTCGTCGGCCTTCACTGTCATCACTTGGCGAACGCCCCACTCTGTTTCGCGCTCTTCCACTTTGAGCACTATGGCATCCACCTTCACGCGCCCTGTAGGACAAGGCTTAGCTGCAGCCTTCTCCTCGGCCCGTTGCTTAGTTTGCTCGGCGTTGCGCTTGTCACGCTCTGGCAAGCGCTCTACCAATTGCCGCAGGAAGCCCATGGCTTTGTCAGAGATGCTGCCATACTTCACCAGCTTCCCTACTAGCTCCCTGATCGTTTGCTCTTCGTACGGGAGGCTTTGGATGCCTCCGGTAGAGGTTTGGAGACTCGTGAAACTTTCAAACGCTTGGCTATATATCTCATAGGCATTGGTGAGGCCAGCCTCCGCAAGGATTGCCGCACACTTTCTTTTTCCTGCGATGGCATCTCTCGCGTTTGATATGGCCCTTCGAAACGCTTCCACTCCTGAGCCGCGTTCCATTCCCATTTTATCGGCACAGTCAAATCCCGTATGGATGTATTCATTGCTTTTCGCATGGTAGAAAGTGACTGTGTACGAAGCGCTTGCCCCGCAGATGTGACAACTTCCTCCGTGCTCATGGTCGGCGTACTTTCCACCAGTTCTTTCAAAATGCGCGTCTTTCCTAGACCGCTCAAGTTGGAGCGCAACACAATCTCCGATGGACTCGACTCTGATGTAGTCGTAGGCCACGAACTCGTAGTCTCCGGGGATGATGGCGCTGGGTCTGTGGATGTCGGTTCGTTCGTTTTGCATTGTGCCTCCTTCGCTTTTCTTGCTTTGCTGTACTCCCACTGTTCAATAGGTTCAGTGATAAACGCTTTGCCGAACGAAGCATACTTGACGTTCGTGCCTTTGCCAAGGTAATACGCATGCAGCATACCTACACACTTCGCATCCGGCGCAAACTCATCCACCTCATTCAGGATGGCTCTGACTGTATCTCCACTGTCGATAAAGTCATCCACAATAACGAAGCGCTTCACAGCACAGTCTCCTTCTACCATGCATCTACTGTGCGCACTCTCAGAAGACTTACGCACTACGATCAAACTCTTGCCCATTTCCATAGCGATTAGCGGAGCAATAAGCGCGCCAGAAACGCCACGGAAAGCAATAGCTTCGAACTCGTACTGCCGAAGGATACGCACAGCTTTTTCAACAATGACTTTTGCTTTGCGTGGGTCGATGAAGTGGCTTAGCCAAGATGCACATTTGTATTGCGGTTCGTGCTGCTTCATATCACTCTCCCTCTGGTGAGTCTGGTACAGCTACCTTGCCGCGTTTGACTTTCTCGGGCTCTGGCATCGCATCCTGTAGGTCTTTCAATGTCACTCCCTTGACCTTCAGCTTGGGGATGAGGTCACGAAGATCATACGATGCGCGGGTCATGTTTGGGTGACTGATCTTTGACCACACAGTGTACCTACCATCATAGCCAGCTACCGGGCCAATCAGCTCTTCCAGCTTTTCGAGCAGCGTCTTCATAGCTCTCCTTTGTGCAGCGTTGGGGGAAGGCTTGTGTTCTATTTTTCCATGGGCACCGTCAGTGAAGAAGGCACCTTGCATGGCTTTGCTACGTGCTTCTTAGTCGCTGGTTTAACATTGCCCAGTGGCTTAGGAGCAGTCACGGTTATCTCTTCGTGAGGCATCGTGAGGTACACAAGCTTTGACTCGGGTACATTCACAGTGACTTGGATAGGCTGCGGTGTAGGTGCTACAGGAGCAACCTGCACGAACGCAGGGCGTACGGGAACACTCATGCAGTCCTCCAGCGTGACATGAGCATCCTTGGAAGCCTTCGTCGTGATAATGACCTTGCAAGATGCGAGGCGATTGCCCATAGCGAAGTAGTCTTGCGCAATGCGCTCTGCCGCGCAGTTTTTGTCGATGCCACCCCCACCAAAGCTAAGGCCAGCAACAGCAGTCTGTCCACCAACAGAGAAGCCCTTAAAACAATTCACTGTAGAGAATACTGCCGGTGCTACAGCAGTGTTTACAGGAATGTTTGCGGCTTCCACAAGTGTCTGACTATTGCCGACATCAGAGACAGAGCCTCCAGCGCTTTGGTTGTTGTTCGTAGAAGCGTTGCTCTGTGTCTGGTTCTGCTTCTGGTTGCCTCCGGTTAACGCGCTGTTGATCGTATTGTTATTGGTTGAGTTGCCCGAGTTAGACACGCCAGACTTGGATGAGGAATTTCCACCCGTTGCTGATGCGCCCGAAGCGCTGTTCGAGGCAGAGTTAGAAGCGCTGTTGGATGCGCTGTTCGCGCTGCTCGTGCTGTTGCTGGTGTTCGGTGTGGTGGGCGGCGTGGTAGGGATGGGCGGTTCGCATTCGAACGTCAGCCCATTGTCAACCACAACGTTGCCGGGGGCGTCTCCTGTGCCTGTGCCTTTTGTGCCTGTGGGTACCTGCACTCGGATGTTGTTCCCGGTGCAGTTCCAGCTAAACGCACTGAGACTACAACCGATGACCATAACTGCAATCGCCAAAGTCTTACGCATTATTTGAAGCTCCTTTTGTGTGAAGTAGTTTACCGCATGAAAGTTGTAGGCCACCGACCTTGCCCCCAATGTACTTGCGACACTCTGCTTCAGTGCCTATAGCCACGCATCCTACCTCTACGCGCTCAGTGCCGGGGCGCAGAGTCGATCTGACTAGCTTGTACGCGTGCACCTCGAACTTCTCGGCGCTGCGCCAGCGTAGCATGTACTCGGTCCTGTCCAGAAGTTCATCTATGTACATTACATTGTCCTCCACTTGCATACGAGGATGAAAAGAATAAGTAACATGCAGACACTGTAGTAGCCTAACATAGATCAGCACCTCGTTCTTTTCTGTTAGAGTACGGGCAAGGTTTGTTTGCCGCACTGCGTTCGAATGCACTGCGTAAGTACACCAACCCTGCAACTACAGAGCTTACTGCGATGATCACCCAGCATGCGTTGTTGATAGCACCAAGGTTATCTAGCACGCTGATCATTGCTAAACCACCTATGCCAAGCACCAAAAACAGAGTAAACGGCAATACAAGCAGAAACACGGCAATCCAAAAAGCCAATGCGATGATGTTCAAGGTGATCTCCTTTGTAAATGTGGTGTGCTTAATAACCCTTGCAATCTCCTTGGGACTCGCACAGCCCTCACATGGTGAAGGCTGTACACGGTCAAGGTTTACTCTGGTGTAGTTACAACTTTGTTTATGTCCACTTCAGTCACAGTTATTTTGATGCCGCGTGCTTCTAGCTTTTCAAGGTCTTTCTTGCTATACAAGGTCTTGATGTCCTTAATACTCAACCCGTCAGAGCTAAGATAACCGAAACGCTGTCCGTGAGTCATAGCCAAACCATAAACCCCAGCCGTTGCAAAACCTTTGAGATGGTTTCCGTTAACTGGGCGTACAGTGAGACTCTGTGCGAAACTGCAACCTGCCAACAATAGGACTACTGCGAAGGCTTGTAGTGTTCTCATTTGTTTTCTCCTTTGTGATTGTGTTTAGAGGTTACAGCCGCGCTCCTTGCGTGTTGGGCTTGGTGGCTGGCGTGGCAACTACTGTGTGGACCTTGAACTTGCATAGCTCACGCGTAGCCAATCTCGTCTTGTATCCATGACGCCGAAGGTTAAGCGTAGTAAGCAGTGCGTGAGTCAGGCCAGTTTCAGAGGCTGCGAATGTGTAATGCTCGGTCATGCTGTGCTCCTTTCTTACGGCATCTTGCGATATTCAGTATGCAAAGGTGTGACCCCATGCTTCGGGCACTCACGGTGTCCCAAGGCTGTCTCTGTCCTGTAAAGGCACTGTGGATTCTTGCAGTAGAACTCTGGGTGTTTCTCTTTGTTCAGCCGCACTAGTTCGGCAACCTTCGATGCTGTGCTCACAGGATGACCCCCATTCCATGGGCAATGATCTTGTCTGCCTCGGTGTATTTGAGCGCTTCCTGTGACAACACTGCGGAGACAACCTCCGCGCTCTCACGATTCAACAGTGGGCACGACGCATAGTGTCCCAGTGCAGAGCCGCAGTGCTTGCATACTCCACCGTTGTTCTGGTCTAGCAGTGCTGCAGCATACGCTTCGATTCGCGGATTACTGTAGTGGTCGATGTGGCGCATTGGTTCCTCCGTGCGCGCTCTATCCGCGCAATGACTTGTTTGTTAATCCTGATGATACGACGCAAGCGTGCTAAGGCAGCTTTGTCGGCTCTCATGTTCACCTCTTGCAAAGAAGTATGAGGATGATAATCACCAGCAGCAGGTCGGTCATAGTGGTCTCCTTATAGCTGTTCCAGTCGTGGGCATAGCACAAACTCGCAACCCCCGCAACTGCGTCAGTCACAGGTCCGTTGGAGTCTATGCCATAGTCTGCTCCACGTGACAAACCGGGTGCGCCTGATTGAACAGGTGCCCCAGTTACATCCACTTGCTGTTGTGCAGGCTGTGCTGCGGGAGAACCCACGGACATTTTCGGAGGGGCAATAAGGTCAGGGCGCGCCATGGCTCGCTTTTGCAAGCCCGTAACAGCGGCTTTAAAATCGCCGCTGCTAAGCTTGCCAAAGTCCGCATCGAGACCAGACAAAGCCGCTTGCTGGTCAGATGGTCCTAGGGCTTGAAACTGTGGGTCTGCGACCATCGAGAGTACTGACATTATTGTCCTCCAGCGTGCTTGTTAATCAGTGCTTGTACTGCAGGGGAAATCTTCTGTGAAGAAGCAGGAGCAGCAATGACTTGGTTTCTTGGACGGATACGACCATCAATGCTAGAAACATTCTTGTCATGTAAAGCATTGTGACACGCTGCGAGCACAGCGTTGTAGTCTTTCTTCTGTGCTCGGGTAAGCGCTGCTTTAAGCTTTGGACCTTCTTGCTTGGCCAGTTCGTAATTGATTGGCATGGTGGTCTCCTTTTAGTCTTGGCCGTTCCATTCGGATTCGCTTGTTGTTTTCGGCATCCTAGAAGTTTGCTGCAGCAGCATCAGCGTGTTGTACTTCTTCATCCACGGGTTAGCGTCCGAGAACACAACGAACTTGCTGTTAGGCTGGATGCCGTCATGTTCACAGGCTTTGTCCCACAATTCACGCGCTGTGTACGTTACACCTGAAGTGGTAGTCATAGTGTTAGTCATGGTGCTCCTCTCTGAATTGTCGGCGCTGTGCCAAGGACAACAACGTTTCCAATTGCACAGGATGTGCAAGAGGCTGTGTGAGCGCTTTGAATAGCTCATTACGTACATCTGTGCGCGCATCCTCTAGAATGCTGTATGCGCTCCCTTCGCCAGTGTGTCCTCCGCACTGATAAATGCATGCGTGGTCTAGCTTGAAGTACGCTTCAGACAGTTCTTGACGATCATCGAAGTTCACTTTGTGCCCCCTTTTGCTGTGTGCTCATTCTTTAGTGCTAGGTGCTCTGTCCTGAGATACCGCAGGATGTATTCTGCCTGAGGAATTGTCAAGCATCGAAGTTCGAGCTGTGCTGTGTCGTTGCTAGCCTGTGCCGTGCCGTAGACTTCGCCCATGCGCAGATGAAACCTTGGCTCTACAATGGTGCGCAACGCTTCGCTACGCTCTATGCTGTTCATGGTGGTCTCCTTAGGAAATGTGTGAGCGTACATAGAAGTATGCGGCGATGCCTGCAATGATAATGGCAACGCGCAGAACGTTGTTGACTACGGTTTCAGCTTTGTTTAATGCCATGGGATTCTCCATGAGTCGGACGACTCGCACAGCACATGCGTGGGCAGAGAGCGGATGGCGTTAGCTTTGCGCCCACCTGTCCTGTCGCTTACTATGATTCAACCCTGTCTGAGCAGGGCGGCATTCGCCCAGTACCTGCCAGCCGCACGGGTCATGACTCCCGCACCTGACATATCACTAGCGCCGTCATAGTCAGAGGCTACAGTGCTCTCTGTCCCCGTATGTGCTGTGCGAGGCAACTGCCTCGCTTACCACTTGCCTGTTTGTGTGAAGTCCAGAATAACCATGAACAGAAGAACGACTGCGACCACGATCCAAAAACCTAGCATGATTTATTCTCCTATCCTCGTCTTTCTTGTGGTGACGCGTCGGGGAAAACGGGATTCTCTTGTCCCCTGTGTGTCAGCGTTCAGTGCTTGTTCAATACTGCGTTCGATGCGTGGGCGCACGGCGGAAGGCAGTGCACCAGAGCATACTACCGTGTACTTAAGCTTGGGATATGTCATTGTCTTCTCCTATAACAATGCGAATTGCTGCGGTAAGCTTACCTTGTGCCTCTGCTACGTGCTTGTTGTTGACGTTGCGTAAGTCTGTGCGCATGCCTTGCAACAGCTTCAGCAAAAGATTGCCGCTCTCGAATGTGATTGTGTGCTCTTGCATGGTGGTCTCCTTGGGTTAATGTTTGGGTGTTGGTCGGTTGGTCCCGCCGCGAACGAACAGGATCAACAACAGAACGATTGCAGCGTAAGCTAGCAGGTATGCCAATGGTGGTCTCCTCTACTTGTAATTGTTGAGATGATCAAGACGTGCCACGATTGCCTTGTGCCACGTTCGAGCGGCTATGCGGTGACCTTGCTTAAACACGATGCGCTTTGCATCGCCTACGCTTCCATTGGCAAACTCCAATGCATCGAAGGCCAGTTGCAACTTCGTAGTGCGTTGCCCTGCAGCAGTCAAGCGTTTCTCCAAGGTGTCATACATGGTGGTCTCCTTTAGCTTAGGCGGATAGCTGCGATGATAGCGATGATTGTAGGCACGGCGAGTAAGCCTAATACAATGCCCAGCGTTACCTTGAATGCTTTCCACATTAGTGTTTTCTCCGTTTTGATTCGAAGTGTGAGCTAAAGCGAGTATGCAACCCTGACCTCTCTACTCTCTTAGCTCTTTTTATACCCTTGGTGGCAGCAGGAGAAAACGAAGCATAGAACTCTGCAATTTGCTGTAGCCTTAGCTTGTCTTCTCTTAATCTTACAGCGTTAATGTGCATGCTTTTCCTCAAAGTATTCGCAGTGCAATCAAGTCCAGCAGTTTGCCTAGGCTCTTTCTGTTATAACTTCAAACTTGATTGCACTACACATCCTAGAGGTTTTGCGCTGCGCTTCCTGTTGCCAGTCATTCGCTGCGACTTGTGTTCGTGGTGTTTAACGTAATGGCGCGAGGCTCAGTTAAGTTCGTTCGCTTGACCAGTACGACTACGGCTTCCCTATCGCTCACCTGCACTCTTTATAGTGCTTGGTGACCTCGGTCTGTTTAGCGTTTGATTCTACAGTGTGCGCACCGTTGTTGCTGTTGCTCCTCAGTTTGCATCCTCAGCCTGCTAAAGGTTCGTACTGTTTCACCTGTACAAGGGCTTCAGAACCTCTCGAAGACTTTACGCTGCAATCCGATTCACGGCTGCTTTGTATCCTCGCTTCGCTAATGCCTAGCAGGTTGTTTCCGGCTGCTGTACCCAGTGGAAGCCATTTCCTGCTCCCGCTTGCTGCGATGCCTCTAGGATGTCTGCTGTCCCGAAGGACCCATCCCGCTTGACCGGCCTGCCGACTCTTGAGTTATTGTCGGCTTCCTCGTTAGCCATCCGGTGGAGGACTCTTGCTAACGTGAAACGATCCTAGGCCTCCGGGGGATTGCTTGTCAACCCTGTCAATAGTAGATAGTTGGCACCAAAATTGCCTTAACTGATTCTAAAGGAGATATAGTTTGAGCTGAACCGACCGGGAACGACAGAAAACGAGGTTGCCGCCATCTTCTTATTGCGCTCGTTTCTAGCCTCTCCTGTGCGTTCCAATCGCCGCAGGCCTGTGACTGCCTCATAAGGACAGAGAGCCTAGCAGAAGGCAGCGGCTGGCCCTAGGCTTTGCTCGTGGCAACGGCTTCCATGGTCTCCTGAGCTTTGATTGCCCTCGGGCTCTTCTCATCGCTTCGGCCTTGCTCATCCAAACTCATACTCTGTGCCTTCCATCGTGACACGCCGTTACTGTTACGCTTAGCATTAGCTCGGGCTTCGTCCCGCGTTCCACATGCCTTCGCACTGGGACAGGTTTGCACAATGCCTAACATCTCATCATGGGTGAATGTGCCACCCTTAATCATGTTGTGCCGGAAGCAACAAGCTGTACAATTTTCCAATGTGTATGGCAGCTCACTGTCTTTTCGATCAATGCCGTTAGCTATACTGTCGCCGTATGCGCATTGCGCCATCCGCAGCACTGTGTAGTCCTCAAATGCCAGCTCGAAACTAATGCTCCTTCTCTTTGCATTCGCCTTGCTATCGTTCCAATTGCTTCTCATTGTCATGGCTTACTCCTGATTACAGTATACCATACGTTACTGCCTGTTGTCAATAGTTATTGTATGCCATACGTTTCTATGCCGCGCCAGAAGGCCTAGAGCCTGAATCATAGGAGAGTAGAGAGAGGACAGGAGCAAAGGGGTGAGCCATCTGAATTGCTCGGCATCTACCATGCGATTGCTGTACCTTTCCCAGCTCAGGCTACAGTTTGAATGTAGATGGGAAGTGACCTATGATAACCAAGCATAAGCCTATTGCAATCAACATCATGATGGTTACTTATTGTAACCTAGTATCCTATCCCCTGTTATCTGCGATGGAGTAACCATTGCGGCTTTGCCCTGCGTATTCCCATGCATCCCCCTTTGTATTCAATCACATGCATACTTCCTAGCATCTTCGCTTTGTACTCTCCTAAGCCCGATCCCCTGTTTCCCACGGTACTACATGGCGCAATCGCTTGGGGAAACCCAAGGCGGTCTGCTGTGCTCTCTCGTCCTGCTCTCTCCTATACTCTGGCTCCCTAGTCTTTCGGCGCGCTTGGTTGCCGCACCGCGTACGCTTGGCAATACCTAGGCGAACATTAGAGAGAATGCTCGGCCATGGCTGTGCAGGTGCTATAGCGAACATAAGACGAACCCTGTGCCAGTCTCAAGGTGAGACGCTTCGTATTCCCTTCGCCATTACCTTGGTCATCTCGTTGCAAGTACGAAGGAAAGGCGAAGGGTCATTACACACAGAGAAGACAAGGCGAAGGCCCAGCCATCCTCGGGGCGAATAAAAGGCGGGGTACCACCCTGAATGGCGTGGGTCCTCCTCGGCGCGGGGATGGGTGTATTCTCCGGGGTACCACAGGCACGGGCCGCCGTTCCCCCTGTCTCACACTGAGATGAACTCAAGGCTAGCATACTTGATTTATAAAAAACATTATGCTATACTGAAGTTAGGTGGGAAAAGGACCACCCAAGGCATGGGCTACACCGATCCAAAGAAAGCTGCCGAGTGCAGCAACAGAAGCTACCACAAGAGATACCCAGTTAACCCGGAGATGCGCCGGAAAGCCAAGGAGAACGCAGAGGCGTGGCAGGCAGAACACCCGGAGGAAGCAAAGGCAGCCAGTCGCAAGTCTAGGCTTAAAAAGCTAGGGTGGTCCCCAGAGGCTGTGGAAAACGCCAAGGCCATGCAGAACGACCGCTGCGCTATATGCAATGAGATTACAGAGCTTGTTCCTGACCATGAGCACAGCGACCCTCCAAAACCTAGGCAGATGCTCTGCAGGTCCTGCAACGTTGGCATAGGTGCTTTTAAGGACTCCACCGAGATATGCGAAGCGGCTGCAGCTTATCTGAGGCATTGGAATAAACCCTGCAAAAATTGCGGCATGTGCTTGGACTGTATCAGAGAGGAGCGAGGCTAGGCGCTATTCCGCCTTAACGTTGAGAAAAACTAGGCTACTTTTTCTAAATAGGTGCCATGTTTTTCTGCAAAGAAACTTGACAGGTCTGACCTGAGAATTTTTCCCTAGCACGCGCACGGAGCCTGTGGTATAATTTGTTCATGAGCTGGAGAGTCACTGTGCAATTCCTCAGCGGGTGTAGCAGCACCTTGGGGGTTGCCATCAGTGAGTGCGAAGCACAACTGAGACTAGAAGCCAAAATAGATGCGATGATGCGTCCTGAGAATTTAAAAGAGGAGTGCTACTGATGAAGCTCGTTCTGCTGTCCGATACACACACCTTCCATAATCGAGTAAAGGTGCCTGATGGAGATGTGCTGGTTCATGCCGGGGACATGTGCTTGTCCGGTTCTGTGCGCGAAGCTCAGCACTGCTTGGACTGGCTCAACAAACAACCTCACGAGCACGTAGTGGCAATCGCTGGGAATCATGACTGGGCGTTTGCCACGCAAGGTGCATTTGCCTGTCTGAGCTTTGGCCGGGTGATCTACCTAGAAAACTCCAGCGTCAACATCGAAGGGGTTAACTTTTATGGCAGCCCTGTGCAGCCAGAATTTTGCAACTGGGCGTTCAATGCGCCGCGTGGCGCTGCGATCAAGAAGTACTGGGACATGATCCCTGAGGCTGGCCTAGTGGATGTTCTGATCACCCACGGGCCTCCTATGGGCATTCTGGACCAAGCTGCACCTCACAGAGATAGTGAGCACTTGGGATGCGAGGAGCTAGCGCTTCGCGTGATAGACTCAGCACCATTGCTTCACGTCTTCGGGCACATTCATGGATCAGCCGGTAGCAGGATCGTGGGACAAACTCACTACGTCAACGCTGCGGTTGTGAACGAAGCCTACAAGGTGGTCAACCCTCCACGAGTAATCAGCATAATGCCGGAACGAACGGTAGCTGCGGAATAAATTTGCGGGAAGAAAGCAGAGGAGATAAACAACATGACAATGTGGAACGGTGAACACGTCGAAGACTGGAGCAGCAGTCCCGGTCTAGACCCCAATGATGTGCCCAAGCCTTTGACATTCAATGTCGAAGGTTTAGACGTAGGGTGCCAAGCAGACCAAACAATACGAGTGCCACATGTTTGTAGCCTAGGTTGCCAAGTGCATCCTACGGACCACTTGCCTGCAGTCGGAAGCCAAGAAAAAGGTCTGGGAGGTGAAGTCTGCTATCCAACCAAGCAAGCTCTAGGCACACAGCCAAAGCAAGACTTTGTGAAGGAGCTGGAGAAATTGATCAACAGATACTCGGAAGAAAAACTTTCTAACACTCCCGATTTCATCTTGGCTCAGTACCTTTCGAATGCACTTATGGCTTTCAACGCAGCAGTGCAAGCGAGAGAGAAGTGGTATGGTCGCAAAACTTTCTAAATAGCCACCAGAGGCATAAGTCTGGATGAATGGAGTACTTTACATGTTAATTGGATACGTAGATGAAATGACAGACCAACAACTATCGGAGCTTTCTGACTGGGCAGACTATCAAGCTAAACACATTGGCAACCCAAGATGGAAGCGTGGCTATGCCTTGATCAGAGAAGGTTCTGATCTTATCCTTAGACGGCGTGCAGGCAAACTCAATGATCCTTCCGATTTTGGAGAGAGCCCAAAGTACGGCAAGTAGTTAGTGTAGAAAAAAAAATAGCCCCAGCGATCCTCGATGTTATGAGGTGCTGGGGCTTTTGTTATTTAGTCACTATCTGGTGCGTTGTACATTCCATCATCCACTTCTTCTGTCTGAGCTACTTGGGGTTCTGTCTCTGCTACCGTGGCTTTCTCCAGAAGCTCCTGAGGGAAGTATTGCTCAGCTTCTACTGCTGGCTCCAGAGGAATTTCAATGTAGTGCTCAATAGCTACTGCTGGTTCTGTGCTAGGTGCACTGATGGGTACTAGCACTTCGATCACAGGGTGAACCGTAATGCCTAGGTCTGCCAAGATTTGTTCCTTGGTGGACAGCTGGCCGGTTTCCTTGCGCCACGCATCTTCAGTCAATGGCACGAAGTCCACTAGCCCTGAGACGCGCTGCTTGTAGTCGCTGTAGGACTCCGGTACTGGCTTTGGGAACTGTCGAGAGTCGTAGGGCGACTTTTCTTGCCGCGCCTTTTCTTCCGCGATCTGTTTGTCCGTGCGTGTTTCCGCTGTTGGTCCGTAGTGTTTTTCTTCCATGGTTAAGCTCCTTTGCAAATCCTGTCTTTAAATAAAGCACTATTAAGTTCTGCCCTTCGGCACACTGTCGTGGCGCACCTGTTGCACAATCTTTTGGGGTGCACCAAGCTACAAGGGTAAGCCGGTCCTCGTCCACAGCGCTCACACATCGTGAAGTACGCTTGTAGTTCCCGCAGTAACACCAGCCAATAACCTCTGATCCTTCCTCTTGTGTATCCTACTAAGTATCCCACTGTCATCAATGCCCTTGCCTGTCTAGCTCTTCGTTACAGAGCTTGTCTACGAATTCGTTGCCTTCAATTCCTTGGTGGCCGCGAATGTGAATGAGTGTGTGGTTGCCTTTGGACACGAAGCCGAACGCCTTGCTCATGAGCGGACGTAGGTCTTCACTGTTAAGCTTCCACTTTTGGTTAACTTGGTTGACTACTAGCTTTGAGTCACAGTAGATGGTAACATCTTCTATGCCTAGGCTGTATAGTACTTCCAGTAGGCAAATCAACGCCATGTACTCAGCATAGTTATTCGTGTGGCGTTCTGGCCCTAGGTACCTAGCTCCGTGGCTGTCAACTTTTCCATCAAAATAAATTGCCCAAGCTGCTGAGCAGAAGCCGGGGTTTCCACCACGGCATGCCCCATCAGTGTAGGCTACAATTTTAGACATGTTGTGCTTTCCTTCGTGCTTCAGACCAAGGTTTTCCTTTTAGACTTCGTTTATTGTTCTGTTGCTGGAGCCAAGTAGCCCATCTAACATTTCCTTGTGCGTAGTTTCCTTCGTTATTTTTGCGATCTAAGGTTTTATTTTTTGGTCTACTGCCCAACTCCAAAAAGAACTGCTCAAAGGAGGTGAACAAAAACTTTATGCCACGCCCTCCATAATTTTCATAGCTTTTGTCTTTTGGATTGTTGCACCTCTGTTGAGCATGAACATATGCATCCCATTCAGGTGTACGAGACATCCCATGCTTTAACACAGAAGTGTTATGCCCAAGTATAAACTTTCTTGGGTCTCCACGCTTATGTCCTCTTCTGCAATCAGAGTAGGTTCCTGCATCTGCTCCGCAACCACATTCACAGGCGATCAAAACTTTTTACCTCCCGATGCTAGGCGCGATGCGTTGGTATGGTCTTGGCGAGTCTTGTTGTACTCCACCTTATCCACCACGGCTTCACCGAACTTAGGGCAGTGCTCTCCCACGTAGTCCATCAAGCGAATGAACAGGTCGGCAAGCTCCACAGTTTCCATGTCGTACTGAGGAAGGTGGTCGTCCTGTAAACCTTTGCGGTAACCCTCCATGGCCTCTGCTATCTCGCTCACCATGAGCATCATCATCTCAGGGCGATTGCGTTGCAATAGTTCTCCGGTTAAGGGATTCCTCCACCACTTATCATTTTGCTGACGAAGTTCCGCTGCTATCTTGTTCAACACCAGCGGAAGCTTGGTTGTCTGGTAATCCATCTGCACTCTCCTTGTTCACATAGAAAATATGCTTTGAAATACAACGAAACAGAATCAAACCGTAACCCAGTTCCATAAGTTTTGTAGTTGGAACTGGGAACGCTTGCGCTGGACAATATGGACAAGTTAGATATGACATTATTTCATCCACCTGTTTGAGATGTGACCATCAAACTCCATGATCACTTTGTGCATCACTTCTGCCGCAGCTCTCTTGAACGCGTCTCCGATAAGAGCAAGAACCGCTGGTCCGAATCGCTTAGGACATCCGATGACCAACTCGTCGTGCACCATGTTCTGCACCTTAGCCTTGTACTGAGGCAAAGTGTGCCAGAGGAACGGAATTCCGTTCTTGTCGATACCGCAACCCATGGCGCGCTTAATGATAGACGCGTTGGTACCTTGAATGCAGTGGTTCTTTCCTCTACGCTCGATGCTTCCTGAGAGTGCATAAAAACCTCTTCCGATTTCTCGTTCTGTTGGGGATCGGTGAGTTAGCTTTTGCTCTTCTTCCTTACTAGGCTCTCGCAGGTTTTTTGCTTTGAAGTTAAAGAGGTTGAGTTTGCACGTTTCTTCGTCAAGCTCCAAGTCCTCTTCGTGTTCTTCCTCAAACCAATCCTTAGCGGCCTGTCTTGTGGGCTCGGGGAACGAACGGCGTCTGCCGTACATGTCCCGTGCTTCTCCTGTTTGTTTAGCAAGTCTTCCTGACTGCTCTAGGTATGCCCAGACATCAGGGAAACGTGCTTCGTGCAAACGCATCAGAGCCTTGGCAGCATCAATGGTGATACCAAGATCGTCAGCCAGTGCAGAAGGTCCTCCACCGTAACATAGTAAGAAGTTTACGGCCTTGGTATTCTGTCGTAGCTCAACGTGACCGGGGCATTTGCACTTTAAACGTGCAGGCTCGCCTTTATCGTCCAACGCGTAATAAGCGCAGGGAGGAAGTATTACCTCTTTGTCTTTCTCCTTGTCGAAGTGTTTTTCTCCACCTACACATGCCAGAGCTTTCCACTTTTCAGGCTCTAGAATTTCTGTAGATACAGAGTGCACGTCGTGGCCTTTTGCAAAAGCCATAAGCCATGAGGTGGCATTGGCCAGCTCCGCAATAATGCGCAGCTCAGCACCAGACATGTCGCAGGTGACAATGCAATACTCCTCGTCCTTTGTGTCACATACTTGTCCACACTTAGAGCAGACATGTAACGCACCCACCAGACGCGTGTCTGAATCACAGCAAACAGATATGCGAATCTTTGGATCAGGAGGATCACAGATGAAGCATGCACGTACCTCATCATCCTTCGGAAGATTCTGTGCGTTAGGCTGTGAGGAGGATGTGCGTCCTGTTTCTGCCTCCAGCTGATTGAACTTGCAGTGCAGCCTGCCGTCTACTGGGTGTCTCCAGCCTTCTTTGGCCAAAGGTTTGGTAATCCAGCGCTGGGTCCACTGCATTCCGTACGTACCAGTATCCTTCTTCCCCTTGTTGAATCTTCGTAAGGTCTGGATCAAAGGTTTGTCATTGAAACGCAGGAGAGTATCGTCCTGAGTGTCCTGAATGTTTTTCATCCCCGGCATCTTCTGCAGCGCTTCTAGTAGCTGGTCACGAGAGCCATAATTGATGAACGCTTCGCCTTCACACTTCTCCAACCTGTTCTTTACCCAAGTTCTGTGCTTGCTTTTTTCACTGTGGGCTTTGCGTGCCTCCGCTTTTAGTTCCTTGCGCTTCTTGACCTCAATGTCTAGAAGCTCTCCCAGCTTTTCCTTCTTTGCCTTGTCTTTCTCCAAACGCTTCTGTGCAGCTAGCTCTGCTTCACGCGAAGTTGCTGTTTCAAAGTTAGTCTGCCAAATGACGTATAGTCTTTCAATTTCCTTCTCGTCTACCTGCTCGTGCTTGTTGCCTACATACGGCATGAAGCCTTCGTCCAGCAAACGTAAGTCACCAGCGCGCTGCTCAATGACGTGGTTGATACGCTTGATCCAGCGCTCGTCATCCAAGTTCTGACCATTCAGATGCATGTCTGTGAATGTGCCGATGGCATCATTCTCAATCTGTGTTGTGGCCAGCAGCTGGTCCGCAGTCATGATGTTCATCTGCGCTTGTCGCATGGCGTAGGGCATGCGCGTATCAAACGCGGCGTACTCGATCTGCTCCTGAGTCAACGGGGTTTCCATGTCGAACGTTTCTTGCTGGGCCTTGTCAACTAGTAGGTTGAAATGCCGAGCAACAATAGCTGCCATGGAGAACTCTGTCATCTTCTTCAGGGATATGGTACCGGCCTGAATAACGCGCTCGGCCATGTCCGTAGAGTACAGATGCCAAATGCGCAGACCAAAGTTCCATACAAGGACTTGGTATTCATACGCTAGGTTCTGTCCTATCTTCAAGAACTTGTCCGTGCACAGCACAGGCTCTATAACTTTTTTAAGTTCATCATAGAAGTGGCCGTTGTTAACTCCGTACTCTCCCTGCGATCCCATGAGAACTTCTTTGGTTCCAGCAAACCCCAACAAGTCGATCACGAACTGTTGGTCTCTGTCTCCCAGCTGAATAGTACGCACGCGCCTATAGTAGAAGTCGTCTACCATGTTGGTCTCGGTGTCGAGGCCCACGGTAAAGTCCCCTGTTTCCTTTTTACTTTCGATGTAAGCCACCAGCTTTGGTAGGTCCTCGTTGCATTTAATCAACGTCACGCTAAGAGGTGGCTGCAGCTCACGTAAAATCAGTGGCCGCAATTGCTGCACAATTTCAGGCATAGTTTATTGTAGCACCCATGAGTTTGGTATGATCCACTACCGTAGTGGGTCATCACGCTGGCATCTTTCCACTGGCCCAGCACAACTGCTTGTATGTTCCACGGTTTAAGCTCTGCAGTTCCTTCTTGCACTTCGTGTGTTCCTGCCGACAGAAGACCAGCTGCTCCCTGTGCGTTTGGCCGGTCGCCGGGTCTCGTGCGATCTCCGCTTGGAGGTCAACAATGTTCTGCTCCCACTTCTCTAGCTGGCGGCTAACCTCCTGTCTTTTCTTACTAGTTTCCTCACGCTCTCCCTTTGTTTTCATATATTTAGGGCTATACTCAGGCTCCTACTTTCATCTTTAACAGGCTTGTTATCAGTATCTTACCCGGTATTCTCTATACTGGTCTCATTCAGTATATGTATAGTGTTGCCGGGGAGGACTTTCTTAGTATATCGTGACAATGGTGATTTGTCAAGCTATAAGAATCAACAACTTAGGCATAAAAACTGCGTCTAACTCCTTTGTTTCTGCGTGAGTAGAAAAAACGAAAGCATAATCTTCCGAATTTATCCGTCTCACTTTGAGAACGAATTATCTTGACATCCATAGAGGGGCGTGGTACACTAGTTGAGTAGGGGAGTTGTGTCACCGCTCTCCGCAAGTTCTTTCGTGCGGTGCAAAGCCGCGAGCGATAAGCACCTTAGGAAGTTATCTCCTTTTCTTCCCTAGTGTGCACAGTACAGGGAGAGTGCTAGTAACACTCTCCCTGCGGAGTTCCTTTACTAGAGGAATAATAAATGCCATATGCAAGTACACAAGGACGACCAAGAAAGATAAAAGTTTAGGTCCTAGTCTAGAGATAGAGTTCGGCGCAACAAGCTGTTCGACCTACGTATCCCACCACACGGTGGACTTCAGGCACATCACCTGATTAACAAAAGCTTGCACTAAGATAAGACTCAGTAGCCAATGAGCGTAAACCTGACTTTGAAGATGCAACACAAGAGGGGCAGCACCACGAATGCTGCCCCTTAAACCTTTCGTGGAGGTTTGTTATGAAGGAGAATTTTGTTGTGTCAGATGATTGCACTCCAGATGAACCGTTCTTCGCATTGAGCGAGGCCGACAAAAGCCTGCTTAGAGCAGAGAACAATTTGGTAACATTTACTTTGACTACCTCGGTATCACCAGAGGTTAGAGCAGAGTGTGAGAAAGAATTAGCCGACGCAAAAAGGCGTGGCTATAAAGAAATTAGGTAAAAGATTCGGATGTCCTAAGGGACTCCGATAAGTCCGCGCTCCAGTGGATGACGCGGCATAAGTCGCACACGCTTCCTATGTGAAGTTTGCTTAGCGCGCACCTTGAAGCCGCAGAGGTATCGAGGTGGACACCAGCCATGTCATTAGGCTGAAATAGTGCGAGGTAGGTTGGCAGCCAAGATTCCTCCACAAAGCATCTATGTACCCGATAAACGCTGCTGGGTGAAGATGAAGATGACACAAGGTGTAGGCGTTGCACCATGGCCAACTCAACGCAACCTGCCACACCAACCCGGTACAGGGTTGGGACCGTGGTACTACTCTGGACCCGGAGTAATGGGCAACGCAGTAACCCGACGCGTTAAACTTATAAGCCCCCCCAACAACGTAACTACGACTTGCGCTGTGAGGCAGGTATCGGGAACATATTGTAACCCAAGGCTCTGCCGGTATTCCCGGTGGGGCCTTTATTGTTTTCTACGCCCGAATATGCCGAAGGCATGGTGGGCATGGAGAATGCAGTGCGATCCGATAAGTGTCTCAAGCGTTGGTACAACAAGATTAACAAAAAATTCTTCGCTGGGGAGCTTCCCAGCAACACCTGTGTGCGATGGATCAGTGAACGAGAGCAAGAAAAGTTCGAAGACCTGTACTTCGCATGGACAAGCAACATAGAGAAAACAGACCAAGCAGACGGCAGACACAAGTACTGCATAGTAATAAGCAAGAACAAGAATCCCGGCAGGACGGCAATGATTGCAACGCTCGTTCATGAGATGTGCCATGTAGCGACTGAAATGCGTGACGATCACGGCCCAGCGTTCGAAGCAAAAAGGCAGATGATAGCAGATCGAGGAATCTTTAAGAAAAGCGCAGTGTTAAACGGCGTGACCATATTTTAAAACTCAGGAGAACTCAGATGAGCGTAGAAACAGCAGTTGAAAGTGCAGTAGCGGAAGTGGAAGCAGTAGCAAAGAAAGTTGAAGAGGCAGTACTTGGTGGTGCAGAAGAAGCCAAGACTGAGGCCGTAGCGGTTGAGCAAAAGGCGGTTGCTGAAGTCGAAGGCGCAAAGACAGAAGCCGTTGCCGAAGCAAAGAAGCCCTTCATTACTTTAGAAGGCGAAGAGAAGTTCGTTGCGCGTGATCTAGAATTGGAATACCTCAAAGCGACGATGGAAATTCAGCGCTTGCAAAAGATCACTGAAGAGAAGGCAAAGGCCTTCCAAGCACACGTTGACGCATTGTTCATTAAGTACGGCGTGTCCAAAGCAGAGTACGTCTTCGATGCCACGAAGCTTGTGATTATGAAGATTGGTGCAAAGCTGTAAGGAGTACTTGATGGCAGACTCAGAAGAAAAGAAACCAGTGACCCCGAGCGATAACGCTGCGGGGTCTACTTCTCTTGTTAAGGTGATAACCAAGAATCAGCACGGCACCATAACAGAGAGGCTGCGAGACCCAATAACAAACAAATTTGTGGCTAAGCCCAAGCCATTGATACCCTCCATAGAGTTCAAGAGAATTGGGCGTAAGAAACTGTCCCGACTCAGGGACGATGGGTTGACGGAGTACGCAAAAACTATAGAGTGCTTGATTGAGCGCGCCCACTACGATGGCCCAGACGCTAAGATGGCCATGGTACAGATGAAGGCAGCAGAGCTTCTAGAACTTTACCTGCTAGGCAAACCTTCTATGTCGGACGACGACAAGGACGCTTTAAAAACGCAAGGTATAAAAACCATTTTCGTGGACAACTCAATTGTTAGCACCCCAGTGCAAGAAGAGCGAGTAGAGAAAGAAAAGAAAGTTCCTAGCTTTGCAGAGGTGACAGGCGTAGTCACCAATCAGAAATGAAGGCAACTCAGTGCCCAGAAAGAAACAGATAGAAGAAAATGTCAGACCGTCATGGTTGTCGGTTGACGGCTCTGTAGACTTCAATAAGATTTTTAAGTTTCAACCTAAGCAGACAGAACTGCTTACCAATGTGTCACGCAACGGGCATGTCTACATTCAACCCAAGGCGGAACAGAACTTGAGTGTGGGAGGCATCCGTTCAGGTAAGACTTGTGGATGGTTGATGTTCTTCGTCATGCATTATTGCATGAAGTGGGCCAACTGCAATCTTCTAGTTCTTAGACGAACGTTTAAAGAATTGGAATCTGGAGCAATCTCTGATTTCAAAACTTTCATGCCGAAAGAGCTGTACGATTACGACCAGACAAAACACGTTGCCACATTGACCAACGGGTCACGAGTTGTTTTCGGACATTGCCAGAACAACAAAGACAGAGACATTGAGCAGTACCTAGGACAGGCCTATCCGGCCATTCTAGTCGATGAATGCGGACAGTTCTCTCCCGATGCATGGATGATGCTGTACTCCCGTAACATCGTAAACGCTGCCTGCGAAAGAGATGAGTTTGGAAACCTGCCAATCCCAGCGATTGTAGGATGCACCAACCCGCTTGGACCACACTACGAGTACTACCGTACGTTGTTTGTTGATAAGGAACCATGGCTGAAGCCCGATGAGGCACGCATGGACCCTGAGGACAATACGTGGTGGGTAGAAGAGGCAGGAGAGTGGCGCAAGATATACGACCCCTCAAAATTTGCTTGTCAACGCTCCACAGTTATGGACAACCCAGAGCTGCTGGCACGTGACCCCGGCATTATTGCTCGCTTGATGAGCATGCCGAAAGCGAAGAGAGACAAAGTTCTATTCGGTTTAGACGGAGCAGTTGAAGGGCAGTACTTTGATTGTTTCGATCCAGAGTATCATGTCATTAACTTAAGAGATGACCCAACCTCAATACTCTGGCAAGATTACCAGCCAGTGTGGGCGGGACAAGACTGGGGAATGGGACACGCCAACGCAACATACTTCTTTACCAGAGCCATGGTGAGGAATTCTATCGGAGATGATTACCGATTGAAGACAGTGTGCTTTGCAGAGGCTGTTGTTACAGGTGGAAAAACTATGCAGGAGTTAGTATCAATCCTGCAAAGCAAATGTCATCTGCCCAACAGCGATAAGCTGCTTAAGTTGAAAGCCATCTACTTCTCGCACGAAAAGTTTTCACGACAGATGGAAAACAGCACACCAGCCAATGAATACTCTAAGGCTCTACGCGCTGTAGGTCTACCTCCAGTAACCCCGGCAACCAGAGATCGTATAGGCTCCGCTTCTTTGATGTACAACGCTTTCAAGCGTGGTGAGTTGGTCATACTTGACCACTGTAAAGACATAATTCTTTCAATACCCACGTTGATGAGAGACCCAGACCAAATGGACGACGTTTTAAAAGTTGATTCCAAAGGTGATGATGCGTATGACGGGTTCCGATATGGATTGTATGGACAATTAGGAGCCAAAAGAAAACCTGAAGCTGACGTGGCCAGAGACAGAGCTAGGGAATTGGCTAAGACAGACCCTCTTGCAGCCCATTTTTATAAACTTAAAAAAGATGCGGAAGAAGCCAAAAGAACTGTATGTTTCACTCAGCCAAACCAACCTGTTTGGCAAGGTAAACTTTAACATCCTCAGGGGTTGCTCCTTGAGTTAGGGCCGGGTTGCCTGATAGCATCCCCGGCCCATCCTACTATCAGAGGAAAGAAATGCCAAGACCAAGAAATACAGAAGAAGAAAAGAAAGAGCACGCTCGCATAAGAAGTGCTAGATATTACGCCGCACATCCTGATCGGGCAAAGGCATCTAGTAAGCGTTGGAGAGACAAAGACAGAGAGCACGTAAACTCAGTTTCCTCAGCACATGCTAAGCAGAACCGTGAACAGTACCGGGCTTATTGTGTGGCACGAAGAACTAAAAAGACTGAGGCAGGTGGAAGTTACACCGTTGAAGAATGGCTGTTGCTGTGTGAGTTTTACGGCAGCAGGTGTTTGTGCTGTGGCAAGAAAAGAAAGCTAACAGCAGACCATGTGACCCCTGTTTCCAAAAGAGGAACAAGTAACATTGACAACATTCAACCTTTATGTGGACCGTGCAATTCTAGTAAAGGCGACAAAAGTACTGACTACAGAGGGCCTAAAATGCAGCATAATGTTTTTGCTTACACTTCACCCGGATGTAACTATCCTCAGTACATTTCAGTAAACCGAGAAGAAAATGGGGAGACAAGCGTGATAGTGCGCTCTGCTGCATGGGGTGACGGAACCTGTGGAAATACTGCAGCTGTAGTTTTGTCTCCAGAAGAATTTACTAAATTGGCTCGCACTTTGTTTTCTTTTGCATGCACAGGTAACGCATAATGGATGGACAAAGCATAAGAACTTTCTTCCGTGAACTGTTTGGCTCTCGTCTAGCAGAGCAAATGTCTTCAGAGATTGCCCGACTTACAGAAGAGCTGCAACGTATAAGAGATGAACGTGAGACTACTGTTTTACGGGTAACCATGGACAACCAGCAACTGCGCACAGATAAAGATGCGGTAATAGCTGACTTGCGCAATGAGAAGACTTTGTTAGCTTCTAAGCTAGCCATCTACGAGCTGAGCATTCAGCAAAGAGTAGGCATAGACCCAAGTCGTACCTCAGCAAAGAAGCCCAGCTTCGCTACGTTTTCCTCCCCACCTACTATGACAAGGTGGCAACAGTACCAGCAGGAATATGAAACAGCAGTGGACAAAGAAGAAAACGAAGTAGAAGCACAGAAAATTGCAGCAGCAAAACTGGCCGCAAAGGAATAAGGCATGGGTTGTTACGCAGAAGGCACCTCAGGAGGAATTGAAATGGCAGAAAAAGACAAAGGTGAGCTACGTAGTTTTGAAATAGAAATCGCTAAAAACGGTTTTGAAATCAGAGCCCGTTATGCTCCCAAGAAAACACTGTCTCAACGCAAAGGTTGGATTCCAGAATCCTACTGTGAGCCTGAGAAGAGTGTAGCAACAAGCAAGGCAGAGTTGATCAAACAGATCAATGAGCTTATTAAGAGCTGCAAAGATTGCAAGATGTAAACTCGGCAACGCCGAAGAGGAGTAATAAATGTTCACAGCAAAGAATGGAAAGAAGTTTGGTTCGGCGTTTGCGGGGAAGCGATACGACGAGAACCACAGTGAAGATGGCATGCACATGATGGGTGAAGCGCATGAGAAGCAGGATATGGAAGGCGAAGGTAACAAGCCTTTTGATGCAGAGACGCCTGAGGAAGACAATAAGGAAAGCCGTACGGACGAAGAAGGTGAAGGCAAGAACGCCGACGCTGACAAAAGTGAAGACACGGACATGCACCCAGTAACAGCCGAGCATGGCAAGGCACACAAAGTCATTATCCACCATGACGAGAAGGCAGGAAAGCATCACGTCACTTCGTACCACAAAGACGGCCACGAGAATCACAGCGACCACGAGAATGCTGCAGAAGCACACGCCGAAGGTAATAAGCTGGCAGGAGTCCCTGCAGATGGACAGGCAAAGGATCACGATAGCCCATATCATCAGGGTAAGCCACAGGCCGGTGCATCTAGCGAAGAGGACGGTTTCGCAATGCCTGACTTAGCGTAATAAGGAGAGTTCATGGCAACAGGAATCAGCGGCACAGGTAAAGTAATCAATGTAGGAGACCAAGTAAGCGTATTTGCTACTGTGGTCTCCTACACAGGCGTTGGGGGAACGGCTAGAGTAACAGTGCAGACTCCTTGGACCAGCGCAACGTTTGTAGCCAACGCTAACGACATGAATGCTGTTGAGCATCCCAATGATGCTAGCCACACGGCGCTGTCATTTAACGGCGGTAAGAATTTTGGATTAAACGGCAATCAAGTTACCGTGCTCGGTACGGTCACCGCAATTTCCGGCAGTGGAGTCACTGCTTCACTAAGCATTCAGCTAGTCACTTCTCTAGCAACAATCGTAGCTCCCGCTGGCGCATGCACTTCGGACAATAAGTAGGAGGCACTATGCCATGGAATGAAGTAATGGACAAATGGAAGTCAGGCAGTCTGAAGAGTGGGAACAAGGAAACAGGCAAGCCTGTGAAGAACCAAAAGCAAGCCGAAGCCATCATGCTATCCGAGAAGCGCGCAGCGCAGGGTGGCAAGAAAGAGTACAAAGCATCCGGCTTAGGGAGAAAGAGAAGTGGCTAAAGTAATTTTTTCTATTCTCAAGGAACCTAAGACTGGGTACATGTCGCATCACCCCGGAAGTTCTGAGCACTGCTTCAACTGTAAACACTTCGTAAAAGAAGAAAGTGGTTGCAACGGTCCCAAGATGAAAGAGCTTAGTGAGCGCCCTAAACTACCTAACGGCGACGTTAAGGTGCATGCGGTTGCTTACTGCAAGTTCTGGGAGAAAGACTAATGTTTGGCATCGGACGCAAGAAGAACACAACATCAGCAGCACCTGCTGCACCCGCAGCACCAATGTCCATGGACTCAACTTCGTTACCTTCATGGATGACCGGAGAAGCACCAACGCCTCCACCACGTAAGAAGAAGCTTAGGGTTGATTCTGGTGGGCAGTTGGCGAGAGGGTCGGACAAGTTGGCATAGGAGAACTACCATGAGCATAGGTTTAGGAAAGAAAGTTAAAAGCAATGCGGACCCTGCCGATCTAACTGCGGCCTCCAAAACTCCGGGGACTAGCACCAGCACTGGAGGGGCCACAGCAACACGCAACACAGGAGCAGCTACAGGTGGTGCAGTTACCATTACAATGTCTGGTTCAAGCAGCACAGACACAGCGACCACCACTGGAGCAGGCGCAGGAAAAGGTGCAGGTAAGAAAGCTGGCAAAAGTGCTGGTGAAGAGAAGCCAAGTGTTTACAACATCACAGTGAACTCCACAGGGAAAAGCGGAGACGCCATTGACGGCGCTGCAGATGCCATGGGAGCACCCTCTACCAAGAAGAAAGCATCGTAATGGCTACAGGAATTGGCCGTAAGAAAAAGACGCAGCATGTTGACCTTGGTGGCAAAGGAAGCTTCACGGTACACAAAGGGAAACTGCACGAAGCGCTAGGAATTCCGCAGGATGAAAAGATTCCTGCATCGGACAAAGAAGCACACTCTGGAGACAGCCCTGAATTAGCAGCGATGCGCAGAAGCGCCAAAGGGTTTTCTAAGATGAAGCACTAAAAGCGCTACAGGAGAAAATATGGCGATAGATGTACTCGATAAGGACGCAGGCACAGGTTCGCGTTCTGGTATCGGTGACGGATGGGACAAAGGGTCAGCTGAAGACCCGAACGATAGTCCGTTAGGTGTCTATGCTAGTTTCCCATATAGCCCTGAGCCGTTTGCAAAGCTTAGTGACACAGCAAGAAGCGCACTAATTCAGCTAGACAACATCTGCACACAGACTGACACCTATGCCCGACGTATGGAAGTAGAGCAGGCATGGGAAGCGCTACACTTCGAGCGAGGTTATCAACACTTACTTAGAGGTAAGCGTGGAGGATGGGTTCTTCCACAGCAAGGGCTAGGAGACTGGGGAGCCACATCACAGAAGACAAGCAGCACCACTTACGACACCAACGTTTATGGTCCTAAGGGTGACATTATTGTAGCTGCCTTGTCACGAGAAGTCCCCAAGGTAGAGTTCTTCCCTTGCGACCCGGACTACGGCCCAGATCGTGTAGCAGCTGAAGAAGCCGACAGGTTTAAAGACATTTGGTCGCGTAACAACAATTTACATGACCTGTTGACGGAATGCTCCAGAATATTTTGGAACGAAGGGCGTGTCCTTCTATGGACGCGCTACGAATTGAACGGTCAGAAGTACGGGTACGAAGAAGACACCGCGCCCACAGTACCAGAGGATGAAGAGAACCCACCCGCACTGGAAGCCACAGGCCAAGACGGTCTAGATGACTTTATGAGCAAGGCAGTCAGTGCTGAAGGCTCTGTCACAGACTTACTAGAAGCAGAAACAAAGAAGAAACCATTGGGCAGAGAAGTAACAACTGCGCACGGCAAGCTAGACCACAAAGTCCCTATCGCAGTGGATAACTTTTCCGACATGCAATACGTTCAGTTGTGTTTAGACTTGGACGTGGCATTAGCGCGTGGCACCTTCCCATGGATCGCTGACAAGATCAACCCCGGTACGGACGGAATGTCGGAAACCCAATTGGACAGAATTGCACGTGAGAATGTGCGACAGGCTGTCCTTGGAGCCTACGTAACTGGAGACTCTTTGGCACGCCACACCACCATCAAATACACATGGTTGAGACCTTCCATGTTCCTTGATCAGACGGTGAGCGACGAAGCCAAGGCAGAGTTGCTAGAAGCATTCCCAGACGGATGCTTAATGGCTCGCGCAGGACAAGAGTTTGCATTTGCTCGTAATGAGAAGATGGACGATCACCTAGTCATTGGCCACCCATGGAAGGGTAAAGGCCAGAACCGAAGAACTATGGGGTCAGCTCTTATCTCTGTACAGAAAAGAATTAACGACTGGGTTGATTTGCTGGACGATTTCTTCAAGAGAACAGTCCCTAAGAAGTGGATGAACTCTGAAGCCTTCAATCTAGAGGCAATACAGAATCAACCAAACGTTCCGGGTAGCATTGGGCCTTTCCAAGTACAGCCGGGACTGACCACCATGGATCAGTACATTTTCGTAGAGCCTACACCAGTTCCACAACCGGCCCTAACGGACTTCATTAAGTACTTCATGACGAGCGTAGCCGAAGACATTTCAGGCGCGTTACCATCATTGTTCGGAGCAGCTACGGGAGAGAACACAGTAGGCAATGCAGTTATCCAAAGGGATCAAGCACTGCAACGCGTGGGATGCCCATGGAATGCTATGCAAGACATGTTCGCTGGCGCTGCACAACAGGCTGTAAAGTGCGCTGCCGAATGCCGAGATGGTAAGGTCATAAAACAGAACATAAAAGGAAAAGGCAACCTTAAGGTAAACACAGCCAACTTGTTATCTGGAAACGTGCTTTGCTATGCGGAGAGTAACCCAGCATTCCCAGAGTCATGGCAACAGAAGGAAACCAAGTTAATGCAGATGATCGACAAGGCAGCAGCCAACCCAGCGTTGAGTGCTATCGTGTGGTCACCTTCCAACTCAAACGAGGTACTGAGTGAACTTCGCATGAAGGGCATTAAGGTACCCGGAGCATCATCTTCTACAAAGCAACGCAACGAGTTCGAAGTACTGTTGCGAAGCGGACCACGCGACAATCCTCAGTTCTTACAGATGAAAGCGGCAATGGATCAAGCCACACTGGGCATGCAACAAGCTCAAGGCACGGGCCAGCCGATTCCACCAAATGCGCAAGGCATGATGCAGCAGTTGGGTCAGGCGTTACAATCAACTCCTCCCCAAATAAGTACTATACCTGTGATGCAAGATGAGAGTGAAAACCATGTCGTAGAAGCGAACGAATGCTTCGAATGGCAAAACAGTACGGAAGGGCAGAAGTTTAGGTTCGGCTCGGAGGATCAACAAGCAGCATTTGAAAACGTTCACCTACATTGGCAAGAACATTTGGTCATGGCTAAGAAATTAGCAGCAGCTAACAAGCCACCGGATAAACCACCCAGTGAGTCCATTAGCGTAGATGTTAGCAAAATGCCACCAGAAGTAGCGGTGCAAGCACTTGCAAAGATGGGCATTCAAAGCACGCCTGCTATTTTTGGGCAACAAGCAGATACAGCATTGCAGCATAAAGTCGCTGCTAAAGCTATACCAGCAGCGCTTGACCATGATAACCATGAGCAAAAGCCAGAAACAAATGAGAATCCTGCAGCTTAGCGGCTGTAGTCTAGAGCTGGGAGGAGCTTATCTCTCCTCCCTTCTCGACCTTAGATAAGAAGGAATGAAATGCCAAGAGGACATAAGCAAGAATGTGTATGCCACCCAGAACGTAAGCACTATGGGCTAGGGCTATGCCGACCGTGCTACCAGAATACTGAAAGAGCACGAGCCGCACAAGCCGAGCATAGAAGAACACACAAAGAGCAGCAAAAGAAAAAATCAGCAGAGTGGTACAAAAACAACGCTGAGCATGTATCTTTAAAAGTGACTAAGCGTCGTCTTGGTCTTTCAGGCTGGACTGTTGAACGGTATGAAGAGAAGTTTGAAGAACAACAAGGATGCTGTGAAATTTGTGGCACTGAAGAAACTAAAAGAAAGTTATCGGCAGACCATGAACACGTAGACCCTCCCAAACCTAGGGGCCTTTTGTGCAGCAATTGCAATAGAGGAATAGGGCATCTTAAAGATTCCCCAGCTTTACTCAGAAAAGCTGCCATGTACATAGAAAAGTACAAGACTCAGTAACAAACTCAGGAGACTCAAGTATGGCAGACGCTATTATCGACTTTGCAGCATTAGAAGCACCTGTAGTGGAAACTACTCCCGTAGCAGATACAACCACTACGACCGATACACCAGTAACCGCAGACTCAAATACGGAAACCACGACCGGCACAGATGGCAAGGAAACAGAAACACTCAATGCCGATGGTACTGACAAGACACCAGAGCAAGTAGAAGAGTTCAAAGCAAAAGCTGCAGCAGCAGCTGCTAAGGATGAGCTACCCGGCACGGAGAAGACCCCACAGGAAGTTCGCAAGGCCCTCAAGGCGTTGCGCGATGCAGACCCAAAGAATGCTGCATACGTAAAGACTCTGCACGGTAGCTACGAACGGCACCAAGCTTACAAGGCAGAGTTTGAAACAGTAGACAAAGCACGAGAGGCCAAAGCGTTCATCGAGTCCATCGGTGGAGAAGAAGGCTACAAAGAACTCAACACGCATATCGACGCTGTGAAGGCCGCAGACGAACTGCTGTACAACTCCGACCCCCAGATTTGGGATAACGTCATAGAAGACCTTAAGGCATCCGGTCACCCGGAAGCTTTTGGTAAGTTGGCTCCAGCGTACTTAGAGAAACTTAAGGCGCACGACAGCGAAGCGTTCTACAAGACATTCACACCACATTTTGTGGAAGGCCTTAAAGAAGTAGGCTTCGAACGCACACTGGGCCAGATGATGGAGGCTTTAGACGCAAAGAATGAAAAGGGAGAATCGGTCCCTAACGTAGAGCGCGTCAAGCAAGCGGCAAAAATCATGTCTGACTGGTACAAGGGACAAGTGGCCGATGTAGAAGCTGCTAAGAAAGTTCCCGAACAGACACCAGAGATGAAGAAGTTCTTAGCTGAGAAGGCCGAGTTTGAAAAGACTAAGACTGCCGACCAGCAAGCCAAGGTAAAGACTTGGGAAAGCAATGTAGCTACCACAGCTGACTCCTATTCCAACACAGCTCTTAAAGGTGCTCTAACTCCAGTTTTGAAAATGCCTTTCTTCAAAGACTTCCCTCGTGAAACTTTGATCGACCTAGGCAATGGAATTAAAGAGAGACTATACGCCACACTGAAGGCTGATAAAACTTACCAATCCACCATGGCTGCTTATTGGAAGGGTGGAGACAACCCGGCCAACAACACAAAGATTCAAGCATTCCACAAGCAAACATTGGACAGGATCGCCAATGATGTAGTCACTAAAGTGGTGCAGAATCGCTACCCCGGATACGCCAAGGGTGGCTCTGCAGCAGGTCGAGTGGCCGCAGCACAAGTTAAGAAGGACAACACAGGCAAGGCAGAGGCAGCAGCTACATCCTCTGGTAAGCCTATTTATGTTGCAACGCGTCCTACTAATTTGATCAGAGAATCAATTAAAGTAGGAAGCAGAGAGTACAGCACTGGTGATCTACAGACGCTACAAATTCTTGGCAGAGGGTTCGTCAAGAGCACAGATGGAAAGAGTTACCGTTTGGTAACTTGGAGAAAATAGTAACAGGAGGAACTACAAATGGCATCAGGAACAACTCGTGACGGCAAGCCCGTTCAAGTAAACGACCAAGCTTCGGTCGCAGGTATTGTGATCGCAGTAACTGGCGCTGGAAGTCAGGCATCTTTGACCATCCAGTGCAATGGCTCGTCTGCAGATGGAAAGTCTAACGCACCGTACAACATTACTGTGCTGGCGACTGACGTAGCTGCAGCAACACAGTCTCTGTAACAAAGTGATGGCTGCCTTAATGCTACCCATGTGGTATGCAGGATAATGATGACAGCCCGGAGAGCAGTATGGCTCCGCAGCATTCTCAAACGACGCGGGACAAGAACGAAGTTACCCCGGTGAGCAGGATGCTACGAAGCCACACGGCTTAAACAAGTTTAGATTCATGTCGAGCAAGTAATGACGGTGCGCAAGACACCATTAAACTAGAGATTGAACGCTCGCTGCACTAAAGAACGACTCAGCACGGACGGGTAGAATACTCAGTGTTCTACAGCGTACTTTGTTTTAAGGACTTACTTTTATGGCACTATTAGAGGCCGCTGTTGAAGCGGTCGAGTTAGACGCCTTTGCCAAGGAAATTCCTGATCTCGTATTCCACGGGACCACGGCTTATTCCTTGTTCAAGGCTGAAGCAACAAAAATCCCCGTTAGCAACCAGTCTAACGCCGGTGGCACTCAACGTGCTTCTTTCCGTGTACCGTTCCGCGTCCAAGCGGGAGCCGGTATCAGCCAAGGAACAGGCAACGCCGATTCTATGTTCCGTGGCAGTGGTTCGCAGTGGGCTTCCTTCGCGCTAGCTCCAGTGTACTTGTTCAACGTTTGCGAAATCTCGTGGTTAGCTCAGGCTTCCACAGACAGCAAGCAGAAGGGCCTGTTCGCCGTTAAAACCTTAGCGGCTGCTGCAGGCAAATAAAACAGCAAAATCTTGCTATATCGGGGAAACCCTGTTATAGTTCCATAATGGAACTAAATAGACAATCCCGAGGGAAGATAGGATGACAAATCAGTCGAAGTTTTCGTACTTAGCAGGTTTCATGGATGGTGAGGGNNAACGGGACGGAAGTAAGCAGAAATACGTAACCTACAAATGCATGGTTTCCGTGTCCAACACCAATAAAGAGGTGATGGACTGGATAGCCAAGACCTTTGGGGGCAAAGTTCTCACAGGCAGTAACGAGAACCGTAACCCAAAGTACAAAACAAGATATGCGTGGTTCAGAACTAGCCACGAGGATATCGAAGCATTTACGTTAGGCCTTCTGCCTTACCTCATTGTGAAAAGGAAGCAGGCGCTGGTTGCCTTAGAGTTCTGCAAGACTTACCAAGCAGAACGTATAGGTACGGCACTGGGTCCTGAAGTG
>QGNH01001298.1_pt1 | contig 33366 bp, 40 predicted proteins | sample 1735481 | NCBI WGS metagenome assembly QGNH01 (sample SAMN09239004, study PRJNA386568) | Viral metagenome, whole genome shotgun sequencing project. | reverse complement strand
GAAACTAGAAACTAGAAACTAGAAACAAGAGGTGTAATCATGGAAAATACCGATGAGGATGATTGGACATTCGATGAGATACCACAAAAAACCTATGTAGTGACGTGGATCAATCCGAATACTCAATATAAACGTAATATCACTCTACAAGCCTATAATGTCGATCAAGCGGAAGCAATGAGTTTCCACATGTTAGGCGTGAATAAAGAGCGATACGCTGTGTTTGAGACTAGAGTAGTTAATACTCCTCAGAGTATCTCACAAAGACAAAGAAAGGAACAGTAATATGACGATTAAAACAACATCTGTGACTATCACTAAGTATGAAGTAGACGGTATACAGTATAATACCTTAAAAGAGGCTACAGTAGCTGACCTTAAACTACAGTTTCTTGGCAGCTTGCCCCTCCGCAGCTTTAGTAGTCTCGTTGGACAATATATCTATGATAACTATGACCGGGTTCTTGAATGTATAATGGCGCACAAGAAATGTGTTGCTTTTGTAGATTATGATACTGCACATCAAGATGATACCGCACTCTTTGATAATAAAGACACTATCATAAACAAGTATATATGTGAAGAGAACTTTATAGCTATCAATCGGAGAGCATATGGAGTCCATAGTTGGTCAGGTTTATTAGACGCAGTTGATAACCTATTGTTTACGGGCAACAAGATCCATGCAATAGCGTTGGTAAGAGAGTGTATACGTAAGTATGTAACCGTAGATGATACAGTGGCTTGGATTGATGCACGAAGAGCCGCTTTACAAAAACAAGAACAAAAATAAGAAAAGGAATAACAACGATGCCAATATGCTGTCATCATAACGAACGTCTAGCACTATCTCTCCTCACTAACAGTGAGGAGGGCGGTGGCGTTCTCTATCAGAATAAACAATGGTATTTCTTCTCAGTAGAAGAATGTATTCAAAGAGAGTATATAGAAGATATGGATTACACAAAAGGAGTAGCTACTGTTTCTACTTCTACCGATATCAAGAGTTAGCTTATGTAAAGTGAGTAAGAAAAGACTAGAGACACTAATAACAGTAACAGTAACAGTAACAGTAAGGAGTAAGAAGAAATGAAAGTAAGATGTAAGAAAACAAATATTACTTTCAAAGTATCCTCTTTTAATAACTACTTCATCGACAGCACTCATCCAATCTTTAACGCCTCCTATGATACTCTCATGGAGATAAGTAAGGATTGGCACGCGGGAAAACTAGATGAAACTGAGCGACACCTTCTTTTTGTTGCTCTTCTTGACAGCACTTCATTACTAGAGTGGCATTCACCAGCAGTGCCTACTGACGTTACAATACAGAAGAATATGCAATATCTCCTACGAACTACTTCTTGGATAAATGCAATCGGAAGTCGAATTCGACTTCCACATATAGCTATTAACCATGCTACTTGTTCTCTTGAGAATGTAGGTAACTGGCTGGATAGCTGGAATAATGCACAGAGGGAATATACTACCGGCAGTCATATGCTCTCGGTAAGAGAGAAGATGGAAAAAGCACAAATTAAACTAAGAGACATGATAAGAGCTAATAAGCAAGACTCCAGACTGTATGCAAAGCATATGGCTAATTGGTTTATGATAGCAAGTAATGCTCCTAAAGCATTACATGATTATTGGACTTCATTATTTATGTTAGAGCGCCCTGCGATATGGTCTGCATCTCTCCCGGACCTTATAGAATTAAAGGAACATTTTGAAGAATATATACCTATAAATGCTCCTATTTGCGTAGACTGTTATCGTCATATCTGCCGTCTGGTCGATGAATGTGAAGGTGGCGTTCTTAAAGCCCTCACAGGAGATACTACTTATACTATAGTATCTGACCCAATTGAAGAGTATAATATAGAAGTAGCAGCATCATATGCTACTTCAGAAAAGCCAGAGAAAAAGGACTTCCTACAGATAGGAGATTATATCCGAGCGTATGCAAGTTGGAAGTTAAGGTCTAATATGGATATAGATATAGCACAAAGGAATGCTTAATATGTCTAAGATGCCCCAGATGCCCCAGATGCCCCAGAATAAGCCATCTTCTATAGAGAACATTTATACCGATCTCTGCGGTGATAATATTAATTCTGTGCTTCATACTATAAGAATGGAAGCTATTTATCGTAGAGTGTGGTATCTTACTGGAAAAGAAAGAGCTGCTCTTAATCTTCATGTTCTTATGAGAGCAGATACTACTACTTTCACTGCTAGAGTCTACATGGATGACGAAGACCATTGTAAAGAAAAAATAAAGATATATAATTCTCGTCGGAATAAAGAGATTGAATTTGAAGTAGAGTATATGAATACCTCAGCTATGGAGATAATGGATATAGTAGAAGATGATCTCAATGAACAGTTACTACTCTCTTGTAGAGTAGTTAGTAAAAGACTAGCTATATGTTTAGTGCAGCCCAAGTATTCGGAGATGAGTCTCTCTAAGTATCTGAAACTACCTATACTACCCTCCCCTCCCCTTAAAGAATAGAAAAGGAAATAAGTAATGCACTCCATACACTCCACGCAACAACAACTTGTTTCTATGCCTATGAGAAATCTCATAAATAATCAAAATAAACTACATCCTAGGACTACATTCAATGGTAGCTCCTATCACTCTTCTACAGATACAACTACAGGAATAGTATATAATGATAGAAACAAGCTACTTATAAAACAGATAAGTATAAGAGGAAATTACCGAAGAATATTCATTACTTTCACAAGTGATCCCGATCATGCACTTATCTTTACTCGCTCTCTATATGAAGGAAGTGTCTTAGGTAGGCAGACACATTATCATTTCCGAGTGCATACAGTGGCAGAGTGTTCCTAGTAGTAACAGAGTGTTCCTAGTAGTAACAGAGTGAAAAGAAAGGCACGGAAGTAAGAAAATGGAAGCTTCACGATTTCAAGCTCTCTTAGCTGAAGTTAAGGCTAAAGCTAAACTACGAAGAGAACAAGAGGCTGCTTCTCTCCTATCTGCAAAAATAGATGCAACAGGAGTAGTAGAAGTAGATCTAACACTAGCTGGAGTTTCTACTTCCTCTTCTGTAGAGATACAAGAGGAAGTAGCAAGAGAGCTTATAACTACAACAATATCAGCCAGTAAAGCTCCAACTCGTATTGGAGTGGCGCGAGAAGATATAACTCTCAACGAAAAACAACTACTATTTAACACTACTGTCCTTGCTGGAAATAGTTGTGTTCTCATAGGTGCAGCTGGGACTGGTAAAACTACATCTATGAGACGTGTTACACGTGATCTCATTGATACTGGTCATCTCTCTAAACTACAAACAGGCACTAAGTATCTCAAACAAGATAATTATGGAGCAGCAGTTGTTTCTTTCACAAGAAAAGCTGTGAATAATATTCGACATGCAGTAGTTGAGGAACTTAAGAGTCATACAATAACAGTTCATAAACTCTTAGAGTTTGCTCCAGAATTTTATGAGATAGAAGATCCTAATAATCCAGGTTACTTCAAGAATACTATGCGTTTTATTCCTACACGCACAGCATTTAATCCACTTCCAAGAGAACTTACTTTCATAGCATTTGAAGAGAGTAGTATGATTTCCGTAGAGCTATACACTCTGTTACAAAATGCAATGCCACATCCCCATCAAGAAGTCTTTATAGGAGATATACAACAGCTTCCCCCAGTATTTGGACAAGCTATACTAGGGCACAAGATGCTAGAACTTCCTGTTGTTGAACTTACAGAGATATACAGACAAGCAGCAGAAAGTCCTATTATTAATCTCGCGTGGTCTATTCTTAGTGGAGATGCTACGAAGTTTCTTCCTACAGTAATGAAGTATAAGACTGAGGAAGGAAAAGATCGTAATAAGTTTCCTGTGCTAGAGAAATTTAACAAGAAAGTAACACTTCCCGGCGGGGAAGAAAGTGAAGTAAAATTCCAAGTGTGGCAGAAACCATTATCAGTAGATCATGCACTCATTACTATTCTCGCACAACTTCGTAAGTGGGAAGAACAGGGATATTATAATCCAACAGAAGATATCATACTCTGCCCTTTTAACAAGGGCTTCGGAACGGTAGAAATCAACAAGGGAATAAGCAACTACTTAGGGAGGAAACGAAATGCTGAAGTTCAAGAGGTTATTGCTGGTTACAATAAGCATTATCTTAGTGTGGGAGATAGAGTGTTATATGATAAAGAAGATGCTTTTATTACAGCTATCCGACGGAACGGTCGTTATCTCGGAAAGCCGACACAACCAGCATCAACTAAATTGGATCGTTGGGGACATTTACAAGTAGAAGAACTCACAGAACAAGATGTTTATCAGTTGAACACACAGAAAGAGAAAGAAGATAGCTTCTCTCTAGAAGCTATGGATGATTTTATGAATAGTGCAGCTTCCGATGTAACAGAAAGAGTGCAAGTAGCTTCTCATATTATAGAAATTCGATATGCTTATTCAGAAGAATGGGAAGAGCCTGTTGTATTAGAGAGTGCAGCAGAGATTAATAATCTTCTCGGAGGTTATTGTATAACTGTTCATAAGTTCCAAGGCTCAGAAGCAGAGAAGGTGTTTCTTCTCTATCATAACAGTCATCATGCAGGTGTTATTATGAGTAGAGAAGCAATATATACAGCAGTTACTAGAGCTAAGAAACATCTTCATATTATCTGTGAAAGAGATAGCTTCTATAAAGCTATCAAGTGTCAAGCGATAAAAGGAAATACACTAGCAGAGAAAGCGGAATGGTTTAAGGGTAAGAAGATAACGTAAGACGTAAGACATAAGACGTAAGACAAAGGAGACTAAAACATGATACTCTCACTAGACTACATAAATGAACTTTTCTACGCTGGAGAGATTATTAATCATTATCCAAAAATAGTTACAGAATGGGAAGTAGATTTCTTTTCTAATATAGTGAGGAGAATTATACTTTACAAGCAGCATACTTTTTTTACTTATCAGGAAAAAGAAGTGATAGAGAGAATACGTAAGAAAGCGTATGACTTCCAACAACTTATCTCTGACTAGGTAACAGCGTAGGAGGGAAGTTAAGGAAAGCTAAACAACAATAATTTTTCTCTTGACAGTCCCCTACGCTTTCTACTACACTCCCATAGTTATCGCCTCTCTACAGCATAACAACCTTAACAACCTCGAAAGAGATAAAGCAAATGTCTGAACATACTCACGCTACTCATAATGGTGCTGGCACCAATGCCCCCCATCAGGTTACTGGTAACATGGAAGATATTAACTCAATACAAGAACCTCTCTTCGTGATGAAAGAAGAGAAGTTTGGCTTTCGTACTGTGGAGGAAGAAAACAAAGAACTCGGCGAGAAGTTCAAGAGTAAGCGTCCTGATGTAAAGTTAGCAATTCCTATTCCGACTCTGCGAGGTATCGCAGTTGCTTTACATGATCCTCAGCAGCAGGAGTATATCCTCGGTCTAGTAGCAGATGCAATTATTTCTGCTGCTCGCTCTCAGATTAGTGACAAGAATAAGCCTGTCAACAAACAGGAAGAGCTTGATCTTTCCAAACTTACTCTTGAGTACCTTGCTAATGAGCCCAAGGCGGAACGTAAGGGTTACGGTATTTCGGAAGAGACCTGGGAAGCCTTTAAGAAGGACTACATCTCTATTATGCCAGAGATTGTTAATAGGGATGTTACAAAGGTCACTAACGTGGCTATTATCTTTGAAAAGCGGCTTGGTCCAGTGCGGACAAATAAGCCTGTTCTTAAGGCATTGGAGAATTATCTCCATCTCTGGGCACAGCACAGTCCGAATATTGAAGAATTCACTCCTATTTACGAACTGCTTAACAGTAAGTTTGAAACTTACTTAAACCTCACAGACGAGGATTATACAAAGAATATCTAAGGGCTTCCTTGCGGGAGTAATTACTGCTGGTAGTGTCTTTATTTCTTTCTTAATAATGCACTACCAGTGGTAACTACTATAAACCCCTAGGAAAAGAAATGTCTCACTCTCACTCTGGCGCATTTCCTTCTACTTCAGAAACTCGTTATTGCCACGACTGTAAACACTCAGTAACTTATTTCACATATGATGAAGATAAGTGGGAATGTGTTTCTCCACATAATATATTAAAGAGTGCAGTGGATAATAAACCAATTATATCTCACGTTACTGGTAGACCTTTACCATATATAAGTAGATGTTCTACATTACGTAATAGTGAAAATGACTCTTTATGTGGAAAAGAAGGTAGATGGTGGGAAGCATTCATTTCCCTAGAAGCTAGAGTCTCTCTTCCTCTTCCTCTTCCTAAAAGGATAACAAGTAAATCACCAATAGGATTGGATGATGTATAATGGATACCCTTCAGTCAAAAGAAGAAGGTACTGGTATCGACATCTATAATGTTCTTATGACGGGTCAGAAAGTAAAGATGAGCTTTACTTCTCTTGATGAAGCTAGATCGTTTAGGAATACCTTAGCTTCTATTAAGCACCGTCAAGATAAGACAGCACTTGATGTAGGACTTCTTACTGAGGAAGAAATTGCTACATTCTCTACTCTAATAGAGCAAGATGAAGATAATAAGTATAATGTTACGTTCTCTTTTAATCCTGAGGATAAGAGAAAGAAAAAAAGATATACCTATACAGTAGTAGAGTAGTGTTATAGAAGATGTCAAGAGGAACTCGTAAGTATTATCAAGTCTGGGAACTTCTTAAGAAGAAAGAAGCTGTTACTCTACGAGTAGCTCCTCATTTAGTAGCTAGAGTAAAGAAGGCAGTTATTAAGGAAAAGGATATAGATACAGAATATAAGATAGAAAGAGATCTTGCGAGAAAAAAACAGATGAGGATAACATCCTCATATGACATGAAAACTTGGCATCTTTCTTTCACTTTAGTAGAATGTAGTAGAATTCTTATAGAAGACATTTGAAATGTCAAACACCTGTGCATGTGGCTGTATGAAGTTGTTACAAGCCCGGAGAGTAACAGTAGGTGGGATTGTAAGAAAACAATTTGCAACTAGAGCATGTGTTAATAGAAAGTATCGTAGACAGAAGAAGATTAAGAAGTTTATAGAAGATGCTCTTCTACTTCGTAAAAGCCAAGGAGAATAAGTGAAAATGAGCACTTCCCTTTCTATCGCTCAACAAACAGAAGAGAGAATAGTAGAGCTACAAGAACACCTTGAGAAAGGACTTCCTGGCTATAAAGATCTCTTAAGAGTAATACATACTAACATAAAGAATGATCCTGATCTGGTTCATATTCTTACTGAAGAGCAAATTGGAATTATAGTAGTAGGACTTGCTAAGCATAAGGGAGTTGTGATAAATACAGAAGCAGCAAAGAGTAAGAAAGTAGTAGTTAGTGATAAGAAACGTGGTAGTATAACAGTGGAGGATATATAAACAGATGTCACTATCAGATACTCCTAAATATCCTGGTATACAAACTATATTTGACACCAGAGGAAAAACATTTATTCGTTACTTAAATTTTAACGGCTGGTATATTTCCTTCTGGAAGGATGATACTGTAAAAAGCAAGAATAAATTAACAGCATGTATAGACAGTACAGAATTTGGGACTAATACATTAACTTATATTAAAAGTAATACTATAAGTGAAGATCAAGCAATAAAGGACTTTCTCTCTGCTATACTTACATTTCAAATTACGCAGGCTCTCTTACAGAAAAAAAGCTATATAGAAGCAGGGGGTTGGGAGAATTAAAGAGATGCACCCTAATCTTAAGAAACTTTCTAATAGTGCAGAAGTTCTAGCAGAGGCTTGTCCTAGATTATATGAACTAGATCGTCTCTCACCTAGAGAAAATAGAGATGACGGAGATGTTCATTTAGATTTTGGAACTGTAGTAGGCTCTCTTGTTCAGGATTATTTATCTACAGGTAATAAAGAATACGCAGTATGGAGAGCGTTTCTATCCTATCCTCGCACTATGTTTGCTGAAGCAATAGAGGCAGATGAAGAAGAGAAGAGATATAAGAAAGATTTCTGGTATGCTCTCCATGCACTTGATAAGTTCATGGTTCTAAGAAGAGATGAATACCATATGTATGAAGTAGCAATCTTTGATGGTAAGCCAGCAATAGAACTAGGCTTCATAATAGATTGTCCAGGAGGATTTCAATATCGAGGAAAGTTAGATGCTTTCCTTATTACTAAAGAAGGATCTTTTGCTACTCTTGAAGTTAAGACTACAGGCGCACGTCATATACATGAAGCTATGTTTCGCCATAGTGGACAAGGTATTGGGTATAGTGCTGTAGTAGATGCTATTGTTAGTAAGCTAGGATTACAAAAGAGAGAAAGTTGGCCTGTTCTTTATCCCGTGTATCAAACACTACAGAAAGAATGGACACCTCTTTCCTTTAGGAAGAGTAAAAGTAGTCTTGCTAATTGGATACGTCATCTTCTAAGAACAATACAGCACATTAGTGAATACGCAGAGGATAATTACTTTCCTATGCATGGACAAAACTGCTTTCGTTATAATAAAGCATGTAGGTTTTTTGAACAGTGTGAGATGAGTAATAAATATATAGTAGGACCAGAGGATAAGATAGTAGTGAAAAAAGATAAGGAAGAAGATTACTCCTTTCGATTTTCACTAGATGAATTAATAGATGCACAGTTAGAGAAGCAGCAGTAACTATGAACCATCCTTCCTCTATAATAGGAACTACTGCTTGTATCTGGTGCTCTCAGCCAACTATACTTTATAAAGGTAGACCCTATACTCGTTATTGCACTAGAAAGTCTTGTAAGACTATGAATAATAAAGCAATAGAAAAGTATAATGGTAAAACCCAGTTACGAGCAAAGATATATCATCGTATCAAAGTGGCCCGTAAATTCGCTATTACTGCGCTCTTACTACAACAACTAGACCAGCAAAAAGGAGTACCAGCAGGTGTCTTTCACGTTTACACAGGCAGGTTTCAATCTTGTAGAACAACTAGAAGGATTAGAGACTACCGCATATCTTGATAGTGGTGGTGTATGGACTATAGGTTATGGCCATACAGGATCAGTTAGAGAGGGAGAAACTATTACACTAGAAGAAGCGAAGTCGCTTCTACTTACTGATCTCCAGCACGCACAGCAGGCAGTTGATGAGGTAGTAGGTTCTGGTAACTGGGCTCTTTCAATTACTAATAACCAATATAGCGCACTCGTTATTTTTGCCTATAACATAGGGGACTTAGCATTTTCAGATAGTACACTTGCTTATTATCTTAATAATCTGCAGTCAAAAACGTCTCCCTCTACACAATACGTAGCATACCAGATGCGTAGATGGAATACAGTAAGAGGTAAAGTTAATAAAGGACTTGTAAACAGGAGAGAAGCTGAGATTAAACTCTGGAATACTCCAGATAAGGTGTAAGCAGACATGACACTTCTCACAGAAGTAGCACAGCGTAAGGTACAACATATATGTATCTTCGGTGATCCTAAGAGTGGTAAGAGTGAACTCGCAGGTTCTCTCGCTTATATATTTAGGAGAGTAGTTTGGGTAAGTATTGATAACGGTCACGAAGTGTTATTCAAACTTCCTCTACACATACAGAAGAAAGTAGAGTTAATAAGGCTTCCCGATACGAAGGAGTTTCCAGTAGCTATTACTACTTGCCTTGAACTTGTAAAAGGAACTAATTGTCACATCTGTGACTTACATGGACAAGTATCTTGTAGAACTTGTATTAAAGAGAATGCTTCAGGATGGACTGATATATCACTGGGTGCCCTTCAACTAGATGAAGTAATTGTATTCGATCACATAACACAAGTAGCAGATAGTGCTATGAATTTTGTAACTAAAGATAAAAAATTAGATTATCGTGCAGAGTGGCCTGATTATGCTTATCAGGGCGCCCTTATGAGTAAGTTTCTTATGAATATTCAACAAGCACCATATAATTGTGTATGTATTGCACATGTAGCAGAAACAGAGATGGAGGACGGAAGTAAAAAACTTGTCCCACTTGTTGGAACTGTTCCTTTTAGTAGGAATGCAGGTAAATACTTTGATCACATTATCTACTCTAGGGTTGCTAATAAAAAACATAACTTCGGTAGTGCTACTACATATATTGCTAGTGTCCTTACCGGCAGTCGCACTGATATTATACTAGAAAAACAAACAGAAGAACGTCCTACACTTCTACCCTTCTTTGAAGGTAAGATGGAACATCTATCAACTGCAAAAATACCTGAAAGTAATGTAACCCCTCTTCTTAGAGATATAAAGGAAGAAGTATCTACATCAGTCTCTACTTACTCAGGGACAGAAGATGTAGAACAAACAAAAGAACTACTGGAAGTGGAGAATAAGGTTACAGAAGTGCCTGAACTCTCTCCAGCAGAAGCTGCTAAAGCTAGAATAGCAGCAATGAAGGCAGCTAAAATAGCTGCTGCACTAACTTCATCAACATCAACCGCAGCAAAGAAAGAGTAACTAGCTAATGGCCGATACAGCAGGTTCTATCAATCCAATTGATCTTGACGCATCTCTTGATGATATTGATGATCTTCCAGGATTTAAGGCGCTTCCTACTGGAGCATATCTTGTTCTTCTTGAAAAAGGTTTTGAACTAAAGAATGTAAATAAGCATCCAGCATTTGAGCTTGCTATGACTATCAAAGAAGTTCTTGAAGTTCTTCCTGATAATCTTGAAGAAGGAGAAGATGAGCCAAAAGTAGGAGATATTGCTACTCAAGTATTCATGAGAGATAATGAATATGGTATGGGTATGTTTAAGGAAGTAGCTAAGCCTATCAGTAAGGCGACTGGAGCATCTTCAGTAAGAGAGATTATTGAAGCCAGTAAGGGACTTGAGCTTATTGTAGCAGTAAAGAGGAAGAAAGGGAAGAAGGGAACAGATAACGAAGATAAGAACTTCATGACTATTACGAAGATTGCAGTTGCGTAGTTCATAGTTGCTATGCAGCAATAGCATTAGGAAGAAGTAGTAGAAGCTCCCTTACTGAAGTAGGTAGGGGAGCTTTTGCTTTTTCTTTCTTTCTTCTATCTCTCTCGTCTGTCCTCTAGTATGAAAAGTAGTGAATAAGAAATGACAATTAATATACTTTTTCAACTAAGTAAAGAAGATGAGCCGTATATTAATCTTCTAAAAGGAGTATTTAATAATACTGATACTAAAGTATCATTGAATAGTAGTACTCCTTCTACTCTTACTGAAGTAGTAATGAGGATGAGAGAGAAACACTGCACTTGTATTGCAGTTACTGAGCCGAAGATACTTCAACTTCTAATGGGCCATAGCAAGAGTAGATTACCAACTATAGATGATTACGCAGGTTCTCTCATAGTAAAAGCTGGAGTAGAGTGGCTTATACTTCCTCCTATTAAGCATATTATAAGTGTTACATATGGAAAGTTTCTATACCAAAGATACCTTAGTAAGTTCATAACACCTAAAAAATGGTTACAGATATCTGACTTTCATTGGGAAGTCTTTAATCCACAAAATACAGAGCGGTATATTAGACTGTTCTCTAAAGCAGCTTTTATGAGTTGTGATATAGAGACAGGGGCGGAAGATGATAGAGTAATAACCTGCGTAGGATTTACCGCTGTAGTGCTAATAGATGCTATTACTGACTGTTATGATACACAGACAATAGTAGTTCCTTTTACGGATATGTATAATATCGCCTTCATAAGAACACTTCTTGCCTTACCAACAATGAAAGTTTTCCAGAATGGTAAATATGACAACGCCTATCTGCTCCGTTTCAATTGCATCACATATAACTGGGGAGGAGATACGATTAACCTCTTTCACTCCTGGTTATCGGAGTTGCCAAAAGATTTGGCCTTTATTGCAACATTTACCATTAGGGAGTGGCATTACTGGAAAAATGAGTCCGTGACGACAGATATTATGGAATACTATAGGTATAACGCTAAGGATTGCTTTGCCACAGCAATAAGCTGGTTATCTATGATACTAGAAGTTCCTCCTTATGTATGGAAGAACTATTATCAAGAATTTCCATTAGTATTCCCTTGTCTTCTCACAGAGATGATAGGACTTAAGAGAGATCAAGCTGCTATGGCAGCTGAAGAGGAACGCTTTACTATTTCTTTAGAGAAACAACTTATCTCTCTCCAGAAGATGGTAGGTTGTCCTTCTTACAATCCAGGAAGTTGGCAACAAACACTTCGTCTCTTTGATGCACTTGGTAGTGGTGATCTTAAAAGTACTGATGCCAAGAATATAGATAGAGTAGCAGATAGACATCCTATTAATAGAAGAATAGTAATCGCAATTAAGAAGTATCGTGAAGATAGAAAGATGGTAGGTACTTATCTACGAGATACTGATCCAAAGGGTAGAAGTAAGACTTGGCATGGACGAATGTTCTACGCCCTTAATCCTCATGGAACAGATACTGGTAGATTAGCAAGTAAAGAAAGCCAATTCTGGTGTGGTTGGCAGATACAGAATATACCAAGAGATAGAGATGATATACAAGTCAAGGAGGGAATAATAGCAGATAATGGCTTCTTCTTTGGAGAAGCAGACTACGCTCAGAATGAAGCCCGGGGAACAGCTTATATTAGTGGAGATACGAAGCTTATTGCTGCTGTAGATGATATCACTCGCGATTTTCATGGTATCAATGCTAGTAGTTTCTTTGGAGTACCATATAATAAAATTGTTGAGTCAATTTATAATGAAGAATTAAAGGAGTGGCATCATAAGACAATTGATAAAGAGCTTCGGAATAATATAGGAAAGAGAATAAATCATGGCGCTAATTATAATATGCAAGAGCAAGTTATGCTTGATACCATGGGTATCGCAAATGTCAGAAGGGCGCAATTATTATTATCTTTACCTGCTCAATGGTCTTTATTACGTGTCTGTAAATATCTACTAAGTAGGTTCGATGAGACGTATCCAGTAGTTAGAGGCGCCGCTTATGATAAGATAAGAGAGGAAGTAATGGGAACTGGTTTCCTTATAGGACCTACAGATTGGACACGTAGATGCTTCGGTAATCCTATTACCAGTAAACATATGATGAATGCTTATGCAGCACATAAACCACAATCTTTAGCTGCTATGCAGTTGAATAAAGCTTACTTACGCGTGTTTCAAGAAGTAGCAATTCCTAATCCTAGAGATTTCAAATTAGGGCCGCAGATACATGATAGTATTTTATTCCAGTATAAAAAGGGAAGAAAAGATTTAGCTTTTGCAGTTAAGGATAAAATGAAGATACCAATAGCTGTTACTGATATCTTTGGAAAGACACGAGTACTTACTGTTCCAGTTGACTTAAAAGGAGAGGCTGAGAGATGGAGTAGAGTAGAAGTTATGCGCTTACTCTGAGTAGGAGGATATCGCGATGATGACCCTAATAGAGAACTTTCTTATTAATAATAAGAAATAATAAAGTGGCAGACTTCTTAACTGACTACTTAACCTACGTAAATGGCACTGAGTCACCGAGGGTCTACTATAGGTGGAGTGCTATAACAGCAATAGGAGCTTTACTTGGGAGAAGTCTATACATTCCATTTGGACACTCGAAGTTATATCCTAATTTCTACAGTATGCTTTTAGGTGATCCTGGTGCAGGAAAGAGTGTAGCTATTAAGACGACAAAATTACTTTTTCGAGATGCAGGATATACTACATTCTCCGCAGATAGAAGTAGTAGGGAAAAGTTTCTCTTAGATCTTGATGGTAGTGATGATAGTAGTGCAGCTTCTCTTGCTGGAAAAGTAAAGAATGGGCAAGATATTACAGAAATAAACTTATGGGGAGCAGATAGGAATGAGAAAGATCCTGCAGAAGTATTTATAGTAGCTGATGAATGGAATGAATTTGTGAGTGCAGGAAATATAGACTTCTACACAACACTAGGTAACTTATGGGATTGGAATGATGAGTCGGCACCGTATACAGATAAAGTCAAGAATAGTAAATCAGTCTCAATCTATCAACCAACTATCTCCTTGCTTGGAGGAAATACACAAGAGAATTTTGCTAGAGCTTTCCCTCCAGAGATACTCGGACATGGATTTCTCGCTAGATTGCTACTTATACATGGCACTCCTACGGGAAGAAAGATTACATTTCCTGTTACTCCTTCACAAGAGGCAACTGGTATTATTGTTGAAAGAATTAGAGAAATTCAAAAAAGAGCTTTTGCTAGACGAGGGGAGCTTTTGGTAACTAATAGTGCGAGGGCGCTTATAGAAGATATTTATATCTCTCATACAGGAGTTAAAGACCCCCGCTTTAAGGGATATAATAATAGAAGGAGAGTCCATTTACTTAAACTTTGTATAATTACAAGTGCCGTTATGAGAGTAGAGAGTATTACAGAAGAAGTAGTAATATATGCTAATACTATGCTTTCAGCAATAGAAATAACTATGCCTCTTAGTATTGGAGAGTTCGGTAAGAGTAAACATAGTGATGTATCTCATAAGATTATAGAAGCTCTTAATGCAGCTAAAGCACCGATGACAGTTAAGCAGCTATGGACAGTAGTTAGAAAAGATTTAGATAGGATTGTTCTACTCGGAGAGATACTTAATAATCTGCAACTCGCAGAGAAGGTGCAATATATTAAGGATAAAGGTTGGCTTCCTAGGAAGGAAGTGGCTGCAGAAGTTAAGTTCGTGGACTGGAGTCTTCTAACAGAGGAAGAAAGGAATGTATTGTGAATACTGGTAAAGCAGATAATACTGAAGTGGATAGAAGGTTAATGGAACAAAAGCAAAAGCAAGAACAAGTAGGTCTCCGTTATGATGAGGGTAAACCTCGTTATGATTTAATACCTCCTGCTTTCATTAAAGCACTAGCTCTTCATTTCGAAGCAGCTACAAAAAAGTATCCAGACAGAAACTGGGAAAAAGGAATGTCTTGGTGTACAATATTTCGCGCACTTATAAGTCATGCTATGGAATGGTTCTTAGGCTATAAATATGATGTTGATCCCACACTTAAGAAAGGATATAAGGGTCATCATATGATAGCGGTAGCTTGGAATGCTATGGCATTGTTTGAGTATGAGAGGAGAAAAATAGGTTTTGATGATAGAGTTGAAGAGCAGTTTGAACGAGAAGAGGGACTCCCCGATGACAAATAACTTAAAAAATCTCCTAAACAGTGGAATTGCTATGCCAGCTATTCCTGCGTCTCATAATAACAAAGGAGGATATAATGATGTACATCATCTCATAGAATTAAAGGAACCTCCAGCATCTCTCGTAGCTCTACGAGAAGAACTTATGAAGCCTCAACATGCAGATATTGCTAATTATGCAAAAGATGGCCCATCTTTTAGTGAAGTTATGGCACGTATAGCCATTAAGTTAGATATAGTTTTAGACGGTGAGTATGACGCAGCGGAATTATGTGAAGTACTTGCTAACGCATTAAGAGGTAGGTTTTCTTACAAAGGGCGCCCTCATCTTTCGGATAGTAGACTTATGAATGTAGAAATAGTAGAGAGAGAAGGAGAGATAACTCTGGAGAAGAACGAAGAAATAGGACAGGTAGTAGAAAAGAAGAAAGAAGGAATGAACTCAGATGGGAACTAAACTTAATCCAGGACTCTATGACTGCTATGAAAAAGCAGAGCCTACAGAGGAAATCTTTACTCTTCGTGCTAAAGATAGTGATGCAGCTATTATAGTAAAACTATGGGCTTTTTTTCGACTACAGCAAATTAATGCTGGATTACGTTCTGAAAGTGATAGAGTGCAAGTTACTGAAGCTCTTAACTGTGCAACTCGTATGGAAATATGGTATAGAGATTATAAGATGAGAGAAGAACATCTTTCTCTTACTTATGATGATAGAGGACGTCCTCTTACTGTACAGGATACTGAGAAGGTGTCTGTGAAGGTGTCTGTGAAGTAGTTGTATTAGGAGATGTTGGAATGGCAGACACTGCTGTATTTCCTCTATTTTGGAAGTCCGGTAGTGGCTGTCCTCCCATCTCTATCATATCTTGTTTAGCCATAGGCTGTTGTAGGTGTCGAAAAATCATATTAGCCTTAGCTACATTAGCTTCTTGAGTCCACTCTAACATCTTCTTTCCAAAATTAGCTATTTCTCCTCCAGCTTCAGCATAGCTGTGAATAAAGCCTCCAAGTTTATTAGGATCAATAGGAGTATTACCTGTAAGCTGCTCCTTCACAGTTTCTCCTAAACGGTTCATTCTAGTCTCATCTTTAGCTTGATAGAGAGTTTTCCTATATAACATATCCATATTTATAGCTTCATCTAAGGGCCGAGCGCCAGCTAATCTACTGAAATTAGCAGCACTAATTACATCATTCCAACCACTACTGCCATCTCCCATATTAGGTCGAGTAGCAGTTACTAGGTCACCTTTACTGGTACTTACGTATCCCTGCATAAGTTGACCTAGACCTGCTAGTGGTCTCGAAAGTCCATTATGCTCCATACCTTGCATAAGTGCGTCTGTTATCTTCCCACCCTGTACAATATTATCAGTAGTTTTCCAAAGATTAGAAAGAAAGTTAATAGCTCCAGAGATAGCAGGGTAGTCGAGAGGGTTGATGGGTAATATACTAATCTGGCGCGGATTAATATCGCCTCTACTGTAAAGACCAGTACTAAGAATATTACTAGCAGCACCGTATAGTAACCAATCTCCAAGCTTCTTATCAAAGAAGTTAGTTGTTGTAGAGTAGAGGTCTGCATGACTAGGATTTCCTGCTGCATTACCTACAAGATGTTGATTTATCATTTGATAGCCTGGAAGGCTCTGCATACCAAAGAGTCCAGTCTGTAGAGCAGCCATTATAGCTAATGTCTTAGCTTCCCCATTTTCTACATATCGAAACATTTGTTGATAGAAATTAAATTGATATGTCTGAAATAGAGACATAGCTTGTCCTATAGGACCTTGGAAAGCAACGGGTCTTTGACTTGCTATGTAATTTCCATGAGTACGATTAACAAAAGTACCGATCTGATCTAGTAGATCAGTACCAGTATATCCTGCGTCCTCGAATATACGTTTAGCAGTAAAAGCTGCTATGGTACGAATAGCATTCTCACTCCACTGAGAGAGTGTTAATTTAGCTCCAGTTTCTACTGCTTTAGAGAGTCCATTTTGAACGGCTTCTACAGCACTTCCACTCTTAGGTATTGTTAAGTCCTTAACAGCTTGAAAATACTCATTCACATTAGGACGAGTAATATTCATTTTCATAAATGTAGGTATCCATTGGTTCCTTATATCAGAGTCCCAGAAGTCAGAAATAGCTCCAAAGATAGCTTTTGTTGTGGAGAGAACTTGACGGCCACTACCATCAGGTAGTTCTGTTCTTATACTACCACTTGCAAGTTTACCTAGTACAGAACTGCCCTCCGCGGCTGTTAAGATAGGAGCACTTATAATATTAATTAATGACTGCCAAGCATCTAAACGAACAGCTGTCGCACTCTGAAAAAGATTACCAGCATTTACTACTCTACTAAGGACTTTAGTATCTGGTAATTGATTAGCTATATTTCTGTAAGTACTAAGAATATTACTAGCAGCACCATAACCATTACCAAGTCCCATACGCTCCATAATTGGGGCAGCTTGTTCAAGAGGAAGTATTCCAGCATCGACGCTACGAATAGCAGAAACAGCAGTATTGAATGCAGTAGAGGCAAAGGACTCAACTTTCTCCTGAGCATCATTCCATAAACGGTATTCATCTCTAGACCCTATAGCAAGAGCAGTTTTTATGTAGCTTTCATAAGGATTACTACTACTTCTTCCTAATGCTTTATTTATATATCCAGTTTGACTTGTTTCTGCACCAGTAAAGCGTGCTCCCATAGCTCTTATCTCAGCAAATGGTTGAGCATTACCTAGTTCTACGTAGTCTCGTAAAAGACGTGTCTCTTGAGCTGTATGGTGACTTATGTACTGAGCTATAATAGTTTCTGCTCTAGTATCAGGATAGACATCATTAAGAATACCTCTTCTTGTAAGATCAGATTGCACTCTATTATCAGCGAAGTTACGATTGTACTGATAGTCTCCTAGAGCTGTATGATAATCAGTTATCATATCTTTAGTGTAGACATCATAATCAGGACGAAGAGAGTCTATCTTAGCCTTTAATCCTTCTGCACTATTGCTAGTAATCATAGCTACACTATCATCAGTAAATGCTTGTCCTGGTCGTGCACGTACTAGAGCAAAGAAAGGATATTTAGCAGTATCTATTGGTGGAGCGTAGAGAGTACCTACTTGTTGATTAGGAGTAAGTCCCATCGCAGCACGCCAATTATTTCTACTTACTATTCTCGCATCATTTATTTCCATATTAGCTCTCTCCCAAGCAGCTACTTTAGGAGAGAGATCATAGAAGGTATGAAGAGCTTGATCGGGCACTCGAACAGCATTATCAACAAGTGCTGCACCTGGTAAGAAGCCAGATGGAGTATAGTTCATATTCCAGTCTACTACCGCTCCCGTCTTATCTCTTATTAGAGAGTTACGAAGAACTACTGTATCTGGAGTGCGCCAATACTTAGCAGCTAAGTCAGTAGGTAGAAAAGTAAATTGTTCTCCTGTCTTTCTTCTTATATTAAGGAATGCTCCAGCCTCTGCACTGGCAGTGAGATCGTTACGAAGAGCATTAGCAGAAGGTGCAAGAGTACTACTATATCCTGCTATCCTCTGCTGTATCCAATCAGTAAGAAAGCGGCCGATACGTTCTACCTGTTGTCCTATACTTCCATACTCACTGTTACTGAAGGTAAGAAACTTAGCTCCTGTACCTTCTATTGTAGCATCTTTACTAGAGAGTCCATTGATTGTTAAGTTCTGCCAATCATCACCTCTTTCTCTAGCTAATGCTGCATAAGCTGCATCTTGTATAGTCTTCATCCTGTATTGACTTTGTAGATACCCTTTAAGTATCTGCCCATCTGGAGTTTTTGTATTTCCTATATCATAAAGAAGTCGTACATGATTAGCTCTAGACCACTGTTCAGGATCGACCATATAGTCACTAGGACTCTTAGCTTGTAAGCTATTTTCTATATAACTAGAAGGAACATTAGCTCGAACAGCTATTTCTTCATGACTCATTTTTGGATTAGCTTGAATTAAGTCATGAATTAAATCATCTTTACTACCTTGTATCCTCTCAAGAAGTTCATTAGCAGAGTAAGGAAGATCACTTCCTTCACTCATAGTAACGCCACGTCTACGGAGTCCATCCATAAAGGAAGTAAAATCTACTCCACTTGTAGTTGCTTGTCTATAAAGTTGCTCCATCATAGGGATATCAGTAGGATCAATGGTATCTCCTGCTTTTATTCCTCTTCGTGATGCCCATAAGTAACGAGCATTAGCATCTATTGTAGATGTAGTATCTGTTAGAACTGATGTAGGTGTCTGTATAGATATCTCTCCACCATAAGAGAGCCCTCTAGGTATTAATTTAACAGGTCCATAGTCTCCTACTATTGGAATTGCACTACTAGAGAAGGAGTGATCAATAGTATTAAGAATAACTGGATCAGCTGTAGGAGTTCCAAGAAGTGGTTTACTCCCCTCAGGAAGGTTACCAGTTGCTCTATATACTCTTTCTTCAGTAGGAGATAGTATCCTCTCTTCTCCTGGTCGCGGAATTCTCATTATATTAGGGGCATCTGGATTTACATGTATCTGTAACTTACTGTCAATATACATATCAGCTGATGCATCCCAAGCATCTTGTACTTTAGTATACAGTGGGACAACACTACCATCTGTAGCTGTAAATGTATCAGTAGCCTTAGCTATAATAGGTGCAGTTGTATATGGGCGAAGTCCAAAGCGTAGAGAGATATCTGCACTTGCATTAGGTGTAGTAGAGATAAGATCAGAGAAAGTAGTACCGAGTGCTGTTCTAGTGGCGCCAGCAAACTTATTTACGTAGAAAGTGTCTTCTGTTGGTACTGTCGTGTCATCACCCAGTCTTGTAATCTTAGCAAGACCTGCTAGTTTCTCATACAAACCCTCCTTACTAGCACCTGCTGCACGAGCAGCAAGAAGAGAGTCCATAAGTCCCGTAGATAAATCTTCATTTCCTTTTCCCGCGAGTGTAGTAAGTAGATTTCTACTATCTAAAAATGCTCTGTTTGTAGTATCCATCGCTTTCTTAAGTGCAAGTTGAGATGCCAAATCAGTAGGTATTTGATCAATAGAGTGAACCAACTGAACTACAGCATCTCCAGCTACTGAAGTACCGCGAAATGTAGCTCCCCTCTCTGCAAATCCTAGCCGCTCCGTAAGTTCAGCAGCTTTAGTACCTATATCAGCTACTACTTCTGCTCTCTTAAATGCCGCTCTAGTAAAGATACTTTCTATTCCTCCACCTAGTGCACCTCCTAGTAAAGTCCCATAGAACATATTAGTAGCTATATCTCCCATATCTTGTTGACTCATTATGGGAGAGGCATTCATAGTACCAGCTACTGCTGTTTCAAAAGCTAGAGATTGAAGTGCTTGATCTCCAAATCCAGCTGCTATTGCTTTATACTTATAAGTAGAAAGAGACGCAAAAAGTGCATCAGGTCCAGCATTTATTTGAGCTAGTCCATCAGCAATAGCTTTAGCTTTAATACCTTGAAAGATGCCAGTTGCTCTAGCTACTGCCTCTCCAGCATATCCAGCCTGAGCTAGTTTAAGCGCCTTAATACCAGCAGTTCCAGGAATGAAAGATCCTATTAAAAAACCCGCAGTTTCAATTCCTTGTGAGTGAGCATCATAGTATTCTTGATAAGAAGTAGCTCCAATACCTGATAGTTCATCACTTACATTAAACATGTTAGGATTAGAAGTATCTATACCTGCTAAGCTAGCAGCAGTATCTGTAACTACTCCAGAAGGAAGCATACTACTCATTTTCATAGCTGTATTAGCGAAAGTATTTACTATAGAAAGTGCAGTAAGAGGAAGTGCTTTAGTAACTACTCCAATGGCACTATCAAGAAGTGATGGTTGATTGTCAAGTGCTCCTTGAGTATCTAAACCAAAAGCAGCATCACTGTATTCACCTGTAGTAGCGTCATAAAGTCCCATTATGGTGTTGCTCCTGATATACCGGCGCCTTTATTCATTAAATTCTGCGTAGCAAAGCGTGTGAAGTAGGTTGTCATTTGTGCTTTATTTAAGGTATCTACTACTTCTGTAGACCTAAATCCTGAAACTGCACTCACAGCTGTATTATAAGCGTGACCACTTTCTAATGTAGACATGCCAAAGCGTTGAAATTGATTGCGAGTATCTATCTCTTTAACCATAGCAGAAAAGATTGTATTTACTTCAGCGGCTGCCATAGCTGGAGTATAACCACTACCGGGAGTAAGTATCTTAGCTTTTGCTGCCGCTATAATATCTTCACTTCTAGTAGGAACTACAGCACCACTTCTATCAGAAGTATTCGCTATCACAGATAAGGGGGCTGCTAGAGATGTGGCAGCTACTTCAGGAATAGCAAGTACTTTACGCAGTGATGTAGGAGCATAGAGATCTCCACTATCACTATCTCGTATATTCTTATAAGAAGCGATCTCAGCATTTTTTATTGCATCATTTTTAAGTGCTAATTCTTGCTCGGGGGTATATTGTTTAGCTAAAAGTCCTTGATGAAGAGTTTCTGCTTCTGTAATTTTAACTAATTTACTATAAAGAGCTCCAGGTCCAGGATCAAGACGTGCTTTTTGACTTACTATAGTATTAATACTATCGGTAGGAGTTACTCCATAAGTACCACTCTGTATATCTGGTTGCTGAGCTAGAGACATAAGTGTCTGTTTCTGTCTCCCATCCTGCATCATCATTACTTCATCTATGGTAAAGGGTTTAGTTCCCATAAGAGTAGCAACTTGTTGTAGTCTATTATTCATATCTTGGCGAGCGTATACTTTTTCTTGATCTGTACCGAGTGATAGTTTTTGTATATCCATAGCTACTGCATGTTGTTCAGTTGCTCTAGCATCTGCATGACTCTGCATAAGTTGAGTGAATGCAGAATTTATCTTCTCTTGTGCAAGTCGTTGACCTTCAATATCAAGGCGACTGCTCTCTATTCCTTGAGAAAATGCAAACTGCTTTTGTGCTAAGTCAAGACGTGCAGCATCAACATTCATACGATTAGTTTCTACAGTCTTATTAAAATCAAACTGCTCTTTAGAAAGACCATACCTAGCTTTATCTAAAGCTGTAGCAGTCTCAAAAGAAAGTGTGGATAATGCAAGTCGTCTATTCTCGATATCTACTGTATTAGTAAGCTGAAGTTGTGAAAGACCAAGTTTTGTTACATCTAGTTCTCCTGTAGCAAATCCAGCTGTAGATAGTTGCCCTACAGTACCTGCTCCAGCTACACCCGTACTAGCTGCTCTTTGCATAGCATCAGCTGCTGATGCTTGTGCCTGCCCTAAATTCTTCATAGAAGTGCCAACTAAAAGCTGAGTACTTGTATTATAAGCGGCCGCTGCATCCGCTTGAACACCTTCACTTGTGCTCATATTTAACTTATGAATAACATCAAGTTCTTGATCAATATTTCCTTTTATAGTATTAGCGGCATCAAAATCGAAAGGAAGAGTTACTTGATTAACAAGCCATTGAACAGGATTATCAAGAAAATTAAGTTTCTGTTTATCCCGGATCATAGCCGTCTGTTGACGGAGTTGATCTTCTAAATCGCTAGTCTCTTTAGCAAGAATTGCTATCTTAGTAGGAGCTTCTGGATTAGTTCCAAACATAGCATAAACACGAGCATCATCTGCTCTTCTCTGTAACTGCGTCATCATAGTACTAGCATCTATTATATTCTGACCAGCAGCTATTTGTCCCGCACCAGTACTAGCAGAAGCTGCTGCTCCCCAACCAGCATTGGCTGCATTTTTAGCATCTGCTACACTTCCTTGTATCTGCCCTAGATACTGAGAAGCATCTACAGTACCCATTCCATTATTAGGATTATTTCCTATACCTGAGTTATTAGGACCTGTAACTCCACTAGCAGGTTGTCCATGTATAGGATTATAAGTAACATCTCCTACAGGACCAACTAAATCCGCAGCAGAGCCAGGAAGTACTCCAGGAGGTGGAGCTGGTAATACTGTGTCTGCCATATTATGCTACTTTCATTCCACGAGGAGCAGTAACTCTTTTCTTAGTAATAAAGAAAACTCCAACTAGAAACCAAGTTAAGAAGTGAAATACCATAAACCAAAAGTAACCTTCCCACTTAAATTTATATTTCTGCATACCATGGAAATAACCTACATACTCATATTGAAGTCGGAATATTCTAGTTATAAACTTAGCTAAGAAAGAACTTTGATTATACCAAAGAAAAGAAGCTAATGGAATTCCCCAGAACCAATAAGCTTCTCTAGTTCTCCAATGATAACGAGAACCATAAAGAGCAACTGTTTTATAGAGTTCTTTAGATATAATACCTTGTCTGAAAAGAGTAGTACAAACTACTGTAGCTGCTAGAACAGGAGCTAAAAATGAAAGAAATCCACCACCAGCATCTGCGCCAGCAGCAGCTGCACCAGCACCAGCAGCTGCATCTGCGCCAGCAGCAGCAGTAAATCCACCAGCAGCTGCACCAGCATCTCCCGCACCAGTTAATGCTGCTAAACCAGCTGAGTCAGCTGCTACACCTCCTCCTGTTAATGCTGCTATACCATCTGAACCTGCTATACCTCCTAATACTGCATCACCAGCAGCACCAGTAGCAGCAGTATCAGCAGCAGCACCAATTCCTACTCCGCCTAATGTATCACCTGCGCCAGATATTACAATTGCATCACCTGGAGCATTTATAGCAGCTAAAGAAGGAGCACTTACCGCAGGAAAGTTAGCAGCAAATGGTCCAGTAGTTGCTCCAGTAAGGGCAGATACTCCACCACCAGCACCTGAGAAACCACCTACACCACTAGGTGCAGAATTAATAAGGCTAGAGAATGCATCACTTATAGGATTAGTTATAGCATTACCTACACTAGCAGCTGCATCACTACTAAGAAGTTTATTACCAATTACACCCCCAGCAAGAGTAGCAGCGCTGGTAAGAAGAGGTATAGTTGGATTTTGCGCTACTGTAGAAACTACTGGTCCTTGAGTAGTCGTCTTAGTATCATTAGCTATTGAAGTAAGTGCTTGTGTAGCTATTTGCTGTTGGGAAGTCTGATAGTTAAGAACTGCTTGAGAGGCAGCAGCTGTAGCTCTAGCTTGAGACTCATCAGCTAATGTTGCCAATGTACTACTCTTATAAAGACCTGCTGATGATTGCTGAGCTATAACAGGTGCAAATGCTTGAGCACTTTCTGTAAGAATATTATTCACTAGATTTTGTGTAATAGCTGGATTAGTAGCATTTCCTTGTGCAGTATTAGCTATTCCAGTAAGACCTGCTAAAGTAGCTGGATTTATAGAATTTGTAGTAGTAACTGGCTGTTGTGTTGTAGTTTTAGTACCTGCGCCGAGAAAAATAGGAGCTAGAGCTGTTGCAAGCTGTGCTATATTAAGAGCACCATTGCTAGTACCACTTGAGTCTGCCATATCTAACTCCTATCTTTCACCGTTTGTCGTTCGTTATTCTTACTTACTAGGAGTAGGAGCAGGAGTAGTTAGCGTAGAGGGAGAAGCCATTACAACAGTAGGAACAACAACAGCTACAGTAGGAGCAGCAGAAGGTGTAGTAGGAGGCGATACTGGAATACCATTTACAAGAGCACAGACATTAGCTACCCAAGAAGCAGCTTTACCTGTAACTGTAACTGCACTACTGTCAGCAGCATCAATAATAGCTGCTACAATAGGTACAGATTGACCAGCGATAGCACAAAAAAGTTGTCCATTTACTACAGCAGAGTTAACAGCCGTAGTAGAGGTACCTAGCATAGAAGATACAGTACCACAAGCTACCAGTCCAAGAGTAGCTACTCCGATAGCAGCTACAGTAAACTTTGATTTCATCGTCATGATAGTAATTCCTTATGTTAAGCAGTAGGAGCAGGGATAGTAGGTAGTATTGCTGCTGTAAGTGCTGGGGGAAAGGAAGTAACTGTAGCATCTAAAGCAGCTAGTTTCTTAAGTGCACCCATAACCGCGTTGGCTGCTACTTCAATAGCTGGGATATCAAGTCCATGTGTTTCAAGAAAAGATACTCCTAATGCCACAGCTTTCTCAATATAGACTGTAGCAATAGGATGTTCTAGCTTCCAGTCTGTAATAGCTGTTCCAGTGGCCAAAAGATCATGATATACAATGGCTGCTGCATGATCCATAGCTTGGAAGAAACTGTCTAAATTAAGTTCCATTTGTTGATCCTTTGCTTCCTATAAGTTGATTAACACCACTCTGTATATTAGCTACTGCTTCTGCAGTTGCTACTGGAGTTTTTGCAGCTTCTTGTTTCATACCTCTTGAAAAAGCAGCACTTATGTCTAATTTTGCCTCTCTAACAAGAGTATCTATAAGTTCCTGAACTCGACCATCTACTTTACTGCCAACTACTACTACTTGCTCCCCCACGTCTGCTACTTGCTTTGTAATTTTTATAATGTTATGTGCATTATCTCTCTGTAAAGCCGCAGTCTTATACTGTAAGCGTGCAAGAAGAATATAACCCACCAGTACTACAACAGGTGTTATAAGTGTTACAAGTGTAATTACTTCTTGCATCTAATCATCTCCATCAGCGCCTTTATTATGTTGTTTATGAATTATCATTTGTATAAGTCCACTTACATCATTCTTAAATACCATAAGAGCAGTTAACATTTCATCGCGTGATGGCTGTAAAGAAGTTTTTTCAGTAATCTTAGTGATAAGATCAAATTGTCTATTATGCTGTTCCCTAGTAGTTCTTTCTATACCCTCTAATGCTGCTCTTACTTCATCTCTAAAATTCTCAGCAAGTCTATCTCTACCTGCCATATCATATTTCATAGTATCAATATACTCACGAAGCTCTTGTCTAAGTGCTTTATACTTATTGTCTGTGTATCTCACTAATGCCCCTATAAGGGCAGTAATAATAGTAAACGTACCTATTATCCAGTACATGACGGCCTGATCTCCTGCAGATGGCCCAGTCATACCCGGACTCCTTATGCTTAATTATTATTTTCAGTTAACTACTAACAATTCTACAGTACACTGAGCATATACAGGATCAGTGTTACCACTAGGTGGAGTATAGGAGATATTCCATCCTTTGTTAGTATTATCAGCTACTATGGTAGGTGTAGCAACTAATGTAAGTCCACTGTTTAACACTGGCCCTGTAGTAACAGTGGGATTAGTAGTACCAAGAGCAACTGTTCCGGCAATATTACTGATAGCACTAGCACCGAAAGTATAGATATTACCTGCTCTGCTAGTTCTATCTAGTATAATACACTGTACAGAATACTCTATAGCAGTGGAAGAGGGGATACTACCAACATTAGTAGCAGTAGCTGCAAGACCATTAGTAGTAAGTCGAGTAGCAGTCGCTCCGCTAGTAAGTGCGTAGAAAGTAAGAATATCTTTCTTAGCTGCCCATCCAGTATTCCATTGAGTAGATGTCCATACTTGTCCATTTACTACAACTGTACCTGGAATAGGAATGACTGGAGGAGAAGTTACATTAGGTACTGTCTGTCCATCTACAAGATTAATAGTCATTACACTTATACCAAGAACAGCGCAAAGTTCAAGGAATAGTTTAGTTCTAGGCGTGAACATACCATGCTCCTACATTGAAAGCAAAATTAGTATCATCTACAGCAAAACCTAAGTACTGAACTACATTACCTGAAGACGCCGGAGGGCTAGTAGAAATAAGACCATTTACAGTAGAGAGATAGTATGGAGCACCTGGAGTAAGTCCTCCTATCTGTACTACTCCTGATACTATCTGTACTTCTCCAGTAGTACCTTCAGCTATACCTGTAGATAAAGAACAGAAACCCTGACACACTTTAGTGCCATCAGTGGCATTGGCATTTCTAGCCATAAGAGTACCACTACTATTATAGAGATTAACCGCAGCTCCATAAGGAATATTTTCAGCAGCTTGTATATAAAGTCTATTAAGATTACCACTAAGAAGAGTAACTGCACTAGCTGCTAATTGGTTCCATTGATTACTATTCCTAGGACCTACACCACAGTTGATAATGAAAGTGAATATTATTTGCTGTACAGCGCTATAAAGCTGTACAAATGCGTTTTGTAATTCAGGGGGTAAATTATCTGGAAGTTGGGCAATACGAAAATCTGTAGGTGCATTATATTCGAAATTGCTGCTACTCTGTGACATATCTTCTACTTATGACCTCTTCTTACTAAACCTATAAGGAAAGTAGAGAGACTAAAAGCTCCTATGAAAAGTATACTAATATTAACTCCAGTTACTCTTTTCTGGTAAGTTTGAGTTTTAGCTCCAGAAAGATGAGTATTCATATGTGCAGGAACTGGTGTCTTAAGTGTTTTTCCATCATAAGTAGGAATTATAAAATATTGAAAACTATTAGTAGTGTTGATAGTATCTATAATACCATATTGATGTTCTACCCAATAGCTACGAGAGAACTGATACTTACCTATCATAAAGACACCGTCAGCTTCTGACTCCGAAAGATCAAAATTAAGTATTTTAACAGTACCATCTCCTTGTAAGAAAGCTATAGATTTCTTAGAAAGAACTACACTTGTTGATTGTGTAGTAAGTTCTCCATAAGTAGTATTACTTAATTGAGCATATGTAGTATTATTAAGTTGTCCATAAGTGGTAATGCCAAAAGTGTTAGGCTGGTTCCACTCGAAGCAACAACTATGTGTTATCTTCAACTTACCCCAACGCTTAAGTGTCATATCATATATAAGAGCATGTGTATAAGTAGGTGCTTCCACAGCTATACTAAGAACAAGATATCGTCCCTCTATTATAACTAACTTAACAGCCAGTGGAGATACTAGATACTGAGAAGAGAATGTAAGTGTATCTTCATCGAAGTCTTCAAATAGTTTAGCAGCTAAGAAATCTGTAGCTTCTGGATATACAGGTTTAGCAAATGTTTTAGTAAGTTCCTGAACACCATAAGTACCCCACATTATATGTGTAGCCATATTAGCATGCCAAGATATCTGATCTATATTAGTAAGTCCTCCACTACCAGCAACTTCAAGGAAGATAAATGGGAAGCTAGTATTACCTGTGTAAGTAGCACCAACTGCGTTATATTGACAATATACTATAAAACCTCCAGTAATTTGAAGAGCTACAGAAATAGGTCCTTTAGCATCATTAATACTTCCTCCTCCAGCACCTGTAACTATAGAGGGAGTGAAGTCTGTAACTGTAACTGTAGAACTCCAAGCTACTGCATTATTACTGGCTGCTATCATATAGCCATTAGCTGAGCAGATACTAAGTATCTGAGTAGGATCAAGTCCTGTAAGAGTTACTGGAGTAAGAGCTCCTGCTATTTCATCATAGATGAAACATCCGTAGTTGGCATAGTAGATGTAAGTCTGCCCATCTACAAGTGCAGTAGTAACTTGTACATTATTAGGAACAGTACCCGCTGAAAATGGAGAAGTAGATACCCAATATCCTACATTAGCATTGTAGATGAAGTTAAGACCAGCAGCAGGTACGAAGAGGAAATTATTACCAAGTGCTGTCTGTATAGTGAAGCACTTATCATATATGAAACTTACATTACCTATATTACCAAAACCACCAGTACCAAAAGCAAAAGATCCGAAAACACCATCACCTTGAGTAGGAGTTACTTGTGAAGGTATTGCTGTATCATATCCTATACTTTGATAGCCTTGTACTGTAGGCATACAATTGTGCATATAGAATACTTGAGGAGTATCTTTTTCAAAACCAGGATCAATAGTGGTGAAGATAGTTCTATTATAGTTCTCATCATACTGAGGTATCATTACACTTCTACCCCACATCTCAGATGCGAATGGGTAGAGAGAAGATGCTAGATTAACACTGACTTCAAATACTGCCATTTACATTCTCTCGCTCTTTACTATTTCCATTCTACATATGCTATATTTACATATACACCAAAAGATGCACTAGCTGTATTTAGAGTGGCCGTCACTATGAGTTGTTGATCTTGAGTACTATCTATAGTACAACTCTCTCCATTAGCACTTAAAGTACCTCCTAGTATAGCTACTCCGTTAGATGAGTCAGTTCCCCCATATACAAGTTCAGTATATGACTCTTGTATATTTGTTACATTATTATTAGTTATAAGTGCTGTATATCTATAGGCGTAGTTACCTACAGGCCACACAGCAGTTACTGTTGTTAATGTAGTTCCTCCATAGGTAAAAATAAAAACGACACTTTGATTAGTGCCGGTACTATTATAAATATAACCAGTAAATTCTGCTTTAAGTATATGATTGATGCCAAGACTATTAGCTGGCACATCCGCGTCTAATACAGTAGTAGGAGCTATAGTATTATTTATATTCTTTGAACCTGCCGCTCTATAAAGTACTCCTTGAAAGAAACTCTTAATATTTCTAAATTCCGCCTGCGCCGTTTCAGCTACTACTGCATCTGTTGGGTTAGTATTATCAAAATTATTTGGTGTATAAACTGGCATTTCTACCTCTTATATTCTATTGTTACAAATAATCTGAACTACAGTACTTGATGGGTCCGTAGCGAATGTCATTCTCATCTGCAATCCAGAAAACGTCGTACTAATAGCTATGCCACTAAGAGAATAAGGAACACAAATATTAAAATTTCCATAAAGCTCCCAAGGAGGTGTATAATAGCAAGTCTTAGGACTACTATCTCCAGTACCTACTGTAATAGTAGGATTAAAAGCACCGCCAGTTACTGAAGGAGATGTGCCGCAAGAAGTAGGTGTAGTAGGAGCTATAGGTTTATCCCAATTATTTGTATCTCCATATGACATAGTACCACTGCCTGATACTATCATAGAAACAGTTCCATTAGTTCCTATAGACCAATTACCATCTACTATAAGAGTGCCGAGTGTAGTTATATTTAAGTCATCTTGAAGATTAGAAAAAGAATTATTAAGTACAGTAAGTCTTGGTATACCCACAGACAAAATACCATGAGTATGAGCATTACTAACTATCCCAAAGAAATCTACGCCTTCTACTTCTACTATAGTACCTCCTGTATTAGCTGTTATATCTACACCGTAATAATCAGTTCCATCATTTTTACTTCCTATCTGACCAACAATTCCACCTTTCCAGTATACATTAGAGCCATTACTAACTACTATAGAACCTACAGCATTTACAATTTGAAAGTTGTATAGGTTTAATGTAGTACGAGCACCTAAATTAAAGCAGGGTGCATTCCCTGTACCTATATCATTTATTATGATCCCACAACCTTGCTCTACTCCTGTCATAATATTATTATTAAACGATCCTGCTGTTACTACAGCAGAAGTATCTAAAATTGTGCCTTCTCCGCCCCAATTCATATTTATAGTAGAACTTGTTACTACAGCATTATCTTCTAGTTTAATTCCTGTTTTCCAAGCAAATGTCTGAGAGTTATCTACGTTAAAGACAACATTACCTTGAGTGCTACCATTAGATACTATATGGAATAAATAATTATTAGCAGCCATAGTATTAACTGCTGATTGACAACTACTGCAGAAATTAAGCCACGCTCCAGGAGATGCTTTTATATTATCAAATATTATACTATCACCAGTATTAGCCAATGTAAACATACTTCCACCAGCGTAGCCGTGTATATAATAGAATACTACATCTCCCATAACTCCACCTGGATGCTGCAGAAAGAAGTTCCATCCATTAAGTATATCTATATTACTAAATACACCATGAGATATAATACCACCAGCCCCTCCATCACTAAATACTGCTGGAAAAGAAGTACTTCCAGTAGTTTGTCCTGGATAGTAGATAGTAAGATCAGATACTGAGAAGCCAGATTGTACAGTAAAAGGAGCTATAGTAGTACTTGTAGGTTCAAGAATAGTACCTCCAAGTACTGTAGCGTTACTACCAGATGGCGTATCTCCAAGTACACCTTTTACAGCACAGTTATTTATTACATTAGTCTGAACTCCAGTGAGAAGGATAATACCAGGGGGTAAATAAAGAGTAGTTCCCTTGCCCTGAGAACATGCAGCTAAAGCTCTACCGAGGGCTACATCATTACTTGTAAGTCCATCTGCCACTACTCCATAAGAAGTAGCATTGATAGTTGCACCTACTAATCCTAGCCAAGCTGCTAAAGTTTGAGTTACACCTCCAACAGTAGCATTAGTATTAGAGATATCTCCAATATAAGAATTAGCAGTTACTGTGTTAGCTGGCCAATTGGGACAAGCTGTAAGATTAGTGAGAGAACAAGCACCTTGAGCTACACTTTTAGTTACTTCTACTACTGTAGGAAGTATAGTAAGCCCTGTAAGAGCCGTAGTAGTTAGAAGTACTCTCTTAACTAATTTGTAGATATGCATAGAACCCCTCCATTTATCCAGAACTGGTTAGGATTTACAGGATCAATTATAGGAAAATACTCAGCATTTAGTCTAAGAAGTGTAGCAGCAGTAATAGAACCTAACATTATAGCTATTATTCCTGTTATAGAAGTAAAGCCAGGAGTAACATAGACTCCACTACCTCCACTTCCAGAAACTGCATAAAATTGACCTGCTGCTAAGTAAGTAGAAGAAGTAGGCCATCCTGTAATATCAGTAAGAATAGCTACACCACCTACATTAATAATCCCTGTGTTTTCCACAGGAACACCAGTAGGAACTATTATTTCCCCTCCTACTGCTGGTCCATTAAGATCAGCCCATATAGAAGAATAGCTCATGCTTTCTTACCTACTATCGTCCAACTGCTTCTATATTATTCATATCAAGTGCAGCTTTCTCTTGTGTATAAAGTCCCCCCGGATCAGCTTTAGGGCCATATGTTGCTGGCCTTACAAGTTCTCTAGCTCTGTCTAAGTCGCCCGTAACACTGAAAATAGCTGCGTCCGCAGCATATACTATAACCCATGGATGATGTTCTGCTATCCAACTCGTATAACCCGCACCATTATTACTAATATCAAGAAGTGGTCTACTATAGTAGCCTAGTTTTCCATACTGGAATGCTGTGCTGCTTTTCATATAAATAACATCTCCAGCAGCATAACAAACATCTTGCTTCTCACTACCATATCTATCAAATATTCCGCCCCTCCCTAAGTCTACAACTTCTAAATCCTTAAGTGCGAGTTCTATATTAACTATAGAAGTTCCATTAAAGAGAGGAGGAAGTACAGTGGGATTAATCTGCTCACTTTGAAATGTAGGATCCCACTTACGAAAATAAGAAATGGCACGAAAACGAGGAATACTTTTAATGTCTAATGTCTGTATCCACGCACAGCTATTGAAGATAACATTAGACGCTATAATATCTCTCCAGTAGAATTCAGATTGATGCACTCTAAGAGTAGCTGCAAAAATAGCAGCTGGTATTTGTCCATCACCACCATCAGTAAGAAGTCCTAAATCAGGACGACCAGTATCAGATATAACTTGAGCTACAAGTTCTAAGAAGTTCATAGTTTATTCTTTAATTCTCTCTCTTATGAAGAGCAAGTGCAATCACTGAAACTGCAGTTGCTATTCTATTAATATCAAGTAGAAATTCCTGCATTAAACTAATAGTTGCTATAGCTGTAGACTCTTCATTATCATCCTTAAGAGCCTTAACTAAAGCTAAAATCTTATCTTTTATATCAACTTCTGACATTCTAAGACCTAGAAACTGTAGTAGTAGATGAACTCCCTGCCATATTTCCAGCTGATTTATCACTACCAACAATACTTCTCTGCATAGAGAAATCATCCACAATTGGAGAAGAAGGAACTAATGTTCCAGTACCGCTAGGAATTCCTTTAGCAATACTATCAAGCAATCTATTAGTAGAGTCCGTTCCTTGTAGTTTCAACTCATCCACAGTTTCTACAGGTACTTCAATTCCTTTTCTACGAAGAGTTTCCATAATTTCTTCTGTCAACTTCTGACGAGTAGCTATTTCTGTCTCTCGCTGAAGCTCTTCTCTAATAGCTGCTCTCGGATTAATACTCATCTTATGAGCTGCTACCTCTTCTTCAGTAGATACTCTAAGATAAGGATGACCAGCTAATAGCTCCCCATCAAGGTAATCTTGACTTGCTTGAATATCTGTTTCATGCACCTTATTCACGAATGCTA
>QGNH01000576.1_pt1 | contig 33405 bp, 39 predicted proteins | sample 1735481 | NCBI WGS metagenome assembly QGNH01 (sample SAMN09239004, study PRJNA386568) | Viral metagenome, whole genome shotgun sequencing project. | reverse complement strand
GGCCACCAAGTTCTACGCGAACCTGATGGACGGTTCGAGCATTCGGATCATGGAAACGGCGACGGGCAATGTTCTGCCCTATCCGACCAGCAATGACACGAATGAAGCTTGGACGCTGTTGAGCGAAACCACTCAGATTGTGGATAACGGCACGTCGCCGAACTATCCCACACAGGGTGGAGCTGCTCCGCAGGCTAACCCCGGCAACGTGCTCGCATCGCAAGTCTCTTTCGGCGCATACAAGGGCTCTACTGGCCTTGTCCGCGTGTCTTTGGAACTGATGCAAGACAGCGCATTCAGTCTCGAAGCTTTCTTGAAAGAAGCTTTCGCTGTCCGCCTCGGCCGCGGCTACGAATATTACCTCACTCTCGGCAACGGATCGAATGCACCTCTCGGGATCATCCCCGCGATTGCAGCTTCCGGCGCCGTTGCAGTGACTGCTTCCGGTTCCAGCACAAATGACGGTGTTGTGGGTAACACTGGCGCGAACAGCATCGGCTGGCAGGATCTTGTGGGCCTGATTCACTCCGTTGACCCGACTTACCGTCGGGGAGCGAAGTTCATGTTCCACGATCAGACTCTTGCTCATCTGAAGACCCGCGTCGACAAGTTCGGTCGGCCGTTGTGGGTTCCTTCGGTGAAAGAGGGAGAGCCCGACCGCCTCGCTGGTTATGAGTACGTCATCAACCAGAGCATCGCACAGATCGCCGCTTCTGCGACGACTGTTGCATTCGGCTTGTGGAGCAAGTTCATCGCACGCAAAGTGCGTGATCTCTCCATCGCCCGTCTGGACGAGCGCTTTGCGGATTACGGCGAAGTTGCTTATGTCGGCTTCTCGCGTATTGACTCGCGGTTGATCGACGCAGGGACACATCCTTTGAACGTACTTGTGCAACATTCGTGATTTCAACAATTTACGAGTGTTAAAGATCACTGGATACAAGAGAACCTGCTTGTATCCAGTTTCTTTTTGTAGTAAACTATTTGATATGAGAATAGGCTCAATTTACGTCATCACAAATTCAGTGTCCGGCAAGATGTACATCGGGCAAACATGGATGACACTTGAGCAGCGCCTGCACTCTCAATCTGCAAGCACTCCTTCACAAGTATAGTTCTCGGTCTCCCGTCACACTCTGCTGAACATTGTGAGAAGGTGTCGGTGTGTTTGCTCACTGGAGTGTGAATGACGCTATCCGCGCACATGCTTGCGGAGCGCTGCTCGACACACATGCGATAAATGAACTCAAGAGTCTAGAGTTCTGCCTGCCGTGCAGCGGTGCCTCTTATGACCTCAACGGCCGCTGCTACTATTGCGGCCGAAAGAAGTTGCCACCGCCGAAGCTGCTGACTGGAGCAGAGAGGTTCGGCACAGCGTAACAGTTTACTGATTCATGGGGGAACTTATGATACTGGTCCGGATGAAGAATGGGAACCTTGAGAACTTGATCGACGAAGTTGCTCTCGGCTTTCTCGCGCGCGGTGCAGCAGACAGAGTGAACATTGAACTGAAGAAAGAAGCACTGACGCTGAAAGCAGAATCTCAGGGCGGTGTGTGCGCATGTGCCGGCATTGAGCTGGCAACATTAGAGCCAAAGAGAGAATCGGCAGTGGTCCGGTTCGTCCGTACGCTCAGAAGCAGGTAAGAATATGGCGGGGATTATTGTTCAAGTAGGGCCGGTCGCAGAGCCGGTGTCTCTCGCAGTAGCGAAGAACTTTTGCCGTGTTGAGCACAATGCAGACGACCTCTTGATCGGTGTGTTTATCACTGCGGCCCGCGAAGCTTGTGAGATGTTCTGCTCACGCAGCTTTGCGGTGAAGAGTTACATCCAGACAATGGACTCTTTTCCGTACTACACCGACACAGCCGTGAGCCAGATGGCATATCCGCCCAGTTACTATTCGCTGCCGATGTACTCTACAACGCTGTGGAACTATTCGCAGATGATTAAGCTTTACTATCCACCCGCAATTGAAGTGCAAGGCATTGACTACACAGATACAAATGGTGTGAATCAGACGCTGGAGCAAGACACAGATTTCTTGCTCGACAACATCAATGAGCCAGCGCGTATCTTCCCACTGCCGGGCCAGATGTGGCCTCCGTGCCTGTATGTTCCGAATGCTGTGCGGATCCGTTTCACCGCGGGTTTCGGCGATACAAGTTCAAACACGAAAACTGTTGACGGAGAAATTCCGCAGGGTGCTGGATCACAGCCGATGCCCGGACGTGTGCAAGTTGCGATTCTCCAGCTTGTCAATTCATGGTATGAAAACAGAGAAGCTGTCACGGCTGCAACACTGAAAGAAATTCCGCAGCATGTGCAGATGCTTCTCTGGTCGATGAGAGTCATGGACATGCAACCGACGCGCGGGTAGGAGACAATAATGTGGATGCGTGATTGTCCGCAATGCAAGCGCGCTTTGAAGAAGTGGCACCTGAGTGAAGTGCTGCGGTGTTTCTGTAGTTGGGTTTGGGAGTGAAGACATGGCTTTGAATTGGAAAAGCGGACGGCTAGAAGCTGGCAAGCTGCGGCATCGTATCGACATTGTGAAAGTCTCTCCGGTGCAAGACAGCACTGGCGGAATCAATCTTTCTGAAGATGTGATCTTTGCTCAGGTGTGGGCTTCAGTTGAAGCAGTCAGCGGAGCTGAGCAACCAGCAGCCGGCTCTGAGAACTCAGTCACTACTCATCAGGTCATCATTCGCTATATTGCTGGCGCTCCAGACTATCAAATCGGTGTGCCATATGCAGCTGGTCAATTGGTGAAGGATCCAGCCGGATACTTGCAGCAGTGCATGACTCCGGGAGGCACCGCAGTCATCGCAGACAGCAGCACTTGGAGTGACGTTGAAGGCGTGTTCACCGAAGACGGTGATCCGAGCATCGAAACTTTCTTGTGGTTGAATCGCGGAGTTGCTCCGCTATATGAAGGGGTAGATGCTGCGATGCAAGTGTGGTTCAAAGGCCGCCAGCTTCAGATTACAAGCGTGTTGAATCCTGATGAGAAAAACAAGATGCTCTGCTTGAACTGCACAGAAATCAACAGCAGCAAGCAGCAGAAGACAAACCAGCCGAGTGGTCTGGCATAATGGATGACCCGAATCATAATCACAAGAATGAGCCGCTGCGCGAAGTGAGCGTTGAAGTTCTGTGGCAAGCGAACCTCAATGACATCCAGACATACTTTCTCAGTGACGTAGCTCGGAGAGTCTGCTGGGGATATGCGATGATGAAGACTGAAGCACCGCCTGTCCGCATAAACACAAGGAACCACATTCACGACGGCCGGCACAGAGTCATTGCTGCAAGACTGCGCGGTGAAAGCGTGATCAAGGCCTATGTCTCAGTTGTCTAAAATTCCGCTAGAGCGCCGAGTTTATGCATCGCACAGAGTTGCTGACTTGCTCTCTCTGCCGATGAATGTGAAGCGGGCAGATGAAGCATTCGCGCATGACCTGAAGCTTGTCGCGCGGTATGCTGCGATGACCACACCGATGCCGCCGATCCGCATTGTGAAAGTGCCTGGCGGATTCTGGGTTAGTGACGGCGGGCACCGTCTTGCAGCAGCACGCATGCGCGGTGATGAACTGATACCGACATTAGAGTTTCCGACGGAGTGAGACAATGGGCCGCATTCAAAAAGTGAAGATGATTCTGACCGAGAACCTTGTGCCAGAGAAGGCAGAGTTCGGTAAGGTGTTCGTGTGCAAAGACACTCAGCAAGTCTGGGTGACAGCACTCAGCGGGGAAGTGCTCAATCTGTCTGACTTGCTTGAAGGCAAGACTGCAACAGTTCGCACGCCTGGTCCGCAAGGTGCTTCTGGAAGAGACGGTGTTGACGGCAGCAATTCTACAGTGCCGGGGCCGCGAGGGAATGTAGGTGAAGCAGGCAGAGATGGCAAAGATTCAACAGTGCCTGGGCCGAAGGGAGACAAAGGCGACAGGGGAGACAAAGGCGACAAGGGAGATGACGGCAAAGATTCTGTTGTGCCGGGGCCAGCTGGAAGAGACGGTCATGACGGCAAGGATTCAACCGTTCCCGGACAGAAAGGTGAGCCTGGCACGGCTGGAAGAGACGGAGCTGACTCAACAGTTGCTGGACCTCGCGGACTTCCGGGGAGAGACGGAAAAGACTCAACAACTCCTGGACCTCGAGGACTGAAAGGTGATTCTGGCAGAGACGGACTTGACTCAACAGTTGCCGGATCGCCGGGACGTGACGGGCATGACGGGCACGATGGAAAAGACGGCTCGCGCGGACTGCAAGGGATCCCAGGCAGAGATGGAAGCAACGGTCATGACGGAAGAGACGGCGACAAAGGTGACAAGGGCGACAAAGGTGATCGCGGTGCTGCCGGCAATGACGGCAAAGATTCTGTTGTGCCGGGGCCGCATGGTGACAAGGGAGAAAAAGGGGAGCGCGGGGATGTCACAGTTATCGGGGACAATGAGCTGCTTGCGGCTGTTCAGCAACTGAAAGCTGAGAAGACGCGGTGGCTTGCAGCTCTTGCAGTTCAGCAAGAGCGCAATGACAGTCGAAAGCATGATGGCCTGCGATCGGCAGTAGCGTCCGTACTACGGACTCTGAGGGTGGATTCAAATGTCCACAAATAGAACGTCGTTCCTTAACCTGAGCATCAACGGACCATTTGCAGTTGAGCAGCAGAACTCGTCAACGAATGCCTTTGCCCTTGCCTGGGAAATCGATCTCAACTTTGAAGTCATCGACTCTGCTATTGAATCACTCACTTCCGCTCTTGCTGGCGGCTCAATCGCTATCAACGGCGCACTTGTCAATGCTCCGAACTTTCAGAACAGCTCGACTGTTACGTTCTCCGTTTCAGGACACAACATCACTGCAACCGCAACGCTCGCGACCGTCGCAACGACAGGTGCTTATTCCGACCTGAGCGGCAAGCCCGTCCTTCCAGCGAACACCAACGCTGTATCGCATCAATTCGTCACCGCTTACAACTCTGCCACTGGAGCATTCACACAGGCACAACCTGCCGCGACCGACGTTTCTGGTCTGGCGACGGTTGCGACATCGGGCAGCTACACGGATTTGAGCAGCAAGCCGACACTGCCTGTTACCGATTCTGGCTCGGCTCACCAATTCTTAACTTCATACGACGCCTCGACGGGACTTTTCGCCAAGGGTCAGCCCGCTTACACCGACATCAGCGGTTCTATCGCCATAGGACAAACCCCGCTTACCACACTCGGCGATACGTTGTACGTTGACAGCACGCCCGCATTGCATCGGTTGGCGGGCAATATTACTACGACCAAGATGTACCTGAGCCAGACAGGCAACGGAGCAATCTCTGCTGCCCCAGCATGGGCACAGATAAACTACGCAGACATTACAGGGACTGTTCCGACACCACCCTCAGGGTCAGTCCTGTGGTCTGCCCTCGGCAACGCAGGGGCTGACCTAAGTCTTTCCAACAAAGGATTCAATACGACGTTTAACCAGACCTCAGCAGTCAACTGGACGTGGGCGAATACGACTGTAGGAACCGTAGGGTCAACCAACGCATCCCCCTTGCTCAACCTTGCGGCTAACTATTGGGCTACAGGTGCGGTGGCAGGCGTGGATTCGTGGTCGCTTGGCATCGCAGCCTTGACTGCGGGACTGAACAGTCCTAGCACGTTGACATTTACACATAGTGGTAGCACAGGCGTAGCAGCCGTGCGAGTGCCCCTGCTTGACATTGGCGGCACAGACGCTGGTATCTCCCGCCGCGGCGCGGCATCCCTCGCCGTGGGTAATGGGACTGCTGGGGATGCGAGCGGTACGCTCAGTTGTGTTGAGGTTACCACGGGTTCTGCTCAGTTACTGCTTCAGCAGACGGGGGATACCTTTGGCACAACACAACTTGCCCTGCGTAACAGTGTTGGTTCCGCTGGAGCAATCTTCATTAACAGCGGACTGGACCTTGTAGACCTAGGGTTCTTGACCAGCACTTCAAAGCAATTCAACCTGCGGTATGAACATCGCAATATCGCAGTACTATCCGCTAACAGTGCGGGGGAAATGCAAATTATTGACACTACGGGGGGGAGTAAGTTTGTTGCTGAAATAGGGACTGGCGTTGCCTCTTTCGCCGCATCAGTGTTGGCCATAGGCTCCCCGTATGTCTCGTCTCTGCCTGTGCCGGACGCTGGCATCTCCCGCCTCGGTGCAGCATCTCTTGCGATAGGTAATGGGACTGCTGGGGACTTCTCAGGGAGTTTGAAGTTCACCACGCTGACCCTCGCAGGTTTGATTGGAACCTACAATGGGGTTGCTACGGTCAAGCAGGGGGTTGCCCCTATCCTTGCTGCACCTGCTAGGTTGGTTTCGCAGACCGCTGCGCAATCGGCGGTAAGCCTTGTAGCTTCGGCACTCGCAGGAATGTATCGCATCTCGTACTGCTCCGCAATTACGACAGCATCCGATATTTCGTCAGTGCTTGGGGGTACAACAGGTTTTGCGGTCACTTATACGGACCCTCAGGATTCCGTGGCGAAGACAAGCAATCCTACAACCCCGACGATATCCGCAGCGAATACTACGGGTACCACGGTGTCTGGGAATTTGTACGTATACGCAAAGGCAGCAACAGCGATAACTTTTAATTTTGGGTACACCGATTCTCACACGAGCCAGCCTATGGTTTATAATCTGGCCTGCTATGCAGAATATCTTGGCTAACTTTGAAAGGGAAAGAACAATCACTGGGACTGCTGAGTGATGTCACAGTCTTCTGGGACACTGCTATGCTAGTTGAAGAGCTACAGACATTCCTTGCTGCCGCTACCGCAGTCACCGCACTGCTCGGCACTCCGTCCTCGCGTTCTGACAGCACGAACGGGCTCTTCCCTGTTGAAGCACTCGACGGGCCAGCGCTGACGATGCCGTACATCTGCTACTCACAAGCAGATGGGGAACCACTCGCAGAGACTATGGTTGGTACCGCCCCGCTGCGGCAAGCGCACTGGATGCTGTCTTGCTACGGATCAAACTACAAGCAAGCCAAGAAGCTTGCTCAGATAGTGAAAGACACACTGCTTGCTGTCCCGCCTAATGCTGTCCCAACGACACAGGGGGTATGGTTGAGGAGAGAAGCAGACAGCAAAATTCCGATCGGCAAGGGAACAATGTTCGTGACCGATCTCACTTTCCTTGTGATCTTCAATGAAACAGCATAATGCCCGTCACACTATGTGGACATATTGCCACGAGTTTGCGGTAGAAAGACAAGCAAGTGCAGCAGAAAGACCGGTGGTTGAAGTAGATTCAGGATGTGGCGTCTCACAAGCAGTTGTGTGTCCCTTCCTGCTCTAAAATCAACTCCGAACATTGCTTATGAGAAGATTCTGCACGTACATGTATTTGCGTGAGGATGCTACACCTTATTATGTTGGAAAGGGTGTTGAGAGCCGTCCTTTCTTTGCATTTCGTACAGTGCCGAAGCCGAAAGAAAAATCTCGGATATTGATTCAGTTTTGGAGTTCAGAAGCCGAAGCTTTTGAGATGGAGAAATTCTACATTCGGTTGTTCGGACGTAAGGACAGCGGAACAGGAATTCTCAGAAACAGAACTGATGGCGGTGAAGGTTCAACTGGCTACAAGCACACTGTGGAAGCACTTGAGAAGTTGAGCAGACCTCGTCCGTACTTGAAAGAGCGGAATAAAATTATCAAGCCAGGACTGGGAGTAAAGCATCCAGAATTGACTGAGTATTTGAGGCTTCATCCAGAGATTCGCAGTAAGCCGCGTAGTGCAGAAGCACGCAAGAATATGAGTGCTGCACGGCAAGGCAACAGTAATGCACTCGGCAAGCATTGGAAGTTATCACAAAAGACGCGTGATCGGATGAGCGCTGCACAACTCCTCCGCAAAGAAAAAGAGCGTCACAGTTTAGCTATAATGTGAGGGGAGACTCTCACAAATTTTGTAACAAGAAAAGAGAAAAGAAATGCCAACTACTGGACCTTTTGTAGGCTAAACTTTCCTTGGCCTAATAAAACCCACTCTGATTGACTTGGAAGCTGAGATGCTAACAGGGCGGAAGCTGAAAAGCACCGTGAACGACTAAGTGAGAGGGCGCTCGAAAGAGCGATGCGATAGTCTGAACTCGTGAGAATAAGAAGAATCACGAGAGAGGGATCCGAAGAGATTCTTCCCGCTGCAAAGCGAGTAACAAGTTTGTAGGGACCACTTTCGAGTTCGAGCCGGTCGGCGGAAATCCGTCCACTCTGACTTCACTTGCAGGCGTTGAGAATGTCGTTTTTGCTGGCGACAAGGTTGCGACTGACAAGACAACCACGATGCTGTCCGTTGACGGCATTGACACTTACATCGGAGCAACGAAAGAGCCCGGAACGGTAGACGTGAAATGTTTCTACTACCCCGGTGACTCCTCGCAGATCGCAATTGAGGCGGTCAAGAATGCGGGCTTCGCTGTGCAGTGTCAAGTGATCTATCCGCTCGGCCTCGGAACCGCGTCGTTCCTCGGCATCGTTGAGAGTGTGACCCGCGGCTTGCCGCTGGCAAAGGTTTGCCCACTTGATGTGAAGATCAAAGTCTCAGGCCCAATTACCTACTCTAACGGGTAGAAAGTGTCTGCGATGTGCTCTCTTGCGGCACAGAGGAGATAAGTGTGTATGGGCAGGCCGAGACTAAGGCCGTTTGAATCTTTGTTTCGCTCTCTACAGCGAAGTGCTGCTGGAGGAAACAGAGACTGCACGCTTTCTTACGAAGAGTTTGTTAAGTTCACCGCGCTTGATAGGTGTCACTACTGCTGGTCGCCGATTAGGTGGTCAGAGTACAACATCAACATAAACGGTAACGGACACAACCTTGACCGCAAAGATAGTCTCCGCGGATATACACCTGACAATGTAGTTGTGTGCTGCTCAATTTGCAATTGGCACAAGGGCGGATATTATGACTACGAAACATGGTTTGCAATGACAGAAGTTTTGAGGAACAGGAAACAAGGGGGACAGCAATGAAGGTGCTTGACATTCAATCAACAGTCACGCCGGAGATCAGGCTGACAGTGAACACGGAAGATGCGGCCGGCAATCCAGTGAGCAAGACTTGGCGTCTTGTGTTTGACTACCGCGCAATCGCAAAAGCAGAAGAAGCAACCAGCCGCGACCTGAAGAGGATCACTGACTGGAAAGACATCAGCTCCGGCAAAGACTTTCCAAAGATCATTCATGCCGGCTTGAACCGCTATCACAAAGACGTTACGCTGGATGAAGTGATTGATGCTCTGAACCCGATGGCTCAGCGGCTGTTGAGTGACGAGATTTTCTTCTACATGTTCCCGGGGATGCGTGAGGCAGTAGAGAAAGAAGATGCTGGCGTAACTGCAAACCCTCAGAAGGCGACTCCTGCCGTTTAGAGGAGCCGCCGCATACATGGCTAGAGTTGTGGGCAGTTGCGCGCTACGATCTCGGATTATCGTACAAAGAATTTGGTGAGCTGACTCCGGGAATGTTTCATGCACTCTGTCAGCGCAAGCGGATCCGCTATAAGTATGAGCGACTCGCACACGCAATGACAGCATCAGCCGTGTACAATGTGCACCGCACAAAAGATTCACCGATCATTGCGCCGATTGACTTCGTAACAGAGCAGACACCAGAGCAAGCAGAGCTGGCAGAAATCAAGAAGATTATCAAGACTGCGGTCGCTGCTGCGCCGAACGGCACAACACGTGAGACGCTGCTGAAGACGAAGAAGAACGTGATCGCAAGCTTGAATGCACGCGGCAGAACGGACAGCAAGAAGATATTCGATGAGTGCTGGCCGAGTTTGAAAGAAGAGTGAGCACATGGGAGCAGCGGACACTGCGATCGAGATTGAAGGACTGAAAGAGTTGCAAGAACTCTTGTCCGAAGATCGGTTGCGGCGCACTACGAAACGCTACCTCACAATGATTGAGAAGAAAGCGGCTGCACCTGTTATTGAAGCAATGAAAGCTGCTGTCCCTGATGAGTCTGGTAAGGGCACCGGACACATGGCAGAGACTATCGGGAGCAAGAGCAAGTGGCAGACTTCCGCTGGTGGTGAGCAGTTGAGCATGAAGATCGGACCGGGGACAGAAGCATATCCTCGAGGCAAAGCTGCTGACATCATTGCCTTCTTCTTAGAGTTCGGTGCGAACACACGGCTTGGGAAAAGAATTTCTGGAATGGTGCGGTCGCACAAGCGGAAGACTGAGGCACAGCACCAGCTTGACAACATTCCAGCGAAACACTTTCTGTATGGTGCTTGGATGTCAAGTAAAGATGCCTGCCTCGCAGCTTTTGTTGAGGCCGGCCAGAACCTTGTAGACAGGTTCAAGGACTAAAATCATGGCAGTCATCGGCGAGCTGGTTGTAAATCTGAAAGCGCAGACGGCAGAGTTCACAGACTCTCTCGGAAAATCGAATACACTGCTCGTTGAGTTCGGCGACAAAGGCAAAGAAGCCGGCGAGAAGATGGGCACTTCGATGGGTGAAGCGCGCGGCGGCTTGATGTTGACTGAGCACCTGCTCGGTGTTCCTCTTCCGCGTCACCTCAACAGTTTGATCGCACAGATTCCCGGAGTCGGCGCTGCATTCGCTGCGATGCTGCCGATTGTTGGTGTGATGCTCGCAATTACTATCATCGCAAAGCTGATCGAGAAGCACTATGAGCATCTGGAAGTCATCCGCAAGACTCAGAACTCTTTGATAGAGATGAGCGGTGAAGGCGCCAAAGCAATGGGCGCACTGGATGATAAGGTCCTCGAGGCCAGCAAGACGCTCGATGACTTGACTCATAATAAAGTAGCCGGCCTCAGCGCTGAGCTGAAGCTAATAGATCACAAGTCTATTGAAGAGCTGAATGCCTTCCTCGCGCAGTCTACGACGCAAGCTGAGAAGTTTTTCAAGCTTGTGAAGCCGTCATGGTATGAATTCGATCGTGATGTTAAGGGTGCGGAAGCCGGACTTGAAGATTTTTCCGCGAAGTACAAAGCACTCATTGACAACGGTCAGGTGAAAGAAGCTGGAGAGCTGCTCGCGGGAACACTGGATGCTGCGAAAGCTAAGCTTGAAGACATGAAGAGCGCAGGAATAGAAGTGCGTGATGAGTTCGGCAACATTGTTGTCGCTGCGAATGAGGTTACGAAGGGCACAGAGAAAGACATTCAAGCGCAAACTGTAGTTTTGAACCTCTTAAAAGCACAGGCTGATGCAGCGGAGAAGATCAAAGAAATAGAAGAGGATAAAGAAGCAGCCGCAAGGATTTCTGCTGCTGACAAAGCGCACTCTGAAGAGCAGGCTGGCCGAGAGAGCGCACTGTCGAGCAAGAAGACAAGCGCTGAGATAAAGGTGAAGATTGCAGAAGAAGCAGCACAGAAAGAATATGCGGCTGGCAAGATCACATCAGAGCAGCTTGCTGCTGCGGAGCAAGCGGCGGCTGACAAGCGCCTGCAAATAGAGCGCGATTTCACTGAGGCGAAGATCGCGCTAGAGATGAGCAGCAATGATGACGCCGCGACTACCGTTTCTAAAGTGGCTGCGCTCAACGCTCACCTGCAAGATTTGGAGCTAGAGCACAGAGCTAAACTCTCGAACATTGACAATGAGGCGCAGAAGCGCGATAACACTGCCGCCGAGAAACTCTACACGGAGAATGAGAACGCCGCCAAAGAGAAAGCAGAAGCGATTGAAACAAGTCTCCGCGGCGAAGAAGCTGTCCGCAAAGCGAATGGCGAGTCCATTGAGAGTGAAGCACAGGCCTCTATCCGCCTCGGGGAAGTGAAATTGAAAGTTGCGGAATCCGGCATAAAAAGTGCTGCTTCAAGCGGCCTGATTTCTAAGATAGAAGAGCAGAAGGAATTGAAAAAGATCCTTGTGCAAGAAGAAGCCGACCGTCAAGCTGCTTATGCAAGAGAGCTGACAGCAGCGCAATCGAATGCGGCTGCTCTTGCTGCTGCTGCGACTGCATCTAAAGGGGACGGAGATGAGGCACAGAAGATCAAAGCATCTAGTGATGCCAGAGCAAAATTGAATGCAATGATCGCGCAGAACACTGCTCTAACAGGACAGAATGCTGCTGCGATCAATGCTGCTGACGTTGCAGAGAAGAGAGCACGCGGAGATTTCAGCCAGTGGGTCAAAGACATGCATCGTGATTTGCCGACAACTGCAAAGATGCTCCAGACATCCTTTCAAAAAGGGTTTGACAGCGTGAATGCAGGCTTCGCGAAGACGCTCATGACTGGCAAGGGATTCGGCAAAGAGATGCGGCAAGTCGGACAAGAGCTGCTCCAGTCTGTTATTGAGCAAGAGCTGAAGAAGCTTGAAGTCTATGTGATGGGACTCATTCAGAAAAAGACAACAGCCGTCACATCAGATGCAGAAGAAGTTGCACAAGCAACAGCGAAAGCAGCCGCGATGAAGACACTCGCAGCGAGTGAAGCTGGTGCATGGGCTTTTGAGTCTGTGATGTCAGCAATGCCTTATCCTGGAAACATGATTCAAGCGCCGATCGCGGCTGGCATGGCTGTAGCACAAGCAATGGCCTTCAACAAAGGTGGTGAAGTTCCTGGATACGGCAGCGGTGATACAGTCCCAGCAATGTTGACGCCTGGGGAGACTGTTGTTACGAAAGCACTGACGGAGCAAGTCAAGAGCAATGGCAGCAGCCGCGCTGATCGCGGCGGAGACACACATGTGGCTGTGCACGTCCATGCTGTTGATGCGGCCGGCTTTGAGGGCTTGATAAAGAAGCACTCCTCTATGCTTCAAAAACATGTCACGAGTGCAGTAAGGCGGGCAAACCGATGATCTATACTGCGGCAACGAGAGTGAAAAGGAATGCATATTGCAAGGAGTGGCGGAAAGCTAATCCAGATAAAACCAAAGCTGCCTATTGTGACAGCCGCTACGGCAACGGAGCGCATGTGCATCTTCAGAATCAACTGAGTAAGCAAAGTCACTGTTGCGCTATCTGTTCTACTGTACTTACAGAGCCGTGCCTAGATCACAACCATGAGACTGGGCAATGGCGCGGTGCCTTGTGCCATCAATGCAATCTTGCTCTAGGGCATATTAAAGACAATCAAGAGACCCTTCTAAAAGCAGTGGAATATCTCAAATTTTGGAAGGAGCAAGTATGAGCTATCCAACAATGCCGCTTCTGCCGATCTCAATGGTGAAAGGCTTGCACAAGGCACCTGTGCTCAACACTTCTACGCAGAAGACAGCCGCGAATGTTGGGAACAGTTCTATTTCATACACTCCGTATCCGTCTTGGTCATTTGAATTCGACATGGAGAAAATTCTCGGTAATGAGAATGCACCGACATCTGTTGCTGCTATTTTCCAAGGCACTTTTATAGCGGCTAAAAGTTTGGGCGGACTGTTTCTGTTCACTGATCCGCAAGACAGCACAGTGTCGCTTGCTACTTCAGGAATGCTTGACGTGACGCCGGGCTCTGCAACGCCGATGGCTGTTAAGGGCAACGGGACCAGCACTCAGTTTCAACTCGCGCGCTTGTACGGCGGTGTTGCTTGGGACGTTATTCAGTTCGCATCTGTGTCAGCCCTCAAAGTCAGCGGCACTGCAAAATACTCTCCCGGCGATTTTTCGATTAGCAGTACTGGCGTAGTTACCTTCACATCAGCTCCTGCGAACAATGCTACGCTCACATGGATCGGAACATTTCAGTTTCTGTGTCGGTTCGATGAAGACACACTTGATGCGACACGCTGTTTCACTACGAATAGTGGCTCTGACCAGTGGGACTTTGCGGCCGTCAAGTTCACTTCAGAGTTCGTTTAACAGCGCGTCACAGATAACAGAGAGTGTGCTATGAAGAGGTTGATGTCATCGACGCTGATTACATGGCTCAAAGCCAATCCAAACTGCTTCAAGGCAGATTGCTTTGTTATCTACCTGCCGACTGGTGACACACTGACTGCAACAGAGGGTCAATGGGACTTGACTATACCTGCCGGCACTTCTGGCTTTCCCGGTGACATTACGACATTCAGTGCGAAGCAGTGGGGATGCTGGAAGCGCGGAGACATCACAAGCGAAGCAACTTTCAGCCTTGCTACGAACACGATGGACTTGACGTGCACAGTTACACAAGTAATTGTGTACCCCGGCAAAACGTGTGGACTTCTCAATGCAGCAGCGAACGGACTCTTTGATGGGGCAACACTCGCCATTTATACGGTGTACATGACAAGCTACGGAACAATTCCGGCTGGCGGAATTGAACCGAAATGGACGGGCACCATCGGCAGCTTCAAAGAACTCAGCCGGCAGCATGTAGTGTTCGAGTGCGTTGACCCGCTCTACATCTGCAACCGCAAAGTACCGACGCGGCTGTATCAGCCTTCTTGCCCGTGGATTTTCTGCGGGACAGACGGAAACTGCGGACTGGATCCGCTGAATTACACTGTCAATTTTACGGCCGCTTCCGGCAGCACACAGACTGTTCTCAAGCCAGCTTCGGCATTCACACAAGCTGTAGGCTGGTTTGTGCAGGGCACTGTTAAATGCACTCAGGGCGCGAACAGCGGCCTGTCTACTAACGTTACCTCAGATGCTGGCGGCAATCTAGCACTGGATCCGCCGTTCATCTTTCCAGTTACGGTTGGTGACACATTCAGTGCTCTTGCTGGCTGTGATAAAGCACTGCCCTCATGCAAGACAAGGAAAACTGCTGCTGGCGGATCAGTTGACAACTCATTGCAGTACGGTGGCTTCGACTTCATGCCGCCGCCAGCATCTGTGCTGGGCGGAGCATAAAGCAATGTTATACACGAAGGACAGAGAGCGCATCATCGCAGAAGCGGCCGAGTGGCTGCATACGCCGTATCGCGGCTGGAGTCGCTGCAAGCACTACGGTGCTGATTGCTTGGGGTTCGTTGCTGGTGTTTTTGTCAACATGGGGCACATCACAGAGAAAGAGGCAACGGCTGCAATTCCAACTGACTACTCACTTCAGATTGGACAGCATCAAGAAGATACGGAGTACCTCAGCGGAATCATGACCTTCATGGATGAAATCAAAGAGCATGAAGCAAGAGCTGGTGATGTGGTCATGTTCAAAATTGCGATGGCTTACACACACTCTGCCATCATCGTGAAGTGGCCGCTAGTTATTCACTGCCTTGCACATGGCGGTGTGCGGTATGCAGATGCAAAACGCTGTCCTGTGCTAGTCGGCAAAGCAGCAAGATTCTTCACTCTGAAAGACGGGCGTTAAAATGGGCGTATTCGGCGGCGCGAAGCAAGCATCTTCGAGAATCAACGCTATCCAAGTGAATGAGAGTTCCTACGGCAGGGCTGTAGCAGCCTTGCTGGGGCAGCAGCGCGTCCATCAGACTATTCTTTGGACAGACGGACTTGTAAGTTGGAAGTCTGATGCTGGCGGCAAGGGCGGTGGCAAGGGTGGTTCACAATATGTTTATGCCGGTGATGTGATTGCTGCACTCTGTAACGGTCCTGTAACTTCAATCGCAGATGTGTGGGATGGGCAAAGTTGGCTGAGCAAGCAGTGGGGCGGCAACACTTTCACCGTGTCTTCCAACGGTGTGTACGCACCGGCGAACGCTGCTCTGCTTGCTTCAGATAACGGAGTCGTATTTGAGACAACGTACAGTGCATCTTACAATGACTATGGTGCTCCGGCAGCAACAGTGCTGAGCGGCACGGATTACGTTCCGCTGACGAAAGTTCCTTATGGAACGGTGCTCACTGCAGGCCAGTACAGTATTAGCCCGATCAGCATCGGCACGTTTGTGCTGAGTGCGGCAGCTAATGCATCCGGCGGGAACACAGTGTACACCGGAACAATCACTGGCGGTGTGTCACCGTACAGTTCCGGCGCAGCCAATGCTTATATCGGCTTCGCATTCATAGTCACTGGTTTTGCTACTGCTGCGAACAACGGCACATTCATTTGCGCAGCTTCTACAGCCACAACTCTGACACTCATCAATCCGAGCGGCGTGTATGAAGTACATGCTGGTCATGCTGCTGAGACAGGCAACTCATATCACTTCTGCGCTTCAGACGCTGGCAAGACTGCAATTCAGAATTATCAGTACACTATCCAAGACATGATGGACGAGCAGATCGGTGTTGTGCCGTCTTCAGGAAGGATCACTGTCGGCGGAACATTCACACCGACAAAAGACATGGGAGTTTGGTACTACGATACTACTGGCACCGGAGCGACAATGGTTCAGATGCAATCTGTCCCCGGAACTCCGTCAGCCGCCGGTCAGTATCATTTCAAAACTCCTGGGGACTCTAGCACAGGCGGAGCGACTTACATTTTTTATGTTGGAGGTAGCGGAGACTTCAATCAAGAAGTGCTGATGAAGTGGCAATATCAAAACAACTCTGCGACGCCTGGCAACACTGGCAACTTGCTCAAGTTTGAATTCTTCGGAGGCGGGAGAGGGCAAGCAATCTGGCCGTTCATTCTTACTGGCGGCACTGTTCAGATTGGAAATCAAGACGGCGGTCAATCACCGACTGAGCCAGCATTCCCCGGTGAAGCACTCGGCTACAGCAACACAGCATATCTTGCTTTTGGTCCGATGACACTCGGCTCATCCGGCGCGCCGCACAACATCACTGTGGAAGCAACAACACCATGGAGCTATGGTGGATATTACTCAAGTGGTTGTGATGAAGGCAAGCCAATCATAGATGTAAACCCAGTAACCGCGATCTTCCAAGTGCTAACTAACTCTGTCTGGGGACTAGGCAGCGGTTCTGTGCCGTTCCATACTTCTTGCATTGACAACGGCCCCGGCGGCACATGGGGAGCTGGTGCAGGCAGCTCAATTGCTCCCACAGCATCGCAGCAAAAGAATCCTGCTGCTGCCGCACAAACTGGAAGCGACTGGTATAACCCAACTAGAGTTGATAATCCAAACGGAATCTTAGGCAATGGCAGTTACGGTCCTGGCACTGCTTTCATTGAGACTGGATCATCGCAGACTCTCTATGCAAGCAACTTCGGTTTCAGCATTCCGAGCACGGCCGTAATCACTGGCATAGAAGTGCACTGGACATCTCGCGGATTCGATTCTCATGGCACTAACACACCTACAGTGCTTAATGTTTCTCTTGAGACTTCGGCTGGCGTAGCGGCAGTTTTCCGCACCGTGCCAGTGAATATCAACACCAGCAATGTGCAGGGAGGTCCCACGGACTCTTGGGGTGCAGGGCTAACACCAGCACAAATCAATGCTTCGAGTTTCGGTGTCGGTTTCCAAGTTGGACCTGGTGCTGCATGGGGAAGTGCCGTCTGGAACTGCTACGTTGTTGTCTACTACTCTACCGCTGTACTAGGCACGCGCACCGTAGACAATACGGCGTCCAGTTACTTTGCGGCCAACAATGCTTTCCTGAGTGCATATCTAGAGACACAGGATTCTGCTTCTACAGTCATTGGAAAATGGCTAGAGATGTTCCAGTGCGGCGCATACTTCAGTGAAGGCATGTTGAAGCTTGTCCCTTACGGAACACAGTCCGCAGCCGCTAACGGTTGCACGTGGATTGCTCCGTCATCTGTTGTAGTCGCGCTGGACGACACTTGCTTTGTTCAGAAAGAAGGCAAGGACCCGCTTGAAATGGAACGCGGCAACCCCTATGATGCTTTCAACAAAGTCAGTATCAACTGGACAAACCGCGCCGTGCAGTACAGCAATGACTTGGTTGAGGAGTCTGATCAAGCGAGCATCGACCGCTACGGAGAACTGCGCGAGAGTCCGCAGACATTCAGTGATATTTGTCAGTTGAGTGCAGCAACGTTCGCAGCGAACATGCGGATCAAGCGACTTGGATACATCCGCAACAAGTACAAGGGCACGCTGTCATTCGTCTACAGCTACCTTGAGCCGATGGATTTGGTGAGTGTGAGCACTTCATCACAGTGGGCCGCTGGGCTGAATAACATCAACCTCGGACTTGTCAACATCACTTTGCGTGTGACAAAGAAAGTAGACAAGCCGGATGGCTTCATCGACTTTGAATTTGAGAACACAACTTTTGCGGCTGGTATGCCCACACTTTACAACAAAGGCGTATCTTCTGGGCAGAGCACCGTGAATGCTTACAAAAGCCCTGGCAACACTGAAATTGTGATGTTTGAGGCGACCAGCCGGTTGACACGGCAGCAGGGGAATCAAATTTGGATTGGTGCAGTCGGAGCGGACTCGGTTGATTGGGGAAGTTGCGAAATCTGGGTTTCTCAAGACAATACGAAATATCAGAACATCGGAACCATCACGCAGCAAGCGCGGATGGGCGTGCTGGCTTCAACATTCGGTTACGGTTCTGACCCTGACATCGACAATGTGCTTGTCGTTGACCTTGCTCAGAACTGCGGTGCATTAGAATCAGGATCAGAGTTGGATGCTGACAGCGGGAACACGCTTTGTTTTGTAGATGAAGAAATTGTCTCTTACTCTTCTTGCACCGTTACAGGCCAAAATGAGTACACAATGAATCTTGGAGCACCATCTGTGGCCGGCTACATCCGCCGCGGGCAGATGGGCAGCACGATCTCATCACATGCCGCGGGGACGCTATTCATGCGCTTAGACGGTGCTGTCTACAAATACACTTACGACCCAGCATTGGCTGGTGTCACACTTTACTTCAAATTTCAGAGCGTCAACAACTTCGGCAACATGGCACAAGACTTGAGCACTCTGACGCCCGTCATCTTCACTGTTCCTGGACTGAATGGCGGGTCGGTAGATGCCAGCAGTGGCTTGATTATCAGTGCCGGACCGAGTCGCACACCGCTACCTATTGGAAGTCCGAGACAGCGGTTAATGAGTTGGGGAGCGGTGGCCTAAAATGAGTTCAGAGCTGACAATCAATTACGGGAACGTAGTCGCAGGGAGCAATGCTCTTCCGGCTGAAGTAGCCACCAGCTATTTTTACGCCACATGGGCTGGCTACATCATTCCATCTGTCTCCGGCCTGTACACTATCGGAGTGAATTCACAAGACGGCGTGAACTTCTCTCTGTGCGGTGTGCTGCTCATTGCGAACATCGACGCAGCGCAGTCAGCAAACGGAACCGCAGCGTACACACAGAGTTTCACGATCAACTTGACTGCTGGGGTGTACTACGATTTCATTCTGGAGTGGCAGCACGGCAGCGGCCCGAACTATGAATTGCAGCTCCTCTGGACAGCACCGAACAGCTCTGTTGCTGTTGTTATTCCATCTGCAAACTTGTCGCAGCACAGCTATGAAGTGACATCGAATTTAGCTGGCATTTGGTGGAATGGCACTTCAACACTCTGGTACCCGAAAGGAAACGGTGTTGTCATCGGCGGCGATACTGGTGGAAGTAGCAGACCTCCGACAGGAACGAGTGCGGCTGTTACGACTGGATCTCTTGCAGCGAATGCTTCAGAAAATGATACGCTCACTATGGCGAAGATGTTCACTGCGTACATGATCACTGTGAACTATCCGGCTCGCGTGCGACTCTACAGCACAGCGGCAGCGCGGACAGCAGATGCTTCACGAGCTAATAGCGTTCCACCAGTTCCGGGGACACAGCATGGTGTAATCGCAGATTTGTATTTGGACACGAGCGACAAGTACACATGGCTGTGTTCACCAGATATTCCTGGCTCAAACAAAGACGGGCCGCAGAGCACAGCTATCTATGCGGCAATCACGAACTTGGATGTAACATCGAGAGCAATAACAGCAACTATCTACTTCGTTCCGATGGAGAGCTAGTCACACTCTTCTGTCAGACTGGGAGAATTCATCATGGCAACACTTCAGAAAACAATCGTCGGTGACAATACATCGTATGCTGATTTTCAGGGATGGGCTGGAGACATCACCGCTGCTGCCGGCACTGGCACTGGCATCGCGGCTGCACTGTATGCACTCGGATTCACGAAGACATCCGATCAGTACAATGCAGTCTGGACAGGTGGCACACTGCCAACCGTCGGCTCAAACTTAATTGGCGCGACATGTTTCCCTGCGATGTCCGCAAACGCGCGTGTTGCACTCGCTGGCACAATGTTCAATCTCGGCACTGCTGGTGCTTCAGCATGGTTGTCTGGTCAGACGTACACGGCAGGTCAGGTCGCTACGTACGGCGGCTTCGTTTGGATTTGTAACTTGTCGAACTCTACGAGCAACACCACCACTCCAGCGGCTGACACAACTAAGTGGTCGCAGTATTTCATGGAGATTTGGTCCGCTGTCAGCAGCGGCCTGACGACATTCTACATCAAGCTAGAATACGGTTGCAGCAGCAACGTAGGCAAGCCGATGTTTACGATCCAGTTCGGTACTGGGTATGTCACTAACTCCGGAGTCCTCAGCGGCAACGTCTCGCTGACGGAGCAGTGCATGGTTGACAATGCTGTCGCAACTTCAACAGAATGCGACTGGTCCGGTGACGGGCAGAACTGGTTCGGCATGATGATGTGGCGCGGCAGCACAACGCAAGCCAACTTTGTCTGCTTTGAGCGTGGCATCTCCGGTCAATCAGCAGGTGCTCCAGTCTACTCTTCTGCCAATCAGTACATCACTTGGCTTGTCGGCTCAGGTGCCGGTACTCCATTCTGGCATCAGTGCAGTTTGTTCCTCGGGGCCGTTGGCACAACTAACTCTGTCAGAAATGCCTGGGTGTCTAACGTAGAAATCTTCACGGCCGGTTCTCAGATTGTCAACAACATCACACCTGCTCTGCCAATCTTCCCGCTTGTCGGCTGGTGCGGCAACCCACTATCCTGTGCGCAGACTTACTCTCTCACTGACACAACGGAAGGAGCTACTGTTTCATCCGTTGTGTATGGCACTGCAAAAAACTACCTGACCACCATTAACGCATTCGTGCAGAAGCTGGGCGGCACGAACGCTACGGACGGCATCAGCATCAAGTGGCAGTAAGGGGAATGAATGGCTACACAGAAGATTCAAGTTAACGCGATTTGGGATAGATCGAGCGTCGCCAATTACAAGACGACAAGTCAGGTGATCGGCAATGCTCTGTCTATCTTGGGATGGGTGAAGGATACAGGAGCCACCTGGGTCTCGGGCGGCAACTACATCATCAACAACTTAGTTCTGTACAGCGGCACAACGTACATTTGTATCCAGACGGCTACTGGGCGCACTACTGCTCCTTCGAGTGATACAAGCTACTGGGCTGCTACGGCAGGCGATCTCTATGCCGTCAACTGGTCTAACGTGGTCGCTGTCCCTCCGACGAATGCTCTGAGTGTGGATCTTGCAATCCCGAATCCTCGTGGAGCTTGGGCAACGGCTGTGGGTAGCACAGGTGCATCATTTGCTATCAATGACATGGTCACGGACGGCGGTCTCACTTACATTTGCCAGACGGCCGTCGTGCCGCTCGTCGTGACACAAGCGCTCCAGAACACCGCATACACGCTGAACTTTTACGCGTGCAACGCCACTGTGTACACATTTCCTACATGGGTTTCTCTTCAGGCGTATGTCACTGGCAACACCGTTGTATCTAGCAGTCTTGGCTACATCTGCATTGGTAACGTCACATCCTCCACAGCTCCTGCTAGTGATCCGACGCACTGGACGGCAGTGTCTGCCAACCAATTCGTCAATCAGATAATCACAGTTGCTGGCTATACCAGTTCAGCTCTCAACGGTGCATTCGTTTGCACTGTCAGCTCAACGACTGGTACTGTCACATTGGCTAACGGCAGTGCAGCGGCTGAGAACCACGCGGCTACAGGTACATCGTCCGCAGCTAACCTCACATATCTTGGAACATTCACTGGCGGCGCTGCCAACGCAATTGCGGGGCAGTCGTATGTGATCTCCGGTTTTGTAGCCAGCACTGGCGTAAACAATGGAACGGTTACTGCCATTGCCTCCAATACTACTGCACTCGGAGTGGTTAAGACAGGCACTAATGAAACACTGAGCGCAGCGGCACTAGAAATTACTGCGCCGGGCCGTGATGAAATAGGGCTGAACGGCCTTCACTGGTCACCCTACATCTTTGAAATCTGGGTCAGCCAGGGGCAGCTCTCGACCGCTAACCCGATCTATCTGAAACTCTACTATGGCATTACTAACTACGGGTATTTGTCCGTAGCGGTAGGAGTTGGAACTGGGCAGACTAACGGTGTGCTGACTGGGAATGTGTACAACAGTGGCACGCTTGTTTTCCTCTCGGCGGCCAACAGTGCAGTAGACAAAGGAGGTGCGACATACGAATGTGATTTTTGTGGCACAGCAGACAAGGTATCATGGATTGGGTGGAGACAGCTCGGAGTCGCAGTGACTCACGTAATTTCTATTGACAGAGCACACGACCAGAACGGCGCCGATCTTGACACCTACACAACAGTGTTGATGGCCACTGGTGCTGCTGGTAGCTATCAAATACTGTTCAAGCCAGGAGTTGGCGGAGCTGTTCCGCTTACTCCCAACACTAAGTGGCCGTGCATCAATGACGGCAACGCTTCCTCGGCTTACAACGGAATGGCTCCGCCGTACCTGTGTTTCCCTATGCCTGGTTATATGGCGAATCCAGTTCTTGGTGCTATTGCGATGCACAGCGGAGATATGAATGAAGGCTCACTGATTAACACTATCATGTACGGTACATCACATACATTTTTGATGACGGCAAACCTAGCGACAGGAGCTACTCTCACAGCATCTAGCGCAGCTGGAATTCAGTGGGAGGAGTTCTAACTAATGTCTACAACATTCGGATTTGTCGGCAGCAGTGACTCCGCTGGGCAGTGGTTCGCTTCTACTGTGAAGTATGCTGGCTCAGGCTGTCAAGCTAGAGGAAACCTCGGGCAACTAGATCACCTTGGAGAGTGGTTCTCCGGCGCCATCTCTTATAACGGCAGTCCTGTGATGGAACGTCCATGGATGGGGCAAAATGACTCCACAGGCAGCTTCATTGAAGATGCGAGTGCTGAAGGTATCTTCATGGGCTCAGCTACACAAGCGGTAGGTGCAGTTATCATCACGACCTATCTCCCTGTTTCAGCTATAGAAGAAATGCCGATGTGGACTCTTCAGGGAGATGCCGGCGGGCACCCGCGGCCTTATGACGGCAGTGATGTGTCAGCGCATCCGGGAAACACCGTCACTGTTTATTACAATGACATCCATGAAAGAGCAGGTCCAGACAGTACACTGACCGCAGCTTTCAACTCTCCGGCTGGCGCCTTCATATTCATCAGCGGAGATGGCACGCTCCCTGCACAGTATAGGGGATTGCATCAGGTCACGGCTATCGGCGCGGACAAGCCGTATCATGACACGGAAGACACGCACAACTGGCTTCAGTTCATTTGCGGAGGCGCTCCAGCTGGCCTTTGGGGAAGTTATGGCACTTACTACCGGCAGGTAACATTCTCTGTAAGCGGTGTTTCGATCTCACCGAATGGTGTGGTCACATATCCTCCTGGAGTGTATTTCAGAGACGGCTTCCGCGGAATGACATGGATGAAGAATGTTGTGACAATGACGCGAGACTTCTGGGATAAATCTTTAGGCACTCCGTATAGCGGACAGCTCTTCCCGCATGGCGGCAATTCACCGTCCCCGGGGCAGGTGTTCCCGTACTGATCCCGTCACACTTGCACGGCCATACTGAGAAGAGCACTGCTCTAAACGGCGCAAGCTTCCACTCTACCCAGTGGAAGCGGTGCTTCACAGAGGGGCAAAGATGTCCGAACTCAATGACTTCATAAATGCGCAGCATGAGCGTGACTTGCTCATGACTGAACGCTTTTCAAGAATTGCACAGTCTCAAGAAGACATGAGCGCGCGTCTGTTCGGCGGGCCGAATCAAAAAGGAATGCTCACGTACATGATTGAGATGGCTGCTGAGACATCAAAAGAGCTGCGTACTGACATCAAACTCATTGAGACACGTACTGGCGCACTTGAAAGCTGGAAGCGCTCTTCCAAATCCTGGATTGGTGGTGCAGTTGCTGTGCTCAGTCTTGAGAGTATGGCATTAGGAGTCTACTTCAACCACATTGCCGGTCCCGTGCAGAATGCCGCTTCACTTCTCAAAAAGTAATCATGCGCAGAGCTGCTCACAAATAATCATGATGATACAGGCTGCAACTGTGATACAATCAAACACCGTGCAATATATTTGTGAACAGTGCCTACAGCCGTTTGAAGCAAAGCCGGCAAGGCCCAATGCCCCACACAGATATTGCAGCAAGCCGTGCATGTCGAAAGCATATCGTTTGCGAAATGTTGGTTCAGGTAACGGAAATTTCAAGGGTGAAAAAATTGGTGGTGGAAAGAAATCGTGTAAAGGTTGCGGAATAGAATTTTCTGCATATCAGCCGGATAGAAAATTTTGCTCTTGGGAGTGCTATCAATCTTCCGGAGCAGCAGCAAAAAATGCTGCAAAAGCTGCCGGACTCAGTAGCGGCAATTGCTTCAGCGGAAAGCACGGAACTGACAGCAATCAACCAGCTATTGTTCATGGTTTGCGCGATCTCGGTGTGAGTGTTTTCATTACCGCTGACATCGGAAAAGGATTTCCAGATTTGCTTTGTGCATACGGCGGCCGTAATGTCCTTTTAGAGATTAAGAACCCCTCTACTTCATACGGCAAGAGCGGCCCGAATCCGAGGCAAAGAAAATGGGCAGCGGACTGGCAGGGTGAAAAGCCGTTTATTGTCTATTCACTTGAGGATGCTGTTAAAGCTGTGTTCGAGAAGCACGGCACTACATCAGATTTGTAAAAGCACGACCGGAGCAGAGGGGCAGAAGTCCGTACCGGAAAATCTCACGGCGAAACGCTCTGACTTACGCCGCAGGAATGTGTCATGAGAAAAGTTCTAGAAATGATCTCTCTGCTCCTGAAGACTTTTCTGCTGTCTTCTGCTGTTCTCGCTCTCATCTGCGGAGCTGTGCTGCTCTGCGCGCCGCCGCCGAATGCACAAGTCATAATAATGCATCCGACACATGCCATCCCAACAACTCCTCAGCAGCGAGCTTCCCATTTTCTGTATCTGCAAGGCCGATATGATGAAGGCTTGGGTGTGTGCACCGGCACTGCGATCGGCCCACATGCAATTCTGACAGCAGCACACTGCGACAAGAAAAATGAAGTCAAAAGTGTTCTGGTTGATTTCTCGCCGGAGGAACATAGCGTTCTCGGCACTGTGTATGATGGCCGCGATCACGCTATCATTCTTGTTGGCGGTACACCGTTCACGAACATTGAATCTGTTGTCATAGCAGAAGCAAAGATCAGTGAAGCCGTGACAATCTACGGCGTCGGCGGCAGCACATACCCACCACTTGCAAAGTTCGGCAGCATTACTGACTGCCAGGATCCTAGCGACCTTGATGCTGCTGCCGGACAGTTCTGTGCGAGCATTCACTCTATTCCTGGAGACAGCGGCTCTGCAATCTACAACAGCGATGGTTATATTGTCGGAATCGTAACTTATTTAGACCAGTACGTTGAGCCAACAGGCACGGTCGGATATGCGCTCAACTTCACAGCAAAGCAGCTCGCAGATGCTGCGACATTTGATGGCAAAGCAACACCGAAGCCAGCCAAGTGAGAGCCGGCTTGACAGCAGTGTGATTGAAAGACTAAAATACTTTGAGGCAAAAATTCCATGAGCACTCCAGCTGTTCCGCAGCCATCTGTTCCAGTTGTGTCGATCCAGACTTTAGTTCCAGCACCTACAAACGTTGTGAGTTCTTTTCTGAAGCATCATGAAACGTTTTTGATCGTTGTTCTCGGCTTCATTCTTCTGTGGTCACTCTCCGGCAAAATTGAAAACGTCATTGCAGCGCATGACAATGCGAACCTGCATACTGTGCAGGCTACGCTCACGGCGCAAGTTGATGCTGACAAGAAGACAGCAGCTATCGTTGCACAGCAGAAGGCTGACTTCGATGCACTGAATGCCAGACTGACAGCGCAAGACAATGCACTTCGACAAACGAATGCCACGCTCATATCTGCACTTGCTAAGAAGCAGGTGGCGAACAACACACTCACTGTGCCGGAACTTGTGAACCGTTGGTCGCAGCTTGTGCCGGCTGTGAACTTCGATGGAGCGCCTGTAACTGCGGACGGCGGCGTCAGTGTCTCTCCTGCGAATGCACATGCAACGGTCAATGAACTTGAGAGAGTTCCGGTGCTTGAAGAGCAGCTTGCTAATGAAACAACTATCGCGTCGAATACGAGTGACTTGCTCATCAGCTCGACTGCGCGCGTAGCGACACTCAACACGCTCGTTCTCGGCAAAGATGCTGAGCTGAAGAAAGCCGATGACGTGTGCAAGGCAGATATTAAGGTCGTAAAAGATGCAGCAACAAAGTCGAAGCGCAGATGGTTCATCGGGGGATTTATAGCTGGGTTTGCTTCACGTCAAGCAATCAAGACGTACTTCGGTCTGTAAATGAACATCAGAGCAATCATGCAAGCGAAGTATCCGGAAGCAGACTTCGGAGAATACTTTCGCTTTCTTGTGTCTTGCGCAGGAACAGAAAAAGCACTGACAGAAGAGCATCACATCGCGCCGCGCAAGCAGTTTCCGGAACTTGTGCGTGCGTCAGAGAATCTGATTACACTGACGGTTGACGACCATGCTCAGGCACATAGGTTGCTCGGTGCTGCTCATTCAGATTTTAGCAGAGCGAATGCTGCTTGGATTGCGGCGCGCAAAACACTATCTTTCATCACAGCAAGAAATACAGCCGCCCGCGAGCACATGAATAAATTGAATGCTGATCCAGTGTTTGTAGCTGCTAGAATTAAGCGCTTTGATAAAATGCGATCTGACTTTCCACATGCAAATGTTAAAGGTGCTCAGATGTTGAATGCTGATCCGGTGTTTGCTGCTGCTAATGCTGAGCGCATGAGAATGCGGCACACTGATCCAGTGTTTTCTGAGAAGAATGTTACGCGCGGAAAAATGAGCACTCACACCCGCTGGCATGTCAATCGCGGAATAGTCTCTCCAATTTGCAGTATTTGTTCTTTTTAGAAAGGCAATTCAAAATGGCAAGTATTGAACAGAAGCAGTATGGTGTCGAGCAGCGGCAAAAAGTAGTCTCATGCTTCGAGAAACATGGCGGCAACATCACCGCTGTGGCTCGCGAACTCAACATGTCAAGAAAGAATGTCCGCTATCATCTTCACCGCGCTGGAGCTGGAAAGAAACCACTTGCCGGCGGAAAGATCACTGGCACGAAGAAAATTCATTTGAGTCTTCCGCGTGGGCTGAACGTCAAGCGCTACATTCTGACTGCCGCGCAAAACAACACGCTCGTGCATGAAGACTTCTGGGAAAATGTGCTCGCACTCACAGCTCACTACGGTGCGAAACTCATGGTCGGCACATTCTCCTACAATCAGAATCACTATGGCAAGCTTGCTGTCAAGCGCGGCAAAGACAAGCCGGAAGAGAACACACTGTGGTTCGACAAAGAGTTGATGCCGTACCTCAGTGATGAGCGCATTGAGCTGGCGCCAGGGCTTACATGGTGCGGTGAGATGAACATTCAGCCGACTGAAGAGAATCCTCTCTCCGGACTTGAGACATATGTCGGCCCATCAAGTGTCATCTTCCCTCACACGAAAGTTGAGATGCGCTCCGTTGCGACTACAGCGAGCGAGCCAGTGAAGCTGCTTTATACGACAGGCAGCGTCACTCTCATGAATTACATTCAGAAGAAAGCCGGCTTGAAAGCTGAGCACCATCACCGCTATGCCTGTCTTGTTGTTGAAGTTGACAGCAAGGGCAACTGGTGGGTGCGGCAAGTTGCAGCGCGCAAGAACGGGCAGAGCATTCAAGATTTGAATGTGCTCATTGAGAACGGCAAAGTCACTTCGACAAAAGAGTCCGTTGAAGCAATCACCTACGGTGACTTGCACGGAACTATGCTCGACCCTGTGTGCTCTGCATCCTCTATCGACATGCTGGACACACTGCGGCCGAAGTTTCAGTTTCTGCACGATGTCATGGAGGGAGCTGCTGTCAATCCGCACACACGCAAGTACAAGGATTGTCATGAAGCTTTTGACACATGGCTTCGCAAGTTGCAGAAAGTAGTGGAAGAGCTGAAGCTGACAAAGGCTGTGATTGATTCTTATTTGCGCTCATGGTGTGAGACTGTGATACCAGACGCAAATCACGATCGCAAGTGGTTGAAGCAGTGGTTGCGCGACTTTGATTACCGCAAGGATCCAGGGAATGCTGAATTCTTTCTGAGACTTCAGACGTTCATGTACTCTGAGATTCGTGCTGGCAAGCTGGCGAAGAATGTCAATTTGATGCAGTACGTCTTCGAGAATGAAGTTGGCATGGCGCCTGGGGCCGCAAAGTTTCTGCTGCCTGATGAGCCGTTCACTGTCTGCGAAGTCGAGTGCGGAATGCATGGCAATCTCGGACCGAATGGTGCATTCGGTGCTCCAGGAAATCTGAGCAAGATCGGCACAAAAGCAACAACAGGACACACTCACGTAGCCGGCATCTATCACGGGCTATACGTTACCGGCACATCAACAAAGCTGACGCAAGACTGGGGCTACACTATCGGCCCGTCGGCGTGGACTCACTCACATGTTGTCCTTTATCCAAACGGTCAGCGCACTATTGTTACGATGAGAGCCGGCAAATGGCACGCGGGTGCTGATGCGAAGAATTAACGACGGTCATGATGACTTGACTCGAACTCAAAGATGGCGATTGCGACATCTAGAGAAAGCGAGGAAAGACAGCAGTGACCGCAGAAAAAAGAATCTGAAAAAAGTTGCAGAGCAACAACAGAGGTGGAGAAAGAGGCACTGGGAGCATTATTCTGTGGCAAAAAGAAAAAATGGGCTAGATGCGCGGCTCGGAGAAGGTGCATTCAATCACTTCAACGGGCAGAGAGTAATTCAAGAAAATCGGTGTGCGATATGCAATCAGCCTTTAGAGAAAGCGTGCTCTGACCACAATCACAGTTCCGGTAAATGGCGCGGCGTTCTGTGCGATTGCTGTAATCGCGGAATTGGTTTGCTCAAGGAGAACATTGCTGTTTTAGAAGCGGCTGCTGCTTATTTGAAAAAGTGGCAGTCGTAACATGACTCGGTTATATTGAAGACGGAACGGATGGTGCTCATACGGCGCAGACAATGCACAACCGGATGAGAGAAACACTAGCCTGACCAATTCAGGGGGAATAAAATGCTGAGCACTATTCTAGCGACCGTAGCGGTCGTTGCAGTCAACGTAACTTCACTGTATCTTGCTGACACTTTCTTTCGCACTGCACGGCAGAAGAAAGCTGCTGCTGCGCTTGAGTGCAGACTCAGCGGTATTGAAGCACAGTGCACTGGCTTTGCCGCTCTTCCGACTGCACAAGAGTTCAACCGTGTGCGCTCACTCGCTGAAGGTGCTTCAATGATTTGCGAGGGCATGATTCCTGACTCTGGAATCAAGGCGCAATCTTTTGATGGTGCTGTTGTTGTCACCGGTATGCCCACGAAAGGCTAAGCATGACTCCTGCTGAAAACAAGAAAGCAATTGATCTCGCTATCGGGAACATTGAGAGACTTCATGGTAAAGGTTCTATCATGCGCCTCGGCAAAGCAAAAGCGATGAAAGTTGCAGTCATCCCCACTGGGATACTCAGCTTTGACGCTGCTCTCGGTGTTGGCGGCGTTCCTCGAGGCCGTGTCATTGAAATCTATGGCCCAGAGTCTAGCGGCAAGACTACGCTCGCTCTGCAAATCATTGCTCAAGCGAACGCTACTGGCGGTGAAGCAGCATTCATTGATGCAGAGCACGCACTCGACCCGAAGTATGCAAGAGCACTCGGAGTGAACGTCGATGACCTGCTTGTTTCTCAGCCTGACTATGGTGAGCAGGCTCTTGAGATCACGGAAGCACTCATCCGCACGAATGCTTTTGATGTGATCGTAGTTGACTCTGTTGCGGCTCTTGTGCCGAAAGCAGAACTTGATGGTGAGTTCGGCGATGCTCAGATGGGATTGCAAGCGCGGCTGATGTCACAAGCAATGCGCAAGCTGACAGGTGCAACATCCAAATCGCGCACATGCCTCATCTTCATCAATCAGGTGAGAGAGAAGATCGGTGTCATGTTCGGCAATCCAGAGACAACAACTGGCGGCCGTGCACTGAAATTCTACTCTTCACAGCGCATTGAAGTCCGTAAGGGCCCAGCGATGAAAGACGGCGACATCGTCTACGGCTCAATGAACAAACTGAAAGTCGTCAAGAACAAAGTTGCTGCTCCATTTTGTGAAGCAGAGTGTCCGATGATTTACGGTCATGGCTACTCACAGCGTCATGATCTCCTGAAGTTGGCTGCTGAGAACGGCGTAGTAGAGAAATCAGGCAGCTGGTACAGTTACAAAGGTGAGAGATGCGGGCAAGGCCTCGAGCAGGCAGTCGCTTTCCTCACTGAGAATCCTGAGTTCGCTCAAAAGATTTTCAGCGAAACACGATTGAAAGTGATGCCACCCACGGAGGAATAACTGAATGAAAGTTTACATTGCAAGCTGCTTCGCGGACAAAGCACGTGTCGCTACGCGATCGACAGAACTGATGGGGCTGGGAATCTTCCCAACAAACCGCTGGCACACTGAGAATGCGCCGCACAACTGCACGAGCAATGACTTTCCGGATGAATACTTCCGCGAGAGGGCTGTCTTCGACGTTGAAGACATTGAAGCGGCTGATGTCTTCATTCTGACTGTCCCATCTGAGAAAGAGATGTCGGACATGACGATCCGAGCACTCTCCCGCGGCGGCCGTCACTTTGAAACCGGCCTGTTCTATGGTTACATGCTCAATGACTTCCGCAAGAAAGGACACACACACCGCCGGTTGATCGTGCTTGGCAAGCGCGAGAACGTGTTCCATTTCCTCGACGGGCTGAGTGTCACTGCAAATTATCCAGCGATCAAGCAGATCGACACGTGGGAAGAAACCAAAGAATATCTTTTGAAGAAAGTAGAGAAAGCGAAATGAGCGAAGCTGTGAATGATGTCCGCGGTCCGAATTCAAAAGCACTCGGCTCTAACCCCAAAGACTTGTTGGGCTGCAAAAAGCCTGACACAACCAAAATCCCTGCTGTTGCTCTCATTCATGAATCACTCGCAATGATGGACGGCGCCGGCAAGTACGGTGTCTACAACTGGCGTGCGAACAAAATAGTTGCGAGCATCTACGTTGCTGCTTGCAAGCGCCATCTCAACTTGTGGTTTGAAGGTGAAGAAGAAGCTGAAGACAGCGGCTGTCATCATCTCGGACATGCTCGTGCGTGTCTCGGGATCCTGCTTGACGCTCAAGAGACTGGCAACCTGATTGACGACCGGCCGGTCACTGAAGCATCACGCGGAGTGCTCTCAAGAGTGATGGCAAAAGTTGCATCAAAGATCCCCGCAATGCTTGACCGTCATCGCGCTTTCCACAACAAAACGTCTTGAACAAATACGCTGGCTGTGTTAGCATGATGTGATGAGCAGATGCATCCTGCGAGACGCGGCCAGAGTTCAAATCTCTGCTAAGCCGCAAAAAGCCTATGGCATGGTGCGCCGTGTCGCGCTGGCTGTACTTCTGCTGCTTTGCTTCACTTCACCGTGCTTTGCCCGGCATCATGTCCGCAAAGTGCACAAGCCAGTGTCTGCACTCTTCCCAACCGCCGGCTCAATGCTCCGTCAGAATGCAGAAGCTGACAGACTGCACCTAGCTCGGATCAAGAACAAGGCGATGCTCCGAGAGCTGATTTCTGATGGTGAGCTGATTCCACTACCGGAGAGCAGTTCAATCATCTCCTCTGTACCGCCTTGGCGAGCTTATCTCCGGTCCTGGGCTGCTTCAGAGCTGCTCAGTGTGGCTCAAGACTACTATTCTGTGACTGGCCGTCCTATCCGTGTAGACAGTGCGGTGCGCCCACTTGATGTGCAGAAGCGATTGCTGAGATGGAACAGAGCTGCTGCCCCAGTCAAAGGCCCTACTGCTTCAGTGCACCCAGCCGGTATAGCTTTTGACTTGCAGCGAAACGGACTGACAAGAGCGCAGCAGCAATGGCTTGAATTTCATCTCTGGTACCTGCAAGCACTCGGCCGTGTGATTGTCGAAGAGGAGCGCAACTGCTTTCACATCGTTGCTGTGCTGTCAGACACTCAGCTTGACACCAGCATGAGCCTTGAGATAACGATTCCGGAAGTCAGCAGCCGACTCTCCGTACCCAGCTTGCCAGAACTTCCCGTGACGCTTGTTGACAATAGTCCCGGGCGGTAAACACTTTTCACAGCGGCAGCGGAACCCGAGCCGGCGCGCTCTCTGTCAATCAGAATCTTAGTTTCTGTTTTGCTGTTCACTATTTGCCTCCGAGCATTGCGAGGATGTCCATGCTCTTGTCATAAGCAAAGACATTCAGAGTCTTGTGATTGTCACTTCCGGCATTCTTCCAAGTTGTCACAAGTGTTCCAGACTCCAGTCCGACTACAACACAGACTGCAACTTTCGGCTTGCCAAAAGCATGTCTGATGACTGCTCTCAGTTCATCAGCTTCATCGTGCAGCTCAACTGCATGGCCGTACTTCAAGCAAATCTCAATCTCTTTTGCAGTCACATTCTTCTGCTGCATCCGCTCAGCAGCATGTGAGCTGATGACAGTTTCTGCGATCTCACGGACCCGAACCGCGATCCCCGCTTTTTCTGCTTCACTCATCTGATGTTCATGCTTTTTCATGTCTTCAGAATAGCACCCGCAGAGGACATCGCAAGATCACGAAAGTAACCAAATCTGATGATGGACAATGATGACCTGATTGCAGCCTTCTTTGTGCTGACTGTCACTGTGCTGCTCTATGTCTGTCAGCCAGACTTGTCTCAAGTCTTGCGGATCGGCTAGAAACCTGTAAAGTCACTGTGGGCAGCTATTAAACTGGTGGATCCTGCCCGCCAGGTGCTCTAGGTCCTGCTCCCAGACTGTGATTGATGCTCTGCCATACCGCTCTTTCCTCTGCCGTCTTTCCTGCTCTCCGGCGGTCACTTTCTGAATGTTACCGAAGATCCGTTGACAAACACCTAGGCACCAAGGTAAAATTGAGTCATGCTCAGAGTAGTGAGCAACTCGGCTGACCGGAGCCACATCCGGAGAAGGAGAAACATTATGAAAATCACACTGAAGAATGACAGCACAGAAGAGCATGTCAGCAAGAAAGTTGGAGATGCTCTTGTTGCTGCCGGCCTAGCTGTTGCTGAGAAGAGTCACAATGAAAAGCGTGATGCAGAGTACGCTCGCCAAGATGCTAGGATTGATGCAATGTCAATTCCGGAAGAGCAGAAAAAACTTCTCAAGGACACAGGGCGCCGTTAC
>QGNH01000155.1_pt5 | contig 33421 bp, 37 predicted proteins | sample 1735481 | NCBI WGS metagenome assembly QGNH01 (sample SAMN09239004, study PRJNA386568) | Viral metagenome, whole genome shotgun sequencing project. | reverse complement strand
CTGGTTTTACTCCGCCCTTGACACCTTCGCAGGGAGCAAGAAAAAAGATTGTATATGCCAGGTTCGTGAGGTCGTCATAGACACGAAAACCATGGACAAGGACGCCGTCGAGCGGCTCACCTGGCTCAAGGTGGTGGACAAGTATGGCCCGCTTACGGGACGCCTGAGTTTCGGGATAGAAAAGGGAGACACCGTCACGGCAGATTCCAATTCTGTGGGAACCACCACCTCCTACATCCTGATGCTGATAGACTCAAGCGGCAAAGAGGTATGGTATGACAGGGTGTTCGCCACCGACGGAGTGGTCATGGGCTACAGCATCCTTGGCCCAATGGGAGCCACCGAAACCCATCCCAACGATAACGGGACGTTCTCCAGCCTGTTGCAGCACCTGAACCACGGGGGAAGGGGTTGCGGAATCAGGGCAGAGAAGAAGCATTCGCTCGGCTCCCGCATCGCAGGTGGGCTTCGTGACGACCTGATTCAGGGACAAATGATAGAACATAGTCAGTAAAAAGGAACGATCACCGGCAGCGGTCGAGCATGAGCCAAGGCCGCTGCCGGTACGGGAGGGAAACTTCGTGGAAAAACCCAGAGCAATTCAAAGGGTGACCGATATCCTGGCTGGCGTTTTGATTCCAGGATTTTTCGGCAACCTACAGATCGAAATTAAGAACGGCGAACTCAATCTAATCCGCAAGACAGAAGCATTGCTCCCGGAGGAGGGAAGCAAACATGGACGTTCCGACCAAAAAATCAACAACTACCTTGCCCGATAATCCAACCAAATGTTTTACGAGGCGGCACCTCAAGGGCTGCCAGTACCTGCTGTGGGATTACGCCGCAGCTATTTCTAAGAAGACCGGTGTCTTCCGGCTCAGCGGTCGCTATGCGGCCCTCGAACTCGGCATTCATTACGATTCTGTGTACGACGCCGTCCGCGTGCTCACTGAGACCGGTTGGTTCAAGCCCGTACAGCAGAACGGTCGCCGGGCAGATGGTACCTTCGAAGGCCGCGCGTACAAGGTGCTGGACCACGACCCGTGGGCGTCAAAGAATCCCGGCAAGTGCGCGGCTGTATCCGCCCGCAGAACTTCGCAGCCAGTCGGACAAACTCCGACAGGTGTTGAACGTACGTTGAACGGACGTTCAACGGCGTCCAGTCGGAAAAACTCCGACAATACCAGTCGGAAAAAAGCCGACACAATAGGGAATAGTACTTCTAGGGGTAAAAATAGGGGTTCTAGTAGGGGCAACGCCAAAACCCCGGCCCCCCTTCTTTCCGAAGAGCAGCGGGCAGCCGAGGTCCTCGACTGCCTGGCCAAGATTCAGCCGCTGCCTGCTGACCTGTGGTTCGTGGAACGCTGCAAGCTGAAGCCCCGGTTTACCGACGCCGAAGTCAGAGCCGGGCAAATCGCGTTAGCTAGGAGGGCGTCATGACGTATGAACTTGTAAAGTACAAATATGGAACGTTGCAGCGATACACTGCTTTCTGCCTAACGCCGAGGCTCGCCAAGCCAAAGACCTCGACGGCGTGGGGAGTTACCTTCACAACGACGAACCGGGGCGCGGCGTCGCCCGGCGCCTGTCACTTCCAAACTCCGGAAACTGCGGCGGCGTGGTTGTCCGCTCGGGGCCAAGATGCTTCGGGACTGGATTGGGCCTTGTTGCCTGGGACAAAACGTCGTTTGGTGTCAGACTGCGCGTAGGATGCCATTTCTTGCATTGCTGTAACCGATTTAAGGGGGGTCCGAGGCGTCGGGTGCCACCTGGGTACCACCCAAAGCAGGCAGTTTTACCGAAAACTCCCGCTAGACTTATCACCTAACCTTTGAAATCAACGAGTTGGAAGGCACGCTTTTCCGCCAAAACTCGGTCAACCGAAAATCAGACAAAAACGCCGCAGAATGGCGGCAAATTGGGGGCTCTTTTGAGCAAAACGAAGAGATTTCCGAAGTATTTGGCGAAACAAGTACGAATCTGGCGGTACTGGGAGGACCAGTTGACGTCTGCCGGGCTGAGCATGCGCTCCAAGGGGCAGGACCTGGACTTGTTGGGCGTGGACGACTGCAACTATGGACCTGCGGCCACGGGAAGCAAAGCAGTTGACCACGAAGTTGAGGTGCTACAGTGAACGAGCCACATTTTGACAAATATCAGTTCGACCCTGACCACCGGCAGCACGCTCCTGGGCAAGTCACTGGCGTCAAAGACCGCTACCGGCTACCTGCTGAGATTTTCGGGGAAGGCGAAGACCAGCCGGACCAGTTCCACATCACGACGCTCGGGCGGCACCGGCGCGAACACAACTGCCCGGATTGGGCGTTGAGTGATGCTGGTATTGCTCGCGTTTGCTTGCGGCTCAAGGACGACATCGACAGCCGGAAACGGGGCAATCCGGTGACTTACGCGCGCAGGACCTCGGTGGCCTATCTTTATTTTCGATTGGGGCTATCGTTGGAGCATGTTGCTCGTTATCTAGACCTTACCTACGGGTGCGTGAATATGCTTGTTCATAACATGCGCCAGCAAGCCATCGAAATGGTAACGGATGAAAGTGTGCCTCGGTGTATGGGAGGGGTTCTTGATAAAGCAACCACCTTCGTCAAGGTCCGGCAGGTAAGACCCTCTAGGGAACCTGCCAGCCAGCAAGACGTTTCGGGTGCTGGCACTGCCCGGGACCCTGACACCAAATGGCGCCGTCTTGAAGCTAAAGAAAAGCGACTGCACGAAATGTGGAACAACATGGTGCAGGATTCGTTGGTTGCGCTTGGAGCGGGAATCAGACCTCGGCGCAAGAGCAAATGGAATGTCCTGGACGAGCCCTGCAAGACTCTGGGAAAGGTCGAACACGGAAAGCAGGTGGTCAAGGCCGCGCGTGTGATTAACGGCGGCCCGCAGAAGTAACACTTCAGGTGACCGCGCGGCACTGCCGGTAGGTCAGCCATACGAGGTTTTCGTATGGCACAAAGCACTAATAAAATCAATCATATAAGGATTAATCAGACGGACATCGTTGAGGTGCTCTGGCCCTCAAAGCCGACTGTTTCCAGCAAAACGGAAGACTGGCACGTGGAGCGCAAGACTTCCGGATAACGGAAAGACGAGTTTCCGCACAGCCGTAAGGTTGAGGTGGGAGTGGGGCCGGTTGGTGGTGCTTCCGGCCCCGCCAAAGGTTTTTCGGAGGCGACATGCGATGGGTTCGCCGTTGTTACCGGTGCGGCGCTTGGTTGAGCAAGCGGCACCTTTCAGAAACGGTGGTTTGCTTTTGTGGGTGGCGTTGGTAATCGCTGCCGGAATGCTTGTGGCGTACCGCATTGCCGACAACGTCGTTTGGCTGATTCAAAACTTGGGGGAAATTGAATGACGTCAACTATTTGCGTAATTGGCGCGTGGTTCGAGGCGGCGACGATCGTGTCACTGGTTCTTTTGGCGTGGCATCTACAGCACTTGAGGAACCTTCTTGATGAGTCGCGGGGACGCTAATGAAAACCAAGCCGAAGAAAACCAAGGAATTGTTCAAGAAGCGGGGAACATCGGCGCGCGCATACTTGGACACTGTCCGGGAATGCCTTGATGCTGAGTTCGAGATGTTCAAGGCCCTGCACCAACAGCATTATGCAACGTATCACGCCTACGGCGTGCTCCACCGGCCAGCGGCTGACCATATGGACGCCCACCTCAGTGCAGCACTGAGTCAGGTGCACTAATGCCATTCAGACCCCCTAAGCCTTGTTTACAGCCCGGCTGCCCGGTCCTAACAGATGGCAGGTATTGCGAGGCGCATGCCAAGAGCAGACCAGACCACACGCGGGGCAGTAGCGCGGCACGCGGTTATGACTATGTGTGGCAGCAGTTCCGGGCGTGGTTCTTGCGGCGGCACCCGCTGTGCAGTGACCCATTCAAGGAAGGCTGCCATGAGGCAGCAACAGACGTTCACCACAGGCTGGCTAAGGCGCAGGGTGGCGAGGACAGCGAAGAGAACTGCCAGAGTCTGTGCCACAGTTGTCACAGCCGCGTCACAGCAGCGAACAGCGCAACTGCAACCTATTGAAAACAAAAAAAGGGGATAGGGGGTGTCGCTTCGAAGGAGGCGATTTGCTCTAGACCGCGCGCCCCCTTTTCGCGCACATTCGCACGTTGAAGACTTTGACCTGTAAAGGACTTTACGGTATAAAGTATGCCTGGACCGCCGCCCAAACCGACTGCTTTGAAGAAATTGGCGGGAAATCCCGGTCACCGCCCGTTGAACGATCGTGAGCCGATGCCCGAGCCTGGGCTGCCAAAGATGCCGCCTCTGCTCCGGGGCGACAAGGTTGCGCGCGCAGAGTGGAAACGGCTGGCAACGGAATTGGACCGGCTCAACGTGCTGACCAAAATCGACGGCCTGGGGCTGGCGGCATACTGCAAGGCGTACAGCCGATGGATTGCAGCCGAGGAGGACATAACTCAGCGCGGCGTCGTCTTGGATTCTCCGCAGGGCCGGAAAAAGAACCCAGCCTGCACTGTGGTAGCGGAGTGTCTGAAGCAGATGCTGTCCTTCGCTGGGCAATATGGCCTGACACCTGCCAGTCGGTCGAGGATTCACGCTTCCGGAGTCCAGGGGGACGACAAGAATGCGCAAGTCGAAGAAAAGTACTTTAGTGCCGCCGTCGCCGAGCCCTTCCCTCGTGGACCCACACCCGTATGCCCGGCACCCCAAGTTTATTGAGGGGGTGTGGCGCGACGGCGTGAATTGGTTTGACGCTCTGGCGGCTGCCCGGGCGGTAGGCTTTATCGAAGAGACGATGTGCCACGCAAAAGGGGAATGGGCGGGCCGCCCGCTGCTCCTGGAGCCCTGGCAGAAGGACATCGTCGCGGCGATTTTCGGATGGAAGCGGGCGGACGGCACGCGCCGGTTTCGCACCTGCTACATCGAGGTTCCCCGCAAGAACGGAAAGTCAACCTTGGCGTCGGCCATTGCCTGTTACCTGCTGTTCGCCGATAACGAGCCCGGGGCGGATGTTTATTCAGCGGCTGCCGATCGCGCGCAGGCGTCCCTGGTGTTCGAAGCGGCGAAGTCGAGCGTTGAGGCGTCCGAACCGCTGCGCAAACGCTGCGAGATTTATCGGCGAAGCATTGTGGCGCCCGCGACGAAGTCCAGTTACCACGTTCTGAGCGCAGACGTTTCCACAAAGCACGGTTTGAACGCGCACGGCGTCATCTTTGACGAACTGCATACGCAGCCGAACCGGGACCTGTGGGACGTGCTCAAGACCTCGGGGTCCTCGCGCCGTCAGCCGTTGATGTTTGCAATCACGACTGCCGGGTTCGACAAGCATTCGATTTGTTGGGAACAGCACGACTATGCTGAGAAAGTTGCTGCGGGCATTATCGAGGATGATTCGTTTCTGGGTATTGTTTTTGGCGCCGGTCCCGAGGATGACTGGACCAGCGAAGCCACCTGGAGAAAAGCGAATCCGAACCTCGGGGTTAGTAAGAAGTTGGAGTACATGCAGGAACAGTGCGCCGCCGCTCAAGAGGCTCCAGCCGCCGAGAACGCGTTTCGTCAATTGGACCTCGACCAGTGGACAGAGCAATCGGTTCGTTGGATGCCGATGGCCAAGTGGGACGCCTGTAACGCTCTGGTCAGTGCCGAGGCTCTGAAGGGTCGCCTCTGCTACGCCGGGCTCGACCTCGCAAATACTACGGACGTGGCTAGCTTGGTACTGCTCTTTCCGTGGGACGACGGTCCCGAAGGCTACGACGTGCTGCCGTTCTTTTGGGTTCCGGAAGAGGCAGTTGACAAGCGGGCGCGCAAGGACAAGGTTCCGTACGACGTTTGGATTAAGCAGGGATTTATTCACGTGACCGAGGGCGATGTCATCGACTATGACGTTATCCGCCGAGACATCGTGGAACTTGGAACGCAGTACGAGATTAAGGAAATCGCAGCCGACCGTTGGAACGCGGCGCAAATCATTACGCAATTGACCGGCGACGGCTTCACGATTTTCCCGTTTGGCCAGGGTTTCGTCAGCATGGCGAGCCCGACGAAGCGGCTCATGGAGCTGGTTCTCAGCAAGCAACTGGCGCACGGTGGCAACCCGGTACTGCGCTGGATGGCGTCGAATATCTCAGTTCGCAAGGACCCTGCCGGTAACGTTAAACCGGACAAGGAAAAATCGACAGAGAAAATCGACGGCATCGTTGCCACAGTCATGGCACTTGGCAGGGCCAGCGTGCAGGTTAACGAAGAGTGCGTTTACGATACGCGCGGTGTACTGAGAATTTAGGGGGCGGCGTGAAGCTAGCAAAAGTGATCATTGCAACAACGTTGGAATTTCTGGCGGTCGGTTCAGTCACCTACGGTGCCTGGCTCGCGTGGCACCCGCTAGGTTTTATTCTTGGTGGGGCGGTGGTTCTGTTGATTAGCCACGTGCTTGGGGGAACGCCCAAAGGAACTGGTAAGGAGTAATTCATGTTCATCACAAGGGCTATTACCGGCATCGCCCATGAGTTTCGAACTAGCCTAGAGAATCCGCAGACTACGCTGGGGTTTCCTGCGGAATGGTTGCTCGACATCTTTAATGGTGGCCGCACGAACGCCGGGATTCGCGTTTCGGAAATGACGGCTTTGCAGGTCGCCACGGTGTTCTCGTGCGTTGACCTGATTTCCGGCGCGGTGGCTGCGCTTCCGCTGCACGTGCATGAGCAGACCGTCGATGACCTCGGCAGGCAAGCTAAGAAACTGGCTGTGGACCACGATGTTTTCGAATTGCTGGCACACGAGCCCAATCCGGAAATGACCTCGTTCACCTGGAGAAAAACGGCTCAGGTTCACGCGTTGCTGTGGGGCAATTCGTATTCGGAAATCCAGCGCAACGGTGCCGGTCGAGCGGTCGCAATTTGGCCGCGCAATCCGGCGCAAACCCGTCCGATGCGAAGCGCGGCGAATGGTCCGCTGTTTTATGTAACGCACGACGGGCAATCCTTGAACGAAGGTGAATCGAACGCCGGGCCTACCCGCAGGATTGAAGCCGAGGACATGTTGCACATTCAGGGACTGTCCCTCGATGGGCGGCTTGGCCAGGACGTCATTCAGTTGAGCCGTGAAGTCATCGGGCTCGCGCTGGCTTCCGAAAAGTATGGTGCCAAGTATTTCGCGAACGGCGCAATCACCAGTTTGATTCTTGAACACCCGGGTGTGATGAAACCCGCAGCCGTTGAAAATCTGCGGCGGTCATTTATCGAGAGTCAGGGCGGGGAAAACGTCCACCGACCCATGGTTCTTGAGCAGGGTGTCAAGGCAACGCCCATTGGGAACAAGCCGAACGAATCTCAGATGATTGAGACCCGCTTGGCGCAGGATTTGCGCATCGCTTCAATCTTTCACGTGCCCGTTCACATGATTGGGATTGTTCAGACCACCACCCGGGCCACTGCCGAACAGACCGGCGTCGAGTTTGTCAACTACTGCCTGGGTCCGTGGCTAATAGCCTGGCAGCAAGAGTATCGGCGCAAGTTGCTGGCGTCCCCTGAAAAAGGTCGCAATGCTGCGAAGCGTTATGCCGCAATTTTCGATACTCAGAACCTGACGTTCCCTGACGGCGAGTCGCGTTCGAAGTTTTACGCCACGGGCAAGCAATGGGGCTACCTCAGCACGAACGACGTTCGTGTCATGGAGGGAAAGAATCCTGTTGAGTCACCCGAGGCTGACCAATACTGGCGTCCTGTGAACATGGTCAATGCCGAAGACCAGCCCGAGCAGCCGACTCAGGCCCCGGCGCCCATTGGCGACACGCCCGGCACAGCTAAGCCAGCGGAATCGAAGTCGTTTCAGAGCCATTTGGTGACGTTCCGGGACGCTTTAGGCCGCTATTTTACGCGAGAGAAGTGCAATTCAGCCGCATTTAGCAGGCTCTTTACACCCGCTGTTTATGCGGTTGCGAGCGCATTATTGAGTGACGAGCGGTCTGCCGAGTTCGTGGCGGACTACATTGCCCGGATGGAAGTCCGGTCGAGCGGGTGGAAACAAGCCGATGTTGCTGTGCTGGCGCAAGCGGAATTGGACCGTGTCGTTAATGAGGTGCAAAGTGGAAAATAAACGAGAGTATCGCACGCTACCCGGAGCAGAACTCCGGACCAAGCCGGACGGAAAGGGCATCACGGGTTACGCCGCGCTGTTCAATTCGTTGAGTCATGACCTCGGCGGATTCGTGGAGCGCATCAAGCCGGGCGCGTTCGCCCGCTGCCTCGGAAGTAACCCAGACGTGAGGTGCCTTTTCAATCACAATCCGAACATTGTGTTGGGGCGTTCCAAGAGCGGCACGTTGCTGCTTGAGGAAGACGAACGCGGGCTGAAGTTTGACGTGACGCTTCCCGCCACGCAAGCCGCCCGGGACCTCTACGCCTCAATCGAGCGCGGCGACATCGACGGCGCGTCGTTCGGGTTTGCAGTGAATAGTCAGACGTGGTTGGACGAAAAGGACGCGGCGGGCAACAGGTGCCAGGTTCGAGAATTGAACGACGTTGATTTGTTTGACGCGGGGCCGGTGACTTATCCGGCGTACCCGGCGACAGCCGTCGCTGCCCGTGCCTTGTGGCCCGATGGCGAGCCGCAGGATGTGACCGACCATCGTGAGAAAAAGGCGGAAGTTCCGCCCCCGGTGGATTACACCGAAACCGCAATGCGACTTCTTGAATTGAAAAAGCGGCAGTAGTCAACGCTACAACAAGTTTTGTACGACGCTGTCTGAAGATTCCGGGGACCGGAACTGGACAGCTACGTGGTAGTGCGCTTGGGGACCAAGCAATCGGACCATAGTTCACAGCAGTTGCCCCTTAGAAACGGGCAGAAGGACTTAACACCATGAGTTCCAAAGACCTCAGAGAGAAACGGGCGAAGTTGTTCGCGGACGCTCAGGCACTTGTCCCCAAGGACGGCGCATGGACTCCCGAGATTCGCACCAAGTTCGACGCCATGGTTGCCGATGTTGACGCGATCAAGGGCGACATTGACCGGGCAGAAGGCGTGGAAAAACTCGAAACCGAGATGCGTTCCACTGTGAAGCCGCCCGAGAACACCATCGGCAAACCCGACGCAAAGAAAGCGGAGAAGGACGAGCACAAGGCTTTCCGCAATTACCTGCGCTGTGGCGAAGCCAACGCGAATCTGACCGAACAAGAAGTACAGGTTTCGATTCGAAACCCGCTTGCTGAAAAGCGGCTCTTCACCTTTAACACTGACCAGAATTCTTGGGGCTTCGAGAGCCGCGAGGATCGGTTGGCGAACATTGTCAACGGCATCATGAACGCTGAAAAGCGGACCTTGGAGTCTGACCCCGGCATGGGCATCGGTAACGGCAGTCCTGTTGGGAGTCTCGGTGGGTACTTTGTTCCGCAGGGTTTCGTTTACAGCGTTGAACAGGCCCTCAAGTTTTACGGGGACATGCTGAACGTTGCAACCATCATGGACACCGCAACGGGCAACCCGCTGCCTTACCCGACTTCCAACGACACCACGGTCACCGGTGAGTTGGTTGACGAAGGGTCGCAGGTCGCTGACAGCACCGTGTCTATCGGACGCGTTGTGTTCGGCGCCTACAAATATTCGACCAAGCTGGTGAAAGTCAGTTTGGAACTGCTCCAGGATTCGGCGTTTGACATCGAGTCGTTTTTGAAGCAGCAGTTCGCCATCCGTCTGGGCCGTATTCTCAACACTCACTTCACGACCGGCGACGGCAGCGACAAACCCGAAGGCATCCTGGTTGGTGCTACGAATTCGGGAATCGAACTTCAGGGCGACACGAACCAAACCACGCCCGAAGAGTTGACGCAGGTCGGTTACGAAGACCTCGTTGACCTTGAGCATTCAGTGGACCCGCTGTACCGCAAAAATGCCAAGTTCATGTTTCACGACAACACCCTTCGGGCCATCAAGGAGCTGAAGGACAAATACGGCCACCCGTTGTGGCTGCCTGGAATCGCTGTTGCGGCCCCGGACACCATCCTGGGTTACAAATATTCCATCAACAACGACATGGACACGCTGGCGCAAACCAGTCCGGTTTCAGATCGGAAGACGGTGGCGTTCGGCGACCTCAGTAAGTACGTCATTCGCCATGTCAAGGAATTGGCTGTGATTCGGCTGGTCGAGCGCTTCGCGGATTACGGCCAGGTTGCATTCTTGGGCTTTGCGCGATACGACGGCGCCCTTCTGGACGCTGGAACACATCCCGTGAAGTACCTCCTCAGCGAGCAGTCCTAACAATTTGCTTTCGACTTAAAGAGAAGTCGGGAGCCTCACCCGGGGCGGTGGTTCTCAGACATCGCCCCCGTATTTGACCGGACGGCATTCAGTCGTCCGGTGAAGTACGGGCAGGGGGCTTATGCGCGTCAGTGCAATTATGCCAACCAAGAATCGCGCCGACTGCATCGGCATGGCGATTGCTTGTTTCCTATCGCAGACGGTGACCGATAGCGAACTCCTTATTCTTGATGACGGCAGCGACGACACCACGTTTAAGATTCCTGCTGACCCAAGAATACGCTACAGGTGCTGCAAACCTACGATGCTTGGCGAGAAGCGCAATCTCTGCTGTGAGGCGGCGCAGGCTCCGGTCATCATGCATTTTGATGACGATGATTGGTCTGCACCCGGGCGCATGGAAGACCAGTTGAGGCGGTTGGAGGACTCGACCAAGCAGGTCACAGGCTATCACTCGCTGCTCTGGTACGACGAAACGGAGCGTAAAGCTTACCGCTACAAGCACCCGAGCACCGGGCCATACGCCATCGGAACGTCGCTCTGCTATTTCAAAAACTGGTGGGCCAAGTACCCGTTCAACGCCAAGAAGCGCGTCGGCGAAGACAACGAGTTTGGCGAGGTCGCCCGCGACAAACGAGCGATGATTTCGGCAGATGCCGGGCAGTTGATGGTTGCCAGAAAGCACGCGAAGAGTACCAGCCACTGCACGATGGGCGGCTTCACATTTCCAAAGGTGGACATCAATGAAATCCCCAAGGCATTTTTCGACGACCTTTCCGCCTCGCGAAACCGCAATGCTGGAGCCACCGGATAACATCCTGGAGTTCAGCACGCTCAAGGTCGCTAAGGCGTGGGCTGACCGCGCTGGGTGCCACATCACGGCGAAGATTTTGAAAGTCGGGCTTATTTACGAGATTTTTCCAGGCGGGCGAACCGTTCGCCACTAAGAGGACTCATGGCAACTTGTCGAATAGCTACACCGCCTTTTTGCGAACCGGTTTCGTTGGCAGAAGTGAAGTCGTTCCTGCGCGTCAACTGGTCAGAGGATGACGCGCTGATTGCCATGTTGATCACGGCTGCCCGGCGTTACGCGAGCGATTACCAGCGGCGCGCGTACATCAACACGGTGTACCTCCAGTGCTTGGACTCGTTCCCATATTTTACCGACACCATGATGTCGCAAATGGCTTATCCGCCGTCGTACTACTCCTTGCCAAAGTACTCAACCACGCTGTGGAACTATTCGCAGATGATCAAATTGTTTTACGCGCCCCTCGCTTCCGCAGTGGAGATTTACTACGTATCGAGTGCCACCTCCACCCTGACGCCGCTGACTGGTACGGTGGACGTTTCTGATACGACCAAAGACTTTCTCTGTGATATCCAGAGCGAGCCGCCCCGAATCTTCCCGAACGCTGGGCAGAACTGGCCCTCGGTGCTTTACGTTCCGAACGCTGTCCAAATCAATTACGCAGCGGGCTACAACGACGACGACGCGATTGCCTCGGCTGTGGACACCTACACGGGCGGCAGCCCAATCCCGTCAGCAGAAGACATCGCAGCCTACGAAGCCACGCTGCGGCAGGCAGACGTGCCCGAGACCATCAAGGTCGCCATCATGCAACTTGTCGCTCATCTTTACGAAAATCGCGAGGTTGCTACGACAACGAAATTGAACACGGTGCCATTCCACGTTCAATCGCTCTTAGACATTGAGCGCGTCGTGGATTACCAGCCTACGAGGGGCTAACAATGCAGGGCTACATTACTCCGAGTATCGAATCCGGGAAGCTGCGGTTCTTGGTGACCATCCAAAGTCTAGTTGGGACCAAGGACTCTTTCGGCCAAGAGGTTCAATCTTGGCAGACTTTCAAACAGGTCTGGGCTTCGATTGAACCGCTTATGGGGCGCGAATTGATTGCGGCGCAACAAATCGCTGGGCAAGCGGACGTCAAGATTCGGAGCCGCTACGTTGCCGGTGTCACTCCAAAAATGCGGGCGACCTACGGCGGTCATACCTACGACATTCAAGGCGTGCAGAACGTAGCGAACCGGAACCGTGAACTGGTCATGATGTGCGTCGAGCGGGTCGAGGAAGCCGGGTACACCGAGACGGGGGCGTAATCGTGGCTTGGGCGACTAATGATTCGGTGCAGGTGGACGGGCTGGCGGAACTTGAGCAGAACCTCATGATGCTCAGGGAGGACGTTGATAAACGGATTGTGCGCGCGGCTCTTCGTCTGGGCGGAAAGATTTTCGCCGACGCAATGAAGGCCGGAGTTCGGCGGACGGTCGGGGCACTGACCCACACCTCCAGCGGCGGCGCGCGGTTGCGTCACCTGGCAGACGACATCCGGGTCAAGCTGACTACGAAGAGCGGCAAGCTGGTTGCTGAAATCGGCGCGGGCAAGGAAACGGCATACATTGCGAACTTCTTGGAGTTTGGCACAGCGCCGCACGTAATTACCGCCAAACGCGCCAAGGATTTGTTCATACCAGGCCGGGGCTTCATTAAATCCGTATGGCACAAGGGTGCTAGGCAGTTCCGATTTATAAAACCCGCATTCGACACCGAATGGCAGACGGTTATCGAAAAGGTTAAGGCTGTTCTGGCAGAGGGCATCGCGCGGGCTTTGCAGGGCCGAAAAGCACCATCAAGGTTGAGGTAACCCATGTTCGAGACCGGACTCTATACCGTTTTGACAACCGACAGTGTCGTCGGTCCCCTGGTGGGGAGTGAACGGGTTTACCCGCTGATTTTAGCCGAGGGCTGCCCACTGCCTGCAATCCGCTATGAGCGGACACAGGGTAATTCTATCACGATGCTCGACGGTTCGTCCGGCCTGTTCAATGGGAACATTACGGTTTCCTGTCACGGGGCGACCTACGCGGCGGCGCGCGGCCTGGCGGATGCCGTCAAAGGGCTGCTGGACGGGTTTTACGGCACGTTACCTTCCGGTGATAACGTTGGCGGAATGTTTTGCCGGGACGATCGGAATAATTTCGACGACCTGCCTCGAACTTATTGCGTTGACCTGGAGTTCGAATTCTGGCTCCAGGGCGGCCCGGGCGGGCCAACCGGTGGCGGTTACGAGATTCAATTGATGCCGGGTGTGACCGGTCCTGTTGGTCCGACCGGCCCGCAAGGCCCCACAGGTCCGACGTCCACGGTTCCGGGTCCTGTTGGCGCAACTGGTCCTGCTGGTCCGACCGGCTCGCAGGGTGCTGAAGGTCCAACTGGCGCGAAGGGTGACCAGGGGATTGACGGGGCTACCGGGCCGGACGGCTCGCAAGGGCCGCAAGGAGCCACAGGCGGTAGCGGCCCGCAAGGTAATCCCGGTACGAATGGTACGAACGGTGCAACCGGCCCCACAGGACCGACCGGTTCCACAGGACCCACTGGTCCAACCTCCACAGTGCCTGGTCCGACCGGCCTAACTGGTCCGACTGGTCCCACTGGCCCGACATCCACAACGCCTGGTCCGGCTGGTCCTACGGGACCGACTGGTCCAACCGGCGCAACTGGGCCGACTGGCCCGACCTCTACAGCGCCTGGTCCGGCTGGTCCGACTGGTCCTACAGGTCCTACTGGCGCAACCGGACCTACGGGTCCGACCGGCACAACGGGAACAGGCACAAAGGGCGACACCGGGTCCACCGGTCCAACCCAAGTTCAGATTTGCAGCGGTGTAGCCGGGAAACCTGCCGCGTCGCAGGTGGTGTGTATCTATATTTGCGGAGCGGCGAAGACTTTTGCTGCTGACTTCGCGGGCTCTTATGGTTCGGTGGGAACTAACCCCACCACTAACCCGATTGAGTACACCGTCAAGAACGGCGCGACGACAATCGGAACGATTGATATATCCAGCGCAGGCGCATTCACCTTTGCGACGGTCAGCAACACGACGAAGGCGGTTTCTGCGGGTGATCGTATCACGATAATCGCCCCGAGTTCTCAAGATGCAACGGCGGCGAATGTCGGCATTACTCTGGTGGCTTTGTAATGGCATGGTCACTTACCAATAACGGGCATGGTGGTGCAAGCACGGCTGACCCTGTGGTGGCTGGAACGTTTGCCAACGCGCTCACGCCGGGCAGCCTTATCGTCGTGGCGTCTTACGTTTCGACGAACCACACTCCGATTACTCCAACTGATACCGCTGGCAACGCCTACGTCGAATGTGGGGCCGGGTCGTGCAGCAACGGCAACCAGAGAGCGCGGTTGTTCTATGCTTTGAACACGCAAAGCACCGCATCGAATGTTGTTTCTTTGGCTAACCCAAGTGGGTGGAGTTTGCGCGTCGCAGCAGCGGAGTTCACGGGCAACGACTCGGGGAGTTATGGCCAGAGCGTGGTTGACGGGTCAGCAGTCACTAATAATGGAAACGTTGGCACGGGCGGCGGGGATAACCTGGTGTGCGGCCCGATCACGCCCGCGAACAATGGGGACTTGATTGTAGGATGGGCTCTTGATGTGTCGGGGGCTCAGTCTGTGGGGACTGGCTTTACGACGACGGGGATTACCACCCTCGAATATCTGGTCCAGGCTAGCATCGCGGCTATCTCAGCTCTGTGGCACGACAGCAGCAACAGCTCGACCTATCAGGCAGTTATGGCGGCGTTTAGGCCGCTCAACACGTCTGTGGTGCTCAACCCGTTTGTGTTTTAACAGATTCGATAAGGAGAATTAGTATGTCAAGCAATGCAAAACTTGGACTTTCGACGGTTCTGGGAATTCAAGCGACTACCAGCACAGGCGGGCTCGATATCGTGGCCATCCACGCGGAAGGTGGCGGGCTGGGCAACGTCGTCAACGACGTTCTCACAGTGGTCCAATCCGGCGCATCCGGGGGAACGCTCTTGGTTACCACCGTGGACGGCAGCGGAACTGTGACCGCCTTGACACGCTTAACGCCGGGGCTTGCTTATTTCGTCGCCAGCAACAAGTCCACGACTTCGTCCAACCCCTCGGCTACGCCGCCCTCGGTGGATATCGCTCACATTTGTTGGCCGGTTGCCGAGCTGGACAGCGTTGCCGGACCTTCCGTGAAAGTTGCCACAGTCAATGTGACGAACATGGATTCCACAGCGACTGACGGGAAGCCGTGGGCAGAGTTCTTGGCTGGTGTAATCGACGGCGGCAACGTCACTTTTTCGGGGAACTTCACAAATGAGACCGGTCAGGCGCAAGCCCTGGCAGACCTCGAAGCGAAGACTTCTCGGACTTGGGAGATTTTGTTTCCAGGCGCGTTGGGCACGTACAGTTTTACGGGATACGTCGTTGGTTGCAATCCCGATGCAAAACACGACAAGCAACTGACCTTCACGATGGAATTGAAGGTTAGCGGCGTCGTCTTGTTCACAGCGTAAAGTTTGAAATCAACATCAAAGGAGACCACACCATGGCCGCATCACAAGCAAAACTTTCTCTTGGAGCCAGTTTCAAAATGGGCAGCGCAGCCGTCGAGGAACTGGACAGCATCGGTGGACCTGCTATTAAGGCGGGCACGCCCAACGTCACCAACATGGACAGCCCTTCAGGCTGGGCCGAGTTCATTGCAGGAATCATCGACGCCGGAAGCATAACGCTTTCAGGCAACTGGATTGGCTCAACCAATCAGAAGGCCCTAGTGACTGCGGTTGGGGCTGCCGCGTCGGCCATGCACATCTGTCTGCCGGGTAGTCAGCCATCTGCTGGGCATTGGGATTTCAACGGAATCGTTGATGGTTTCAGTATGGACATGAAGCACGACAAACAGATTTCTTTTTCGGCTTCGGTCAAGATTACCGGTATCGCTGCTTTCTCGGTTAGCTAACCGTGAACGGCGCCCGCCGAGTTTCAACACTCTAAAACCATCAAAGGGGGAGTTATGTCAACACTCAAGTTGGGTGGGCGTGATCGCACGCTCAAGTTGGACGTGAACGCGCTAATCGCGGTCGAAGAGAAGACCGGCCAGAACTGGTTGGTTGTCTCGGGTAAACAGCAGTTCCGCTTGACTGATATTCGTGCGCTGGTGTGGGCCGGGTGCCAGGACGAAGAACTGACCATCGAAGAGGCCGGGAAACTTATTACCCGTAAGAACCTCAAAGACGCGGTCAAGGCTGTTACCGAAGCGTTGACGGATTTTTTCGTCGAGCCGAACTCCGACAGTGGGCAATAGGCCGGGTCGAGTTCGGTTTCACCGATGACGAGATTTTCCACATAGGCGCTGAGAAGTGGCGCGCGCTTCTAGAGTACCGGGACGAACAGAACAAGCGCGAGGATGCCAGGTTCGGCGTCATCGCAGCGATTTTGGCGAACGTGAATCGGGACCCCGACAAGCGCCGGGAGCCTTACCAACCGGGGGACTTCTTTTCATCCTTAGCAACCCCCCCAAAACCAAAGAAGAAGCAAACTCCAAGGGAGATTGCTTTGGCCATGCGCGGCATCGCGGAAGTTTTGAATCGAGGGCAATAACGTGACGCTTGCTGAATTGATCATAAAATTATCGGTGGATACCGCATCACTTCGCACGGACTTCGACAAGGCGAAGGGTTACGCGAATTCATTCGCTTCCGAAATGAAGTCCGTCCTGCGCGGCATCGGCGTCACCATTACCATAGCGGGAGTCGCCGAGGCCATCAAGCAGGCTGCCGATTTCGGCGAGTCCATTTCCCGTGCGGCGAAGAAGACCGGCATGGGCGTGGAACAGATATCCGCCCTCAAGTTCGCCGCCGAGAAGACCGGAACCAGTTTCGAGACCCTCCAGAAATCCCTCGTCATATTCGACAAGAACGTCGCCGGGTTATCCAACACCAACAGCAAGGCCGCTCAGGCGATGGCAGCCCTCCATCTTTCGTTCAAGAATGCGGACGGAAGCATCAAGCCTGTCCACGAGTTACTGCTTTCCGTCGCCGATCGTTTTAAGGGGATGGCTGACGGGGTGACCAAGACCGCCTTGGCGGTGTCCCTCTTCGGGAGGGGCGGTGCCGAACTCATACCCTTCCTGGACGCCGGGGCGACGGGGATAATGCAGCTTGAGAGCGAGGCGAAGGCTCTCGGCGTAACGCTCGACGATGTGGGGGTGCATAAGCTCGTCGCATTGAAGCAATCGATGACAGACCTGGAAGCCGTGAGCACGGGGCTGCGCAACACGTTTGTCCTCACCTTCGGAAAAAGCCTACTAACCCTTCTGGATGACCTTGCCCACCCGATGGAAGCCCTCAAGGACTGGGCCGTAACGATCGAGGAGGTGTTCCTCAAGACATCCCTGGCGATTGCCCAGGTGGCCAACAAAGCCACCTTCGGGGCATACAAGGACGACATTGCCGCCATCAAACTGGCTATCAAGGACCTGGACCAGCTACAGACCAATTACCAAGTCAAGGTGGACCAGAGGACATCAGGCTTCCTCCCCACGGCGGCTGGGACTCCCCCCAACATACCAGGAAAGGCTGGGAAGACGCGAGACATCGGCCTGGACAATGCGAAGGAACTCTACAAGGAATATGAGCGCAACGCCCAGGTAATCCGCTCTTTGCGCCCCGAGGTGGAGGGGCTGAGCAAGGCGTGGGACGAATATATCAAGACCATAGCGGGCATAGGGAAGATGGCTTCCAACGCCACGGACGCCATGACGGCGGCAGCCGAGAAACTCGTGTTCGAGCAGGCGAAGGAGCAGTCGGAAATCAACAAGCTGGGGATGGAGATACAGGGAAAGTTCAAGATGGGGGAGGCTCCGGCGATGTCCGCTCCTGTCCCTCCTGCTGCCAGCGGGCACGCCCTGGACGTCATAGGAAAGCAGCTTGCGGCGATGCACGGGTCGGCTGAAACGGTCAGCCGTGACTTCTCCTCAATGTTCGTCAGCGCTATATCGGGGTCGGAGAGTTTCGGCAGGTCTCTTAAACGGCTGGCGATGCAGCTTGCCGAGGCGATTATCCAGGCCCAAATCTACAAGGCGCTTACGGGAGGCAAGGACGAGGAAGGCAAGGATGTCGCGGGGGGTNNGGGGGGAGCCATAGGCGGGGGCACGGGGTTCCTGGGAAAGATGTTCGGCTTCATGAGCAAGTTCGGAGGCTTCTTTGCGGGCGGCGGCCCTGTCGCCAGTTACACGCCCTATGTCGTCGGCGAGAAGGGTCCCGAGTTATTCGTTCCTGATTCCGCAGGCAGCATTATCCCTAACGGCGCCGGAGGTGGTGGCAAGGGCGGGGACATTAACATCGACGCCCGTGGGGCCGATGCCAGCGTAGAACGCCGCGTCATGGCGGCGATGCAGGCTTACTACAAACAGAGTGCGGTCAATGGCTACCTGACGACCCTGGAAATGAGTAGGAGATCATAATGGCGATAACCTTTCCATTGTCCTTGCCCGCAACACCGGGATTCAGCCGCTTGACTTTCAAGCCCTTCGTCGTAGCGGGAGGTTCCCCCTCCACCTTCACGAAGCAGCAGCAATCTTACCTATACCCTGGAGAAGGCTGGGCGCTGAGCGCCACGCTTCCCCCGATGAAAAGACTCCTTGTGGAGCCATGGATATGCTTTCTCTTGGCGCTCAGGGGCAAGTCTGGTTCCTTCCTGTTCGGTTCGTCCACCTGGGCCACGCCGCAGGGAATAGCCACGGGCACGCCATTAGTCAGGGGAGCCGGTCAGATCGGTACTGTGCTGCTGACCGATGGATGGACGGCAAGTCAGACGGGCATACTAAAAGCGGGAGACATGATTCAGCTCGGGACGGGGACTACGCAGCGCATCTACAAAAGCCTTTTGGATGTGAACAGTGATGGAAGTGGCATTGCCAGTATTGATTTGTTCCCAAGACTTCGTGAGTCTCCTGCGGACAATGCCGCCGTCACGATAAGTAGTTGCAAGGGTGCGTTCCGCCTGGCAAACAACCAGCCTACCTGGGATATAGACACGGCCTGCATATACGGCATTGGTTTTGAGGCTGAGGAGGCTTTATAATGCCACGCGATCTATCAGCCACCGTGATCACACAGATAGCCTCTGCAAACATCTGCTTAGCTTTATTCGTTCAAATACAGTTCGTCTCTACCACGCTCTACCTGTGGACGGGATATGGCAACCTGACATGGAACGGGCACACTTGGACCGGCACCGGGACACTTGGAAAGGTAGGGCAGATGCCCGAGACGAGCCAGCTACAGGCTCAGGGATGTTCGCTGTCATTGAGCGGCATACCTTCTGCTATCCTCGCCTCGTGCTTGTCCGATGTGGCGCTCAACAGGACGGCCACCATCCAGATGGCGTTTTTAGACATAAACGGAACCGTCCTGGATGTGGTCACATCGTTCGGGGGGCGCGTAGATAGCTGTATTGTGGAGGAGGACGGGGCCACGAGTACGATCACGCTGGGCGTGGAAAACGAACTGATTACCTTGCAAAAAGCCAGGGAAATGCGATATACGCCCGAGTCCCAAAAATTCCTCTATCCGACAGACACGGGCTTTGATGCCGTGGCGGCGTTGCAGGAACTGAACGTCGTATGGGGAAAAGCTTCCAATGTCCCCCGAGCCCCGGCAGCTAGCGCGCCCGTGAGTGGGCCTTCATCGTCCGGAAGTGGGCAACTAGGGCTTGGCGGCATGATGCGTCATTAAGTGGAGAAAACAATGAAGAGACTTGAAAGCTGGCCGGAGAAACTTGCTGCGTTCATCAAGGAGAGGAAGTCCGTTCCTTTCTCCTGGGGCGTGAACGATTGCTGCATGTTTGCCTGTGATGCCGTGAAGGGGATGACGGGCGTTGACCTGGCCGCCGACTTTCGTGGGAAATACTCCAACATGGTATCCGCCTTCAGGACCGTTAAGGATTTTGCGGGAGGGGGAATTGCCGATTTGGTGGAAAAGATCGCAAAGGAGAACGGCATCGACGAGATCAATCCGAAGCTTGCTCAGCGCGGAGATGTAGTGCTGATAGCCGGGACGTATGGGGACACGCTCGCGATAGTTGGAATGGACGGCAAATCGGTATATGCCGTAGGCAATGACGGCTGGAAACGCTGGCCCATCTCGACCGCACTGAAAGCGTGGAGAATCTAAGATGTCACAAGTCATTGACTATATCGGCGAAGCTTTGATGGTAGCAGGGATGGTAGCTATCACGCTTTTCACCGCTGGCACAGCCGCTCCGTTGTTAATTGGTGTGCTTGGCATCATGGGCGCCGCAGGTGCTGCCACTCTTGTTATTTCGGGCGTGGTCAGCGCCATAAAGGGAAGTGGATCAAGTTCCGGCCTGCTCAACAACAAGCAAGCCCAGCTAATCACCGAACGTCAGGCTGCCGCCCCACGGCGGGTCATTTATGGAAGCACTCGTGTGGGAGGCATCTACACGTTCATGGCCGTGGACTCGGGTGGACAGGACCTCTACCTGGTCATCACCCTTTCCGGCTGCCAGCTCCAATCCATCGGGACGATGTATTTCGATGGCACTGCCGTACCTTTGAACGGGAGCGGAGACTGTGTAACTGGTACCTGGGCAAACCTTGTCCACGTGGAGAAGAACCTCGGGACAACCGGGCAGACGGCATTCTCAGGATTGGTGGCGGCGAATGTCGGATGGAAGTCCACCAGCACACAGTCTGCCTGCGCGTGCGTCTATGTAAGGCTCCAGTATGGGAAGACAGCCACCGACCCGTCCAACCCGTGGAACGGGATGCCCAACATAACCTTTGATGTGACAGGTGTCCCTTGCTACGACCCCAGGACGCCTGCTACTCCCGCCACTTACAACCCTGCCCTCTGCATTGCGGACTATCTGTGCAACCCTATCTATGGGTTGGGTGCCGATTACGCCACAAGGATGGACGAGGCGGACTTGATTGCGGCGGCAAACATCTGCGACGAGTCTATCACCCTGAACGGAAGGGTCCAGACAGCAACCATCATCAATGGGGGAGTGGGATACGCCGCAGGGAACACATCTTCCATCAATGCAGGCAACCACGACTCTGTCGTCTGGATAGCACAGACCACTGCAGCAGGCGCAGTCCAGCGGATAATTCTCCAGGCGGGGGGGTCGGCATACACCACAGCGAACAACGTGGGCACCACCGTCATAACGGGAAGCGGGAACGGCGGGCTGACCGTCGATATCACCACGGAATACGGGACCGAGCCACGCTACACCATGAACGGGATGTTCGACACAGCCCAGACGCCCAATGGAATCCTCGGGCAGATGTGCGCATCCATGGGCGGGTCTATGGTGTTCAGCGGCGGCCTGTGGCACATCTACCCCGGTGTGTGGAGGTCGGCGACACTCAGTATCTCCGAGTCCGACATCATCGGGCCAATACACTACCAGTCATTGCAGTCTGCCAGGGATATCAGCAATGGAGTCAAGGGAACCTATGGCGGCGGCGCGGCGTACAATTACCAGGAGACCGATTTTCCCGCAGTGTCAAGCGGGGCTTACATCACTGAGGATAATGGGGTCCAGACCTGGACAGACTTACAGCTCCCTTTCACCACCAGCCCAAGCACATCTCAAAGGCTGGCTACTATCCTCCTGGAAGACCAAAGGCACCAGGGCATCCTGGACATCAAGTGTAAACTGACTTGCTATTCCGCAGTTCCATATGATGTTATAGAGGTAACCAATGCCCACTTCGGCTGGACGAACAAGTGTTTCCAGGTCCTGTCCACTTCCCTGGACATAGCCGAGGACGGGAGCCTTTGTTACAACATCCACTCCAAGGAGACCGACAGCGGAATCTATAGCTGGACGCTGGCGCAGGACTTGGAGCCTACCGCCGTGGCCACGACGCAGATGCCAACGGTCATACAAGAGCCCAACCCCACAACCCTGCTTCTCAACCCGAACTTCGAGAATGGCGATGTGTGGTGGGATAAGGGAACAGGCTGGACGATAGTGAATGATTCAACAGAGGCATATACATAATGAGCTGGTGCGCAAAGTTTACAGGTAGCACTCCACAACTACTGACCAACGGGGAGAAGTTCGCCTGCGTCCCGGGAGACGTAGTTACCGCCTCCTGCATGGTCAAGAAGACATCGGGAACAAGCACGGGCGGGTGCGTGACGATCTTGTGGCTTGACATCGGCTTTGGGTTGATAGGCTCGGCCAATGGGAACCTGGTCACAAGTTCCTCATATGCCCAATCAAGGGTATCGGCGATGGCTCCTGCCACGACCGCCTTCGCCCAGGTTTGCGGATCGACACCCTCTCTGACGGGCTCCTGCACTTTCTACTTCGACGCTTTCATGGCGGCCTGGTCTCCCAATAGCCTGGACGAGATACCGGACGGGACCGTCTATGCCAAGGTCCTCTACACGATGGTCAACAACGGGGTCCCGACATCCTACACCGGGGACTGGGACTATACCAAGACCTACGCAGTCGGGATGGAATGCACTTCTGGCGGGTCCTACTGGAAGGCGAAGGCCATCTCCACAAACTCCCTGCCTGCGGCAGGGGCGAACTGGGTCCAAATGGGCGCTGCGGCAAACTACCTCGGGGCCTATGCCGGAGGGACGACCTATCTCACCAACCAGACCGTTTCCTATAGCTCCAAGCTCTATACCTCGCTCCAGGACACGAACGTAGGGCACACTCCCGATGTCTCTCCCACTTGGTGGAGTCAACTCGGGGCGGGCATCTCGTTCCTCGGCGCTTACTCTGGCTCGACCCCCTACCTGGCAAACCAGATGGTCAGCTATGCGAACTCCGTTTGGCTGGCGATGGCGAACTCCACCGGCTCTACCCCGGCCCTCGGCAATGGCGACTGGCAGGTCATCGGTTCGATGGCTTCTTTTACGGGTGCATATGCGGGGGGGACGACCTACTCTGTGGGTCAGGAAGTGTCGAGCAGCGGGGCGGTATACATCTCGCTCGTGAGTTCCAACACCGGGCATACCCCCGCGTCCTCGCCGACCTATTGGCAGTCGCTCGGCGGGATCAGCTACACGGGTGCTTACAATGGCTCGACGACCTATAGCCCGTCGCAGGAGTGCGACTCGGGCGGCAACATCTGGTATTGCCTGGTAGGCTGCACGGGCAGCACGCCCGCGATCGGGAACTCCAACTGGCTCATCATGGGACCCGCCAGCATGGACGCCGTCGCCGAAGGCTCGACTTACGGCAAGGTGGCCCTTACCTCCCTGACGAGCGGGAATGTGGATTTAGCACTGAGCGGGGTCGCAGGGCGCAACCTGGGGAACATCGGGGACGCCACGGGAAGGTATGCGATCATCAATGCGGGATCGATGAAGGGCGTGTCAAGCGTGGACAGCGGGAACCTCGCCCTCATAGATTTCACCTCCGGCCACACGAACAAGACCCTCGACTACCTGCCCGATGGCTCGACTTACGCCCGCCCTCTGGCCTCCTCCCTGACCCTCGGGGTGCCCTACACCCTGAAAGGTGCCTGGGCATCGGGGACCGTCTACAAAGTGGGCGATGAGGTCACCTACACCGGGAATTATTGGAAATGCGCCGTCGCCAACACTGGCGGAGTAATAAACGCTCCGTCGACTGCCAACGGATGGTGGACACGACTTGGGGCGACTTCCCTCGACTCAGTCGAGGACGGCTCGACCTATGCCAAGCCGAAGGCAGCATATCTTACCGCTGGCGTGCCCTACACTTATAGGGGAGCTTACTCTTCGGGCACGACTTATGTCATCGGGGACGAGGTCACGCTGGCTGGCGTGTATTATGTCTCCATCCAGGCGGCAAACACCAACCATGCCCCCAACCTTTCCAGCTCCTGGTGGACCCCACACGGACCCGTCACCATGGACGATGTTGCGGACGGCGTCACTTATGGCGGCATCAAGCTGGCATCCCTGACCACCGGAAATGTTGACTTGGCAAAGTCTGGTGTAGCAGGCAGGACTTTGACCAACATAGCGGACGTAGCCGGGCGATACGCTGTCACCAATATTGGTTCAGGGAAGGCAGTCGCATCTGTCGATGCGGCTAATTTGGCTCTGATCGACTTTACCCAGGCTGGGCACAGCGGAAAGACCCTGACCAACATAGCGGACGCAGCCGGTCGCTATGCTGTGGTAAACATCGGCTCTGGCAAGGCTGTCGCTTCCGTGGATGCGGCTAACCTGGCGATGATCGACTTTACCCAAAGCCACACGGGCAAGTCCCTGACCAACATACCGGACGCAGCAGGGCGATACGCAGTCACCAACATGGGATCGGGAAAGGCGGTAGCCTCCGTCGATTCCAACAACAAGGCGTTGATCGACTTCACGCAGGCTGGGCACAGCGGGAAGACGCTTACCAACATCGCAGACGCTACCGGTCGCTACGCCGTAACGAACATAGGATCGGGAAAAGCAGTCGCTTCTGTCGATGCGGCGAACCTTGCCTTGATCGATTTCACCCAGACCCACACGGGAAAGAGCTTGACGAACATTCCCGACGCTACCGGCAGGTATGCCGTCACCAACATAGGCTCGGGAAAAGCTGTAGCCAGCGTGGATGCTGCGAACCTTGCCTTGATAGACTTCACGCAGGCCGGACATTCCGGGAAGAACATCGACAACCTGGCGGATGGCTCGACTTATGGCCGCCCATTGGCCAGCAAGCTGACCAGCGGCGTGCCCAACACCTACAGGGGTGCATGGGCCGGTTCTACCTCCTACCTGGTCGGTGATGAAATCGCCTATCCCTCTACTGCCGCAGGAAACTACTACCGCTGCATCACGGCGAACAGTGACGCTTCGTGGACGATTGCCAAATGGCTCCTCATGGGGCCTGCTTCGCATGACTTGCTTGCCGATGGTTCTACTTATGGAGGCGTCAAGCTGACCGCCCTTACCACGGGCACCGTGGACTTGTCAAAGGCTGGCGTCGTGGGCAAGACCCTCACGAACATCGCTGACGCCACGGGTCGCTATGCGACCACGAACATCTCGGGAAAGGCTGTGGCATCGGTAGACACGAACAACCTGGCATTGATCGACTTTACCCAGGCCGGGCACACCGGAAAGACTTTGACCAACATCGCCGACGCCACGGGACGCTACGCTGTCACGAACATTGGTTCAGGCAAGGCTGTCGCATCGGTCGATGCGGCAAACTTGGCCCTGATAGACTTCACGCAGGCCGGACACAGCGGAAAGAACCTGGACAACCTGGCAGATGGCAGCACCTATGGGCGACCGCTGGCTTCCAAGCTTACCTCCGGAGTCCCGAACACCTACCGTGGTGCTTGGGTAACCTTGACATCCTACCTGGTCGGCGATGAAATAGCCTACCCATCCACAGCCGCCGGGAACTACTATCGCTGCATCACGGCGAACAGCGACGCTGCCTGGACGACTGCCAAGTGGTTGCTGATGGGACCCGCTTCCCATGACCTATTGGCCGACGGAACCACTTATGGAGGAGTGAAACTGACCGCCTTGACCACGGGCACCGTGGACCTCGCCAAGGCTGGTGTTGTAGGGAAGACCCTCACCAACATTGCGGACGCAGCCGGTCGCTATGCAACCACGAATATCTCCGGTAAGGCCGTAGCGTCTGTCGATGCAAACAACCTGGCTTTGATCGATTTTACCCAGGCTGGGCACACGGGGAAGACTCATGACAACATCGCAGATGGAACAACCTATGGTGGCATCAAGCTCACTGCCCTTACCACAGGCACCGTTGACTTGGCAAAAGCGGGGGTGGTTGGAAAGACCCTCACCAACATCGCAGACGCCACGGGTCGCTATGCGACCACGAACATCTCGGGAAAGGCCGTGGCGAGCGTAGATAGCAACAACCTGGCTTTGGTTGACTTTACCCAGGCTGGGCACACGGGCAAAACTTTAACAAACATCGCAGATGCCACGGGCAGGTATGCGGTGACCAACATAGGCTCCGGGAAAGCGGTTGCTTCCGTGGACGCCGCCAATCTGGCCCTCATCGACTTTACCCAGGCTGGGCATAGCGGGAAGAACCTGGACAACCTGGCGGACGGTGCGACTTATGCCCGCCCGCTTGCCACCGCCCTGACCAGCGGAGCCGTGGACTTGACCAAGGCAGGCGTCGTGGGAAAGCCAGTCGTGATGGTCATCAACCCCGACTTCGAGAGCGGAAACCGGGACTGGGTACCGCAGACCGGCTGGAGCGTCCAGTCGGGCAACACTTACTCGGGAACCTACTCGGCCAAGTATACGGGATCGGGCACCGGCTCCGCAATCGTCAACAGCAACTATGTCGCAGTCCAGCCCGGCGACACCCTTATCGCTACCTGCATGGCCAAGCTGACGGCGGGCACGGGCTCCATCGGGGTAGCCATCGCATGGTGGAATGCTTCGACCGTCTGGATTTCGAACTCTATAGGAAACGGCATTTCCTCGTCCTCATACGGGACTTCCCGAGTGGTCGGGGTTGCCCCCGCAGGAGCCGTATGGGCGACCATCATCGGGATCGTGACCTGTTCCGGGACCATCACGGGATATGCCGACACCTTCAATCTTGCCTTGGGGGTTAAGAACCTGGACGAGGTTGCGGACTCTGCCACCTACCTCAAGACCGTGGCCGCCGAGAAGGCGGGAGGCCTGTCAGGGCTGTTCCCGACCGCCACCGTCAACACTGCGGGCTATGCGGATGTCACCAATGACATCACGCCTGCCCCTGCCGTAATCGGCGACTTCATACCTTCCGCCCTCGTCTACAGCGGACCCGTCCAGCTCGACTTCGATGTTTGGAGCACGGGCAGCGGCAACATCGTGGACATCCTGCTCTACTCCGGCACTTCGGGAGGGAGCGGGGTCAACGGCTACTTCTTCCGCTTCGACAGCCGCAACACCTACATCTCCGGGCAAATCCTCAAGGTCGCCAATGGCACATGGGCGACCATCGGCACGGCGGAAGGCTCAGCCAACAGCGGCAACCTGGCAGCGGGTTGGAACCATGTCACCGCCACCTGGACTATCACGGGGCATTTCGACATTTATGTCAACGGAGCGTGGAAATACACGGCGCTTGACAGCACCTATTTGCTGAACGGCATCATCGGCTACGGCGAGGAAGGCGGGGCATCCAGGCTGCGCAACTTTGCCGTCGCATCCAAGAACATCGTCCCTGCGGCGAACATATCCACGAGCACGGCGAAGGCATTGATCGATTTCTCCGAAAGTCACACCAACAAGACCGGGGCGAACATCACCTATACCTCGGGTGGAGGGACCCTGGACAGCCTCAAGCCTGCGGAATCTGGGGCGGAAGCCACAACCGGAAAGTCAATCAGCATCCTTGTGGATGGCGGTGGATACATTCGCCCGACGACGAATCAGGGCACGGGGGCGACCAGGGCATATAGCGCCTTGAACTCCAACAACATGCTGACCAACAGCTATGTCATGCCCCCCGTGAACAGCGCTTCCACCACCGTGACCGTCCCTTGTACCCAAACAGCGGGCAGCCACACCATCAATATTGCCGCCTTCGCCCTCCAGACCGGACCCGGGCAGATAAACTACAGTAGCGGGTCTGTGACTCCGGCTACCTACGGCAACTTTTACGTCTACATGGACGACCCGACTTATGCCGGTGGTGCCGTCAGTTATTCCTATACCAGTACCACGGCTTCACTGGTGGCGAGCGACGGACGGGTTTGCATAGGTTCCATCACCACCCTGGCTGGGGGGTCTTTGGGGAGACAGGGCGGGTCAAGGACACCGCAGATGTATCAATAGGAGGATTTATGGCGACAGACGAACACATTTCCGTGGTGGTAGAGGCCAAGCAGGTCTCGAACGAGTGCATATCGTTCAGGATGCGGTGCTGCGACGACCCCTCGACCGACTCCTGGCATACCATCTCCGTGATGGCTGTGGACGACAGCGGGCTCCGTGCCCGCACTGACGACGAGTTCCATACGGAGCTGGCCGGGCATTGCCTGGACAGCCAGGTTCGCCATGCATCCATACAGCACGCCAGCGACCTGGCTGCGGCGTTCACTGCGGGAATTCCTGACGCCGTGACAAGGGTCAAGGCTGTCGTGGAAGCCAAGAAGGCGGCCAAGGCCACGATGGACTCCATGGTATCTGCCGTGCCGTCCGACAAGGCGGCCAAGTGAGAATACTCGTCTGCGTTCTGTGCGACCGAGAGAGGCAGTTCTGGGTCAACCCGGAACTCGTGCTGAACCTGTTGGCTATGGCACAGGATGCCCGCCACGAGGTGGGCGTCCACATGGTGAGCCGTTGGCCGGTGGAGCACGCCCGCAACGCCTGCGTCGTCGCGGCGAGGGAAGCCGGGGTCGACTGGTTGTTGATGGTCGATAACGACCAGAGTTTCAGGGACAACCCGCTGGATGCCCTGAAGGGAGTTCCCGACGATGCCAGCGTGCTTTGCCTGCCCTACATGAGGGTAGAGGACGGCGGCGGGCCACGGCTGACCATCTGGGGCAAGTATGAGCCATGGGACGACAGTTTCGCCGAGATAGACACGGGAGACGCCGGGGCGATGTTCGTCCACAGGGTAGTCTGGGACGCAATCAAGGGTCCGTGGTTCGAGCAGGAATATGACGATACCGAACTCCACCAGGTCACGCTGGCGGAAGGTCACCATTTCTGCAAGGCGGTCAGGGAAGAAGGCGGCAGGATATTCGCCCACAGGAGGATTTCCTCTCGCCATCACTGGACGGTAGAGCTGGGAGAAGTAAGTGACTGGATAGGGCCGAACAAAATAGCAACTCTATCTTTGTAAAAGGAGCAGGCATGCTGGAGCATTCTTTATTCGCATCAATTATAAGTGGTCTTGATCAACTTGTGCGCTTGGCGGGATGGTCCCTCGTCATTGTGGGCATTTGGAAATTTCGGGGATTTTTTGATCGTTGGCTAGTTTCGCAGGAAAGATTGCAAACTGGCGTTGACGCGCATGGCGTTCTTCTCGCTGAAACGAAGCGCGTGATAGATTCCCTCACCTTGAACCACCTGGAGCATATGAACCTAACCCTTATTGAAACCGTTGTTCAACATAAGGAGCAGACCAGGGTTTTGAGTGACATCAACACCGGAATCAAAGTTCTGTGCGACCGATAGGGGGATTATATGGGGGGGCCGAAACTCAGTGTTTTAATCGCGTCGTTGGTCGAGCGGCAAACGTCGCTTACCGCACTGCTCGACGAACTGCACGCGCAGCAGGCGAAGCTGGCTAATCCACAGGACGTTGAAATCTTGGTCATCCAAGATGCGCGCCAACGCACGATCGGGGACAAGCGTAACGAACTGCTCGCGCGGGCAACCGGAGAGTATCTGTGCTTCATCGACGACGATGATTTCGTCGCTCCGAACTACCTGGAGAAAATCCTCGAAGCCCTCAGCACCAATCCGGACGCCGTTGGCTTTACGGTGATCATCACGACTAACTGGGACCGTCCGGAGTTTCGGCAACTGACGCCCCTGCATCGTCGCAAGGACGCGGTGTTGCCAAACAAAAACATCGTGTGTGGCCTGACGCACCTATGCCCGATCAAAGTCACGATTGCAAAAAGTGTCAAATTTCCTCTGATAAACTACGCCGAAGACCAGGGGTGGTACTCAGAAATTCGCCCGCTGCTGAAAACCCAAGCCTGCATTGACGAAGCACTTTACCATTACAATTTCGTTCTCGGAAAGCCGGGTCGCGAGCAGTACGAACCACGCCCGGCGCCAGCCAGGCACCCGCCCCTCGAAATCGATCGTTTTGGATTTATCGCGGCGAACCGTCATAGGACGTATCGCCCCGAACCGCGCGTCGGCGCGCAGTTGTCAAAGCCTGTCGCGGTGAAAGTTCCCAACCCCAAGAATACCCACCTTGCTGCTTTGCTCGTAGCGAATCGTTAGAGCAACGTCTCGTTTCCAATCCAAAAAGTTTGCCCCGTGACGCAGTTTGGTCATTGTGGGCGGGAGTCCGGCGCGCCCCCCTCGCGCCGGGCTTCGTCTTAAAGGAGCCTATGAAAAAACCCGCTATTTGGGCGGTCCTGCCCGACATTCATTTTCCGGAACATTCCAAGAAAGCCATGTCCGCAGTATTTTGCTTTTTGCGGCGCAACCCAGTGGACGGCGTCGTGCTGTTGGGCGACAACCTCAACTGTGACCAAATTTCCCACCACACGGCTGGGCTGCCGGGGCTCCGGCGCCCGGGCGGCTACAAAGAGGACCTGGACGGCTTTGATCGGGAAATCCTGAAGCCGCTGGAGCGCCGCTTGAAGCCAGGCTGTCGGAAAGTCTTCATCCTGGGCAACCACGAAGACTGGGTTCAGGACCTGCTGGACGCGCAGCCGGAACTGGCAGGAGCGGTCGGTATCGCTGAGAATCTGCGGCTGCGCGCGCGCGGCTGGACTGTGGTCCCTTGCGGCGGCCATTTCATGGTGGGCCGGGTGGCCCTGTTGCATGGGGACCAGATCGGGTCCGGCGTCAACGTCGCGCGGAAGCTGGTAGACTCGCTGTGCACCACTGCAGTCATGGGTCACGTGCATACCCTGAGCTGTGCCACCAAGACCTCGACCATCAAGGAACGCTCGAAGTGGACCGGCTGGACGCTGCCCTGCCTGTCATCGCTGGCGCCGGGCTATACCAAGGGCCGCCCGAATGCCTGGCTCAACGGATTCGGCATTCTGGAGACTTGGGGCGACGGCTACGTCAACATCTACCCGGTGGTCATTGTCGGAGGCCGGTTCTCGTTTGGTGGTGTGCTGTACGGGTGATCGGCGCGGCGCGCGCCGCGCGCGGGCGGCGGCGAACAGGTTCCATTCTTCCGGAAAACGGAAGGATGACGCCGGTCAAAATATTTTATGGCAGTGTAACGCCCCGGCGCGTCGGTCAAATTGGCAGAAGTTTTCCACAAACGTCCACAGGATAGCCACCAAAATCAGCACTAAGTTGCTTATTATCATAGCGTTAAGTCGCCCGCAAAAGTTGCTGCGCCTTTAGAATCAGCACCTTACAGACGGGGCTCGGGTGTGTCAACCTCAAAGTCATTTAGAATGAACGATCTATGATTTTTCAGAGTTTACATTTGTGTAAACCAGTAGACCGTCTACATGACACTTTACTAAGTCCTTTAGAATGTGCGAGCGGCAAAAGTGAAATAAATATTCGTTTGATTTATGTCAACGTTTTGGTGGAATGGGCTGTAAGGTGGACTGCATTACTGCAAATATTTTTGATCGGCCCAGGCGTCTAAATCACGACGGGACAGCGAGTTGTAAATGTCACATGAGAAAGGCCTTTAGCGACAAAATTAATAACTGACCGACTGCCTCAAAGTTATGGTAAGCTAATAGTGGAGGGGACCTCGTTTGAGGATTTCTGTCATGTAACCCCAAATCCATGGCACACTTAGAGTAGAGGGTCCTTTCTGTTGACCCGCTGCAGGGCTCGGCGAGTTTTAAGCCGAGTTGTGCTAGACTGGTAGTGGAGATGAAAGAAGTATCGCCGACCGGCTGTAAGGGTGTGCTCGGGGCGAAGGAGTAACAGGTATGACACATGTCATTTTTCACGAAATCAGGAAGTTCACCGACCGCTACGGCTCAGCCCGCTGACCCACCGCTGAACCCTTCAAAAACAATCCAGCCAACTGAATACGATTCCGAAGCCAAAATCAGCGAAGCTGTCGCTGACCTTGCCTCGGCGATTTACAACATGGTCAAACTGGGTGTGTGTGACCAAGAAATTCTCTATCAGGCCCTAGGAGACACTGACCATGCCCGTTGCGAGACAGGCATCGCCAACCCTGAACCCAAGCCAGAACCAGAACTCGTGGACTATCGCCCCTGTTCACTCTGTGGCGTAACACAGTACCTGACGCTGTAGGAAGTCGCCGACTTAAAGCAGGGGATTAAACCGTAGGCATTGTCACTTCGGCAGCCGCCAAGGTCGATTGCAACAAGACGGCTGCCTGTCAGGTTATGAGGGCTTCACATGAGTACCTTCTTCAGCATGAGTGGTTCAAGTCCGCCCGCCGTTGCCCAACGTGGTATACTTAGGGCAGCGGTGCCGAGTCAGAAACGAGGCAAGACGATGACTCGGAGAAGTGGTCAGAGTGGAACAGTGGTAAAGAAGGGTCGCATGTGGCACGGCAGATTCTATGCAGATGTTGCCGGTCAGGCAGAGCGTAAACACATGTCCGTGCCGTTGGGCCTGGTCAAGGAACTCACGAAATCCGAAGCCAGGCGAAAACTTCAAGCAATGCTCCAGGACCTTGGAATCAACACTGCTGCGCACCTGGAGCAGGCAGTTCACGGAATGACGTTCAGGAAACAGGCCGAGTGGTGGAAAGAAAACCGGCTCAGCCTTATGAAGGAATCGACCCAACACGTGATGACGGGCTACCTCAACAAATACCTGTTGCCTCGCTTTGCTGCTCTGCCGGTAGCGGACATCGACGGAAAGCGGGCACAGGAGTTTATCACGGAACTGGTCCGGGCGCCTCTGGCCCCCAAGACCATCCAGACCGTAGTGGGGACCCTCAAACTGGTGATCGGCAAGAAGGCCTGGCGGGATTGGGACGTCGCCATGCCCCGGCAGGAACGGAAGGAGCAACGGTTCTTCACTCCGGAAGAGATGGGGCGAATCATCGAAGCCGGTTTAGGGAAATGGAAGGTCATTTTCACTTTGCTCGCCGGAACCGGAATCCGGGGCGGCGAGTGTGGCGGGCTCCACGTCGAGGACGTCAACCTGACTGCCAATACCATCACGATACGCCGGGGCAGTTGGCACGGCAGGGAGACCACGCCGAAGACTGAAGCCGCCTATCGGGTAATCAACTTCGACGGTGGCGTGGCGGACGTGCTCCGTCAGCACATTGCGGGGCGCACGGGCGGCCAATTGTTCACGACTCAGGTCGGCACGCTGGTAACAACGGACCTGATACGGAAAAAGCTACAAGCCACTCTTCGGCGACTCGGCATTCCGAAGGGCGGCGCGCATGCTTTCCGGCATGGCCGGGTATCGGTTCTGCGCGCGCACGGCGTGCCGGATGATTTGGTCAAGGAGTGGGTCGGTCACTCCAGCCTGAAGATGACTTCCCGCTACACCCATTTTCAGGATGCTTTCAAACAACAGGCCGTGAATGGCTTGGTGATTAGTCCCAGAGTCCCAAAGCCGGTAACGTCAAACCTCTCATTTTACGAGGCTAATTGACAGGGAAAAGTATGTCGATTATATACCCGCCTCCCCCTACCGCAACCCTGGAACGCGTTTCTCACAGGGTTCCGTCAAAGT
>QGNH01000663.1_pt1 | contig 33613 bp, 31 predicted proteins | sample 1735481 | NCBI WGS metagenome assembly QGNH01 (sample SAMN09239004, study PRJNA386568) | Viral metagenome, whole genome shotgun sequencing project. | reverse complement strand
GTTAATTCGTGAAATTCGTGTCTTCAGTTCCCTGGTTACGGTTCCGCTGCCCTGTGCCTTTGCGTGAAATCCCAGACCTTGGACTCAGGACTTTAGACTCAGGACTGCGAAGATTGGCACGCCTTATGCGATCAATCCACCATGGATAGTTAAAACGTAGTTTCCAGCCCCAAAAGCTCCTTCAGCCCCATCGCGGATCATTAGCACGAGGAACCGAAAAGCCCCAAGGCCGGAATAGGAGCAAAGTATGAAAGTGGCCGAGTCTGAGCACTCTGCTCAGTCGCAGGTTCCGGGGGAAGTCGGGCGGAATCTTCTCGATCTTGAGCCCTTACGCTCCCTTGGGTCTGACGCCCTCGACACAACCGGCTTCCCAGCCATCATCAAAATCATCCTGCGCGAGATCGAGATCACTTGGGATAATGCCTTTCACGAGGTAACCGTCAGACGCGCTGACGACCTGTTCGATTCCGCTTCCGTCAAAGGCCCAGCCGCTGACCCTATCCCGCCAACGGGCAGAATCACCCGCGCCGTCTTTATTGTGTACTTTGCCGATTCTCCTTATCCCGTCACCGTCCAGATTTCCACGCCAGATAGAGTCACTCTCAATCCGGGCCACGATACCGAAATCCTGGAGCGCTGGCTTTGCCAATGCCATTTCAGAAAACCTTGAAGCTCCGGCCAGGAACGCGAGGGGCCACCTGATGCCGACGCCCTGGCGATGTCTTGAGCAAATCCCCGGCTTGCTCGCTGTCCCGAAAATCTGGCAGGGCCTGTTAGGCGAGCACTTTGAGCCTTTCAACGCCGCTTTTTTTCAGAATTGGTCAAGACTGGCCAGCTCCTTTCCATGTCCCCTTCAAACCAGTTGCGCTTACTGGCTGACTCACCAGCCAAACGGCTCGATCCTCGGTGTTTGCCAGCGCGACCCGCGCACCTGCGAAGATGTCACGCTCACACCCGCGGAGGTCACCCCTCTCCAACTCAACTGGGCCAGGCTGGGGCGGGCCCTTTGCAAGGCGCTCAACTGCGAAAGCAAGCCAGCCGAGCTTGGCCTTCCCAGCACCCTACAAATCGGGGCGTGGTCGGCCGACGCAGTTCCCGTGATTCTGACCATCCAAAGTGAGAGCAACGTGTTTCGCCACGTCATTGCCGAACTCGTGGCGAGGCTCGGTCGCCCATTCATCCTGCTCGCGCCAACCAGCCTCCACATGACCGCCAATTGCGACGAACTCCTCGCCCACGCCAAAGCCGCCTTCTTCCCGCTCGAAACCACCGTCACCATGACCGATCACGGCACATTACATCCAACCAAAACGCCCGGCGTAATATTCGCCCGCTTCACGCCCGAGGCGAAGGAACCCATAGACGAAGACACCGCCCGCCGCGCCGTCGCCCTAATCAACCAATTCGACCGGAAAATTCGCCCACCATCACTCATCACAGTTTTCCGCATGTACTGTATGGATGAGTTGAGCGCCGAAGCCATAGCCAGAAAAAAGGAATGTTCCAAAGCCGCCGTCGTGCGTCGCCTGAAAATGATTCGGAAGATCACCGGCACCGCACCCGCCAACCTCCGCCGCCTCTCCGCCCACCTGCAAAAGCTTGAGGATGCAGTCTCAGATCCAAGGGCCAGGCGGATCTACAGGAAAGGTGCGGTCGAAGCCGATGACGAAACTCAGGATGGGGGCTGAATGTTGAAGTTTGGATTTTGAAGTTTGAAGTTTTTTCCCCTCCCCGCGCCTCCCACATCCACCGCAAGCGCCTCATCGACGATTCCGACCCGGACGATTCCGAATCCTGAAACCCTGTAAGGGTGACCTGTGATAGCCCGGGGCAAGCGATTCGGAGAGCGCCGCCCCGGGAAAACCAAACAAACAAAAAATTCCCTCTCCCCTTCTTGCCGCGCCGAAATCCGATGGAGGCGGGCTGAAGGGGAGAGGGCCAGGGAGAGGGGTCCGTTTATTCCAACTCTCAACAATCAACTCCCCAACTATCAACTCGGCTCCCGGGAGAGGGGTCCGTTTTTGCGTCTCAATCATTTGCTTTTGGCCGTTGACAGAAATACCCAAGCGTGAGACAAACCTAACAGCCGCGCCCGAAACTATCACCGGGGGCACTGCCTTTAGTGGCACCCAAGAGCAAATAGGCTCTCCCTGCGCTCGCAAGAGCGTGGCAATCCCGGCGGAGGAAGATTCCGGACCTTCCCGCAGCGCGGCTACTCCTCTTTCCTCCAGCCCCAATCTGGTCGTTGATTCCGCTCCCAGACCCGCCTAACCTGTCTGCGAATGGGCACCCTTTACTACGGCAACAACCTGGAAATCCTCCGCCGCTATCTCAAAGACGAGACCGTGGACCTCGTCTATCTCGACCCGCTTTCCTTTTTGGTCATTTCGGGAATTGGAAAGTTCTCATGACCGTGCGCATTACGTCGGCATCGCGGTCGAAGGTACTATGGGAGGTCCAAGCGATAATCTGATAAGTACCCTCTGGCCCTGAGTACACGTAGAACTGATACCCGACATGTTCCGGACCAACTCTACACTTCGCAACGAACTCAAGCCACCTTCTGCCGTCTAACATAAACGGCTGCGGGTCGCTCCAGAGAAGGTCAGTGGCATGCTCCTTTAGCTGCTTCCGGACAACCCCGGCAATGGTGTCAGCGGTACCGACCTGGGCCTGCTCGGCGATCAGCCGTATACTCAAGCTTTTATAAGTGGCTAAAACCGTATCAGAGTCGTCCGACGGCGTGTTTTTAATCGTCCAGCTTGCGGGCAACGCCAAGGTGAAGGCCGGGCTGCTGCCACGCACAAGGTGCGAGCCGACTGCCGAGATAGCTGCCGCCGTCTGTTCTTGAGAGGCTATCGTGTCCATCTTCCGATTATTCTCCGCTTCATGCTCCGGCGTGCGTTCGACAGCGCCAGATGCTGGAGATGACCCAGCCTCCAGCGTCGTGTTCGCGGGTGTTCTACCGAGTGCGCCAGCTGGAGCGCTGGCAGGGTGGCTCGGAATAAAGAATAGGAACACAGTCAAAATCTCCATCGCAACAAAGACCGCCACGATGCCTTCGACCACGGTTGGCCGAAAGCGGCCAACCCTACTCGCAGATTTGCTCACGTCGGCGGTTATCTGGCGCCCGATGGAGGCGTGTGGGAACTCAGGTTGCTTGCCGTCAAGCACCTTCGCGACTTCACTTGCCTGCACCTGTGCTTTGGCAGTTTGCTCCACAACGGCACACTCAAAGGCTGACTTGGAGATGCGGCGGGCTACTTGCCACAAGCTGAGCATAACGAGCGGATAACACACTATCGCATCGCAAAAGAGCCTCACAGTGGTGGGGTCATGTGGCACTACTGCGCCGAATACGACGAGTACGCAGATACCAACCGTTACCAAGCCTGCGCGCCAGGACATGCCTCGAACGATGCGGGCTGTGAGTGCACCTCGGCTCGCATACACGCCAACAGCAACCTTCCTGGCAAAACTGCGGCACCACGCTCGAAACCAAAGAAGGAGAACCGCGAGGAGTATCAATAGCTGAACAAAACCTGCCATTGCTTCAACATTGCTTGGTCTTGGTTCCATAGAGGGTTTGGCGCGGCGGCCTGCTATCGCGGGTCATCCCGCGCGCCTGACTGGATTCGAATGACGAGGACAAGCCGCGCAGCCATTTTATAGTCTTTGATTCGGTTCATGCTCGGTCCTTCCTTCTTCCGAAAGCATTAAGAACGTTTCCGCAAAAGGAGAGTTAGACCCCCAAGACCAAGCAGGGTCACAGCGCCAGGTTCCGGAACAACCGTCCAAACTATTGCGTGCTCCTGCCCCGTCGGAATATAGAATGCGAATCCAAAAACATTCCCATTTGCGTCAATGCCTTGGGCCTGGGAGGTGCTGTAGTCAGACGAAAGGAGACCGCCAAGGTCCACGGCGCTGCTGGCCGTGCCAGACCACACGAGCGCGTGAGTATTGTTTCCGCTCGCAGGACCCAGTCCGTATCCAACCTGCTGACTGCCGGAAATGTCGTAACCCTGAGACCATGTAAATCCGCTGGGATTCAAGTCTACGACGCTGCTGGCGGTGCCGGACCACAGTAGGGCGTGAGCGTTGTTTCCGGTTGCAGGACCATACCCATATCCAAATTGCTGACTGCCGGAAATGCCGAAACCATAAGACGTTGTAAATCCGCTGGGATTCAGGTCTACGGCGCTGCCAGCCGTGCCGGACCATAGGAGGGCGTGAGTATTGTTTCCGCTTGCCGAACCATACCCAACTTGCTGACTGCCGGAAATGCCGTGGCCCTCAGACGTTGTAAATCCGCTGGGATTCAGGTCCACGGCGCTGCTGGCCGTGCCGGACCACAAGATAGCGTGCTGGTTGTTTCCCGTTACAGAACCAGAACCGAACCCAACTTGCTTGCTGCCGGAAAGGCCGTAGCCGCGAGACTCTGTAAACCCGCTGGGGTTGAGATCCACGACGCTGCTGGCCGTGCTTGACCACAGGAGGGCGTGATTATTGTTTCCGCTTCCACCACCAGAACCAAATCCAACTTGCTCACTGCCGAAACTCCTGTAACCGTAAGAGTACGTAAATCCGCTGGGATTCAGGTCCACGGCGCTGCTGGACGTGCCGGACCACAGGAGCGCGTGATAATTGTTTCCGCTTGCAGAACCATATCCATATCCAACTTGCTGACTGCTGGAAATGCCGAAGCCCTCAGAGTGGGTAAATGCACTGGGATTCAGGTCAATGTAAGAATACGCTGTCCCCTGACTGGCCAGTGGCAAAACCAACAAATTCCCAGCCATAGCCGCCACGAGGACAAGCCGCTTGTCTCGATAGTTTTTGATTGTGTTCAAGGGCGTGCCAGTGGCCGGGATGATACATAAATCGGCGTTTAATTCAAGCGCCATTTTCGGCAACGCGCGGTTTCATTGCATTGTCATACTGCCCTGCGCAACTCTGCCCAACCGATCCGTGGATTGGCCGCCGACAGCACTCGGATTGAGTGCTCGCATAGTTGGATTTTCCTTTCCGTCGCGGCTCTACCACCGTCCACTGCCAGAGACAAGCAAACCGTCGAAAGGATTTTTGCGCAACCATGCCTCATCCGGCAACGCACGCGAAAAGTTCCACGAACCCTGTCCAAGTGACAAACTCATCATATCGGCCTCGTACACTGCGAGCGTAGACCAGCCGAGCGCATCGATAACATACAAAGACAAATTCCTTTTCGACTTGAGGGAGAATTGAGCGCCGAAAACGACCTCCAGTGCTCGGAAGCAATCCGTCAATTCCGGCTTGTGCTTCCCCTCTTCAAAGTGCATCGCCTGGTTCCGTCCCTCCCAAATAACGTCTCGCAGAGTGGTCGCTCCAATTTCCTTTCCTTTCGGCACATTCGCCTTAGCCCCGTAGACTGATGACAGGCCCTGCTTAGCGAGTTGAAGCAATGCGCCGCACAGAATGGCCGTGCTCGGTATCTTCTCAAGGCGGTGAAGAAGACATCCCTGAACCCTTATATCGCTATTTGTGACGCTATCAACAGCAGCCCCCAGCAAATGAATATTGGAACGGCTCGGCTCTAATCTGCTAAAATCATCCACGGTCCGGTTATAGCCGTTCACAGCCATCTTGTGCTGCTCCCATTCCGCTGTAACTGCGTTAATCAGAGTGGAAGCGGCGTGACGCGTTTCTTTCAGGTATTCTTGAATTATCATATTTATTACATTCATCGAAGTAATAGTCACCTGCCGCGACGCCAAATTAAGGAATATTTTAAAAAAATTCGTCTGATTCGAACTCCTCTGCGTGGGGAGCGAATTTCTTAGGGCGCTGCTCGGCTTTGGGATGACCAGCCCGAAAATCCCATTTTCCCCACAAGCGCCAAGAAAAGCGCGATGGTCAGCCAAAAATCTCGCCGCGTTTCCATTTCCGGCCCTGACACTGCCAAGGCAATAGCCGAAACCGAACCGCCAACGAACCGGTTCGATCCACTTTAAGTCCCTTTCCATCAGTCCCTTCCGTCCCTTCCGCGCCGGCCAAGCGAACCGTTCCCCGGTTTACAGAGGCCAATAAGGCCACAAACGAAAAAATGAAAAACAAAAACGATATGAAAAAATCTCCGCTCTCTCCGTTACCTCCCGTTCCCTCCGCGTCCCGACCCAGGCCTTCGTTAACTTCGTTAGCTTCTGTGAAAATCGGAACCCGCCGCCCCTCTCTGCTCTCTCTGCTAGCTCCTGTAAGCCTCCTTCTGTTCACCGGTTGTCAGGTACTAACCTATCGCAGTGCCACCGGCGAACGTTTCACGCGAAGTTCCCTCGGCGCAAACACATCCGTCTCATCCCTGACGGTGGAGGCCGACACCAACGGCGTCCGGCGCGTTCAGATGCGCGGCTACCAAAACGACACCTCCCAGGCTTTGGGCACCGTCACCGAAGCCGCCGTCCGCGCCGCCATCCAGGGAGTCAAGCCGTAGCCCTCTTAGCCCCCGTTCACTTTGTCGCACACTTTGTCGCTCTCACCCCTCCTCTCGCCATGATCAGCAGCCGACGCAACCAGGTTCCGACCGGCAACCCCCAAGCCAGGAACACGGAATGTCGAAAGACCTGCCCCTGCGTCGGCTGCCCCGCCTTCGTCTCTCAACGCTCAACCATCAACCATCAACTCTCCGTTTTTGCAGCGGCGTCGGCACGATGGGACAGGCAACTCCACGCATATAAAACTCTGGTTTGCCCAAATTCGCCCAGTGCCCCGCCGCTGCCCCTTTCCCCCCCAACCCCATCACTCCATCAGTCCATCACTCCATGAAAACTTTACTAGTCGCCCTTCACGGCATCATGACCAACCAAACCGACCCAAGCTGGCCCGACAAACTGGACGCCTGGATGTTCGACCGCGACCCCCGAGTCAAAGTCCTAAAAAAAGAATATCGCGCCGGCCCCTTCCCCCATTGGAACTGCTGGATAAAAGACCCTTCCCTGGCCCGCAGCTTGGCGAATGAAATCGAACTATTTGTCACAGCGCCTTCCCATTCCTCCCATGCTTCCCATTCTTCCCAGCTCCCCATATGGCTGGTGGCGCACAGCAACGGCGCAGTCATCGCCCTGCTCACCGCCAAACTCCTAATCCAGCGCGGCTACCAAATCGCCGGGCTCATCCTCACCGGTGCAGCCTGCGAGGCCGATCTGGCAAAAAACGGAGTTTTGCAATGGCTTGAAGAAGGAAAGCTGGCGGCAGCCGTCGCCTATAGTTCGCCGGACGATCAAGTCCTTTCCTGGGGCAAACTTTTACTGCCTTACGGTTCCCTGGGCCGCTCCGGCTGGCTCCTTCGCGGTGACCGTCCTTTTCCCATGTCCATCTCCGGCCCGGCTTTAGACTCCAGACACCAGACTCAAGACTGCCCGCTCGTTCAGCGCTGGTACCCCGGCGGCCACAGTACCTATTTCACTCCCGAAAACATCGACTCCACCTTCGAACAAATCCACCAGGACATCATGGCGACGACGACGGAAGAACCCGGCGACCCCGTCCCCATCAAACACATTCTGAATGCGGACCAAAGCGAGCGGCTTGAAGTCTGTTCTTCGTTATCTTCGTTCCCTTCTGTGAGATCAGGAACCTGAACCCCGCTACTTATGTTTCCAGTACTTCTGTCCCAAATTCCAATCCCAGCGACTGGCGAAATTGAGCACTGGCTCATTCCCGCCGCAGCACTCCTGTCAGTAGCCGCTCTCTGGAAAAAAGTTTTCCCTCGGAGGCGTAGCGACGATGCCTTCGCAACAAAGGCCGAGCTGAATCAGGAAATTGCCACCGTCCGCGACAAAATCGACGCCCGTTTCCTCACCCTAGGTGAAAAGATTGAAACCGTCGGTACATCCATCCACACCCGCCTCAACCAGTTGGAGTCAGGCTTAGCCAGGGTGGACGAACGCACCAAAAAATAAACATCCGCATCATTCGTCCTATCCCACCCATGCCACCCGAGTCCGAAAACCCGAATCCCGAACCATCCCCTTACGAAACTCCGCCCCCCGACACCCAGCTTGTCGCGCCGGAGTTAGCAACGAAGGCGGAGCCTGCCCTGCCGAATTGCGAAACGACGGCGGGATCCCCCGCTTGCCGCGCCGAAGTTCAGAACGAAGGCGGGACACCCGGCACCCCAACCGCCGAGCCAGCTTGGTCACACCGGCGCAACGGAAAAATCGCCCGCCTGCCAAAAACCGTCCGCGACCAGATAAACCAAATGCTCTTGGACGGTGTTCCCTACGCAAAAATTATCGAGGACATCGGCGAGCCCGGCAAGGGCCTCGATGAGGACAACATGCGGCGGTGGAAAGCCGGTGGCTTTGAGGATTGGTTGCTGGAGGTGCAGCGAGCAGAGGATGTCGGAGCCACTCGCGACGCCGCTCTCTCGCTGGTCAATCAGAAAGCGGGCGCAACCGTTCAGGACGCCGGACGCACCATCGTTTCCGCCCAGCTTTACGAACTGCTTTTGTCGTTTGATCCCAGAAGCTTCGCCGACGCTCTGGTCGAAAAGCCTGAACTTTACTTTCGCCTTGTTAATGCCCTCTCCCGTCTCAGTGAGGGCGAAGCCCTCTGCTCGCGCCGTCGCGCCCAGGGATCACTCATCGCAGATCAGTTTAGCGCAGTGCAAAACGCTGACGGTGCCGTCGTTATTCCTGCCGATAAGCTCAACCAACTCATCCGCCTCATAAAATTGCTCTGAGATCATGGGCTTTTCCTCCTTCTTTCGCTCCAAAGACAAGTGCCGACAAGTGCCGGTAGGCGCCCCTTCGGCACCCGAAGCGCCGCCGATAGCCGCCGAAAGCCCTGCGTCCCCATCCACTGAACCGGCGGTTATCGGCGCCTGTCGGCAGTCATCGGCAGCTATCGGCGCCGAAATGACATTTTCCGGCGGCGTCTGGTTCTTCCCCACCCAATCTGCTTGGGTCACAGACCCGTGGCACCTCCGTATCTGGGAGAAGTCGCGCCAGGTCGGTGCCACCAAAACCGACGCCTTCGATTCCGTCATGAAAGCAAGTCCCGCCGAAGCCAGATTCGATGTCTGGGTTAGCTCCCGCGACGACATCCAGGCCCGTCTGTATTTGGAAGACTGCATCGAGTGGGCGAAAATCCTCCATCTTGCCGCCACCTATCTCGGCGTCCTGCTCCTTGATTCCAAAAATCATTTCTCCGCCCACGTCCTTCAATTTGCAAATGGCCGCAGGATTTACTGCCTCTCTTCCAACCCGAACGCCCTCGCCGGCAAACGCGGCCACGTCAAGCTCGACGAGTTCGCTCTCCATGAGGATCAACGGCTTCTGTACAAAATTGCCAAACCAGTCACCCAATGGGGCGGCACGCTCTCCATCATCTCCACTCATCGCGGACCCAACACCCTATTCAATCAGTTCATTTCCGACATCCGCCACAAGGGCAACCCCATGGGTTGGCACCTGTACTCCTACCCCATCCAGAAGGCGGTCGAAGAAGGCATCGTTCCACGCATCAATGAAAAATCCGGCCGCACCGAAACCAACCAGCAGTTCCTCGACCGCTCCCGCGCCGAGTGCGCCGATGAAGAGTCATGGCTCCAGGAATACTGCTGCCAGCCTGCTGATGAGAAGTCAGCCTTCCTCTCTTACGATTTGATCACGGCTTGCGAGGACCCCGCCGTGAGTCTCATGCCTTTGAAGCAGTTTCTCGATTATATGCAGCAGCACCCCGCCTCGGCGTTTTATCTGGGAATGGACGTCGCCAGGGTCGAAGACCTCTGCGTTATTGATGTCGGCGAGAAGCTCGGCGACGTCATGTGGGACCGCTTCCGCCTTGAACTCAAGGACAAGCGCTTTGCTGAAATCAAAGCCAGCCTCTATCCGATCCTGGAACAGCCCAGCCTGAAGCGCGCCTGCATCGATAACAGCCCCATCGGACGTCAGTTGGCCGAAGAATCCCGCGAACGATTCGGTTGGAAAGTGGAGCAGTTCGATTTTACCCCTGCCTCCAAGGAAGACCTCGCCTTTGGCCTCCGTCGCGACTTCGAGGATTTGAAACTCCGCCTTGTCCGTGACGACAAATTACGTGCCGATTTGCATGGCCTGAGAAAAGGACTGACCGCCACCGGCAAAATCCGTTTCGACGGTCATGCGGACGATTCCCATTGCGACCGCACCTGGGCCATGGCCCTTCGCCAGGAGGCGGCGCGGTACCGCGAAGAAGTTTGGGCGCTCCTCGGCTAATCTACCACCACCATTCACTGATCACTGAAAACTGATTACTGATTACTTTCCCAATGAAACTCCTCGGCCTCAACATCCAAATCTCCCGCTCCCAACCCTCAACTATCAACTCTCAACCATCAACTCGTTCATTGTCCCCCGAAGCCCTCGCCTGGCTCCGCGCTGACGACCAGGGTGGCGAGACCGGCTCGGTCCTGGTTAATGCGTATGAACAGGTCGTTTGGGTTTATCGTGCCATAAATGTCCTGGCTGAGCAGGTCGCCAACATTCCGTTCCTTTTCTCCACCGGTGAGCGCGGACGAGAGAACCTGATCACGAGCGGCCCGTTGCTCGACTTCTACGCCCATCCGCATCCGCAAATCAACCGGTTCCAGTATTGGGAACTGCGAGTCATCTGGCTCATGCTCCGCGGCGAGTGCTTCCGGGTGCCAATCTACGAAGGCAGGAAACTCGTGCGAGTGGTCATGCTCGACCCGGCCCAGGTGCATCACATCGTCGAGGATCACCAATTGATAGGCTGGCGCTATACTGGGATTGGCCAGCGGGCGCCGCTCGATTCTCAAATCTTTCTGCCCGAGGAAGTTTGGTTCGAGAAGCTGCCCAATCCCTTTGATTACTGGCGGGGCCTGCCTCCTCTCTACGTCGCCGGCCTCGCAGCCAAAACCGACTTCGCTGCTGGAGCCTTCATGAAAGGCCTCATCGAGAACAATGCCGACCTCGGCGTAATCGTCCGCACTCAGGGCCAGCTCGATCCCTCCCAGCGCGAGCAGCTTATGGCCGCGCTCCGCGCTCGCAAGCGCAAGGCAGGCACCGCCGATAGCCCGTTGCTCCTTTGGAGCGGCGCTGAAATTGTCAAACCACAGCTTTCCAGCGCCGACCTCCAGTTTTTGGAAAACCGGAAGTTTTCCCGCGCTGAAATCTGCGCTGCATTCGGAGTCCCGGAAGAAATCGTAACCACTACGGACAAAGCCAAGTTCGATGTCATGCAGGGCGCGCGGCTTAACTTCATCGAAAACAGAGTTGCGCCGCTGTGCAGCCGCCTCGCAGCCGAGGAAGAAGCCACCGTCAAAACGATTAACCCTCGCGCCGTAGGGTGGTTCGACATCGACAGCTTGCCGGTCATGCAACTGGCCCGTCGCAGTCGGTTGGGAGCCGCCAAAACAGGTTTCGACATGGGTATCCCCTTTAACGAACTCAATCGCATTTTCGATTTGGGCTTCAAATCTCTCCCATGGGGCAACACCGGCTATCTCCCCTCGAAACTAACCAAAGCCGGCGAAATCAAACCCCAATAACTGGTAGGGACGCGTTCCACCGCGTCCCCAACTGAAAACTGAAAACTGATTACTGAGCACTTTCCCATGAACCCCCAACTCTCCTCCGAATTCCCCGACCGTGTGGTCACCCTCTGCGACGGCCGCCCCGGCCTGCGCGGCGGCCTCCACATGGAAGTCCACGAACCATCCCCGACTTTGGACTGTGGACTGCGGACTGTGGACTCCTCCTCCCCGTGTCTCGACTTCATTTCCAGCGACGAAACCCTCGACCGCTACGACGAAATCATCTCAGCCACGGGCTGGAAATTGGAAAACTACCAACGCAACCCTGTTTTCCAAAACGCCCACAAATACGGTGACATCATTTTCACGCTCGGCAAGTCCCTGATAACCGAGGTACGCAGCGGCAAACTATTCCAGCGCATCGAATTTGCCACGGACGTCAACCCCATGGCGAAAATCGCCTACGGCCTATACAAAGGAAAGTTCCTGAACGCCGTGTCGGTGGGTTTTATTCCAGTCCGATGGGAGAACGGCGGTGCAGGAGACGCCTTCCAGAGAAAGTACCTTGAGCAGGAACTACTTGAAGTCTCGGCAGTGGGCATCCCTGCCAATCCGAGCGCCCTCCAGCTCGGCCTGAAGGCAGGAGCAGTCGAAAAAAGCGACCTGCAAGACACCTTTGAGCTGCTTCGCCAGCTCATGGCCGCAGGTTCCCCTCTCCCCGCGACAGAGCGGGGAGAGGGCCAGGGAGAGGGGCTTCCTATTCGCGGTCCCTCTCAACCATCAACTCTCAACCATCAACTCCTTCACTGCGCCCGCACGCTCCGCGATCTCATCCGCCGAATCTGACTTTCACCCATCCACAAATCCATCAAACCAAAAATTCAGTATCCAGTATGAATCCCGCCACCCCATCCGTTATGACCGAAGAACAAATCAAAGAGTTCTCCACCAGCGCAGCGGAGCTCAAAACAAAGCTGCCTGAAATCGAAACCCTTTCGTCCTCCGTGAAAACTCTCCAGGACGACAACTCCAAAATGAAACAAAACCTCACCGAGACACGCCGTCTCCTCGCCACCCGACACTCGACACCGGGCCCCCGCCGTCCCGGCGTTGTCAGCGACGGCTGCGCCCTGCACCTCGCCGCTCAATTCGTCAGCCACTGCGAACGCAGCGGAAAAATGGAAGCCCTGGCCTCACTCCCGATGCAGCGCGAAGCCCTCACAGCTTTCGCTCGCGAGACACTCAACATTTCCACCAAGGCCGCCCTCACCACCACTGACGTCCCGTTGCCCACCGAATACAGCGGCGAAATCCGGGAACTCATCTCCGCTTTCGGCGTCGTGCGTCGGGCCATGTCGCCTTATCCTATCGGCATGGGGACCTCGCGTCCGGCGCGGATGGGCGGGCGTCCGGCATTCGGTTCCATCGCCATGTCGGCGGCGCTCCCGGAAAAATCGCCCGCCATCACCTTCGCCTCCCTCGAATCCCATAAAATCGGCGGCATCGTCCGCCTGCCCCGCGAGATCGACGAGCAAAGCATCGTCACCATGGGCCAATTCCTGGCCCGTTACGGCGCGATTGAGTTCGCACGGGCCGAGGACACCTGGGGTTTCCTCGCGGACGGAGGCGGCACGTACGAAAGCGTCAAAGGCATCGTCCAGGTTGCCCGCGACAACACGAAGACAGTCGTGCTGGCCTCAGGGAAAACCAAGCCCAGCGACGCCACACTCGCCGACTTCCGCAACCTTCGCACCAAGGTCAACAAAGCCGCGCTCAATGGCCGGCTCTCGGCCTACTACCTGGATTCCACATGGGAAACCGCTCTGCCCGGCTTCCGCACCGCTGCGGAACAGTTCTGCTACCAGCGTCTGCCGGACGGCAGCGCGGTTCTGGACGGCTACCCCATCATCTGGACCGACGTCCTGACCGCTTACGGCACATCCGCAGCCGTGGACAGCCCGCTGGCCGTCTTCGGCGCAATGTCCTTCTGGTGGATGGGCGAGCACGGCACCCCGCGCATCGACACTTCCGAGCACGTCTATTTCGCGAATGACCAGTTAGCCATCCGCTTCATCGAAGAAATCGACTTCGACTACGCCGCCACCGACGCCACCGCCGCCCTAATCACCGCCGCCAGCTAAAAAGGTAGGGACGCGTTCCACCGCGTCCCAAATTAGAAAATTCCCTCTCCCCATGACTAAGTGGGGAGAGGGCCAGGGAGAGGGGTTCGCAACTTTCCCAAACCACCAATCCACCAATCCATTCCCACCGCATGAACTCACGCAACCTTCTTCACGTTTCACGTTTCACGTTTTACGCGCTCCTCCTCCTCGGACTTTGGACTCTGGACTCTGGACTCCGGACTGCCAACGCCGCCACCGTCACCGGCAACCTAACCGACATCTCCCTCGCGCCGCTCGACACCAAACTAATCTTCACCCCCACCAACCAGGTCCTCGTCACCGGCGGAGGCCTCAGCGCCGGCCCGCCCAAAATCATAGACACCACCGCTGGCGCATTCTCGCTCGCCTTGGAAGCGGGCGACTATACCGTGAGCCTGCCCCTGATTCCTCAGCGCAGGCCGTTTGTTATTTCCGTAATGAACACCAGCGCCACAATCAACATCACCAACCTGCTGGCCGCGCCTCAAACCTATACCTACACAAACAACCTCAACTACACCCTTAAAGCCACCGACACCGACTCCGGCCCGGACTTCCTCGGCGCAAAACTCGACGCCGGAGCCGCGCTGGTCAAAACCACCAACACCACGTCTGGCGTTTCAACCATCCTTCTCGGCGTTGCCACCAACGCCGAACTCCGCGTCCTGTCTTTGTCCGCCGATGGTCCACTGAATTATTACGACTGGTCCGCGATGAGCAACGGCATCGTGGCCGTCCCCGCCTGGAACACTGGACATGGCCTGGCTCGCCCACCCGGCATCTACTTTTTCAACACCAACGGCAACGTGAGCGGTTCTATCGAGGACTGGGCCGATCACGGACTCGCCACCGACACTCCCGAAATGATTATCAAATCCATGAGCAACCTTGCCATCTCACCCGGCGGCAACGGCGTCCCCGATTCTCGCGTCCAGCTCGGATTGTCCCAATCCGATCACGCGCAATTCTATCTTCAGTATGACGATGATCCCTTTAATTCCGGTTTCAACGACGGCCTTACCGCATACCCCGTTGGCCACAGCAAGCGCTTGGGTTTCGCGGCGCGATCCGGCTCAGCCGAAGCCATGCCCGGGATCATAGGCACTACGGGTACCACGACGTCAGATTCCTCACTCGGCCCCGATTACACGCTGCTTGGAGAGTTGCGCTTTTACAGCCTCATCCCACAGTGGTTCTCTGGCTCATTCGCCGGAAAGCCAGGCGTCTGGGTCGGCAGCATGAAAACAAACGGTTGGGACCTTCGCGGCAAACTGATCCAGGAACAGAAGGTGACGGCTTCATCCTCCTACCAGATTGATTTCAACAGCGCGGCTGCGCAGGTTGTGGATGCCAGCGCAGCCTCTGTCTCGCTCACCACGGCCAACCTTCCCACCGGAGCGACCAACTTCCAAAAAGTGGAATTGCTGCTGCGTAGCGGTCCCTTCACCGTCACCCCCACCTTCCCATCCTGGAAATGGGGGAATGAAGCGGGCAGCGCGACAGCGCCCTCAAGTATCGCGGCCCAAAAGATCCTGCTGATAAACTTGGAAGCCCTCGGCAACACCGACGCCAGCGTCCTCGCCACCTACTCAATCCATTCGTGGCCATTCTCATACGACACCGACGCCGACGCCTTCTTCACACGAGCATCGATCAGCGATGACACCCAAAAACTCGCGGTGAATCAGCTTGTGCTTTCTGCCAAGGCGCACGGCTGGTGGTCACTCTGCGATGCCATTTATCCATTCGTCGGCGGTAACAGCACCGCCCACTCCAAAAATTTGAAGGCCAATACCTTTAACATCACCTGGCACGGCACCGTTACACACAATGCCAACGGAGTGACCGGCGACGGTTCCACCGGTTACGGCGACACTGGTTATATCCCGAGCACGGCGGGCGGCGCGATGACCGCCAACTCAGCGCACCTGTTCGCCTATTGCGGAACCACGACGCCCGCTGACATCGGCCGCCCCATCGCTATTCTTGGTGGAAACGGAAAACGGATGGGATTGTACAAGACCAGCCCTTACTGGTACGGCGAAGGGTTAAACGTCTCGGCCTCAGCCGCTCTGCTCATTGACGTTGTCGCCGGTTTCAGCAGTGATTGGCGCGGCCCGGTATTGGTCACCCGCACCGGCAGCGCCGTGCAAGCCATCTATTTTCAAAGCGCCAGCATGACCGACACTTCCGCCTCCTCGCCTGCTTTGCCCACCTCCGGTGGCGGCTCCGACAGTGGCGGCATATATATATTAGGAAAAGACGACGGCGGCCTCTACCAACCATTCAACGGCAACCTCCGCGCCGCCACCATCGGTGCCGGCATAGACACCACCACCTGGTCAGCCATGCGCACCGACTGGGACACCTTCGAAAACACTCTCAGCCGCAAAGTCCCGTGACAAGTCTTGAAGTATTTCATCAACACTGATTTTATACCGCTCATGGCAACCCATCACGGCTACCCTCACCGCCAACGGGGGCGGAGGAAACCAAGCGAAAACATTCGCATACTCATGCTGGAAGCTGATGAGGCTGCGGCACGTCTGATAAACACCGGCCTGCGCAAAAGCGGCCCCCCCTGCTCCGTGACTCATGCCAAAACAAAAGAGGATTATCTCAAGCAGTTACAGGTACACGCTCCGCATGCCCCCTCTCTCATTCTAGCCGCCTACTCCGTTCCTGGTTTCAGCGGCTTCGAGGCCTTGGAACTCGCAAAACAAAACTGTCCGGAAACCCCCTTCATCTTCACCTCCGCCAGTATGGTCGAGGGAATTGCTATCGAAGCCCGCACCGCTGGCGCCGAGGATTACGTGCTGAAAACAAATCTTGTGCGCATGGTTACGACCATCCAGCGGGCCTTTCTCCAATCGCAAGCACGCGGCCGCGTTAACCGACAGATCAAGGACTACAAGGAGAAGTTACGAACTCTGGGCGCTGATTTCCACGCCCTCCGCACTAAGCACGCCAAGTCTCACGGCAGCGAGCAGTCTGACAAAGCGCACACATTGGAACGATTCATTGAGTTCCCACCTCAGTACAAGCAAGCTGGCGTGGCCATTCTGAGCCAGTTCTCGGACATTTTAGCACGCGAATACCCACAAGAGCAAATTGCCGTAAGCATCCTGCAAAGCGGCAGCCTTGTAACCCTGAAGATCATCCGCACGGACGGTAAAATAGAAGAGATTCAAAAGAGGCTTGATGAGTACGGCATGGCGGTCACTGGCCGAATGCCATTGGAGGAGTTCAGCAGAGACAAGGAACTTATTCGCGAGCTGAAAACCCGTTTGGAAGTCATGGCGTTAGAACTGCGCCTGAGGCAAGAATTCTTCCTCGAAGGTAGGCAAAATCAGGAAAACCGAATTCTAAGTCTAGAGGATCAGCTTTCCAGACTTCAGGCAATTCTAGCTGCGGGTTTGGCTCAGACCAGCGCGCTGCCTGAGCTATTCAAGACGCTTGCTGCAAAAAACATAGTCTCCGATGACGTGATAGCTGATTTGACGACAATCACACGCTTGGCTGAGTCGGAACACACGCAAGAGAACGAGAAGGACCTGCGCGATGCATTGGAGCACATGCGGGAGAACAAACCCAGCCTCTACAAAAGGGTTGTTGCACAGATGGAGTCCATCCCCGCGACCGTCCTGGGGAATTTAGCAACCACTTGGGTTCAGGCCCTCATCGGCTCTCTGCCAAAGTAGAAATAGTGGCCAACAACCATCACTTGCGAGCTTTACCCCATTGTAGAAAGCGGACCCAAAAACATCTCCCTCTCCCCGCGAGGCACGAGCGGGGAGAGGGGCGCGCAACAATTGCGCCGCCTCGCCTCCCGAAAACTTCTTGCCACCAATCCCACCCTCGCCTACAAGAGCATTCATGCCCATTCCAGTAATCCAATGAAAACAAAATTTTCAGATGCCGGGTTTTGGGATTTTGCGACGGGCGTCGGCACGCAATATGATTCCCAACACCGCATGCATAGCGAGGGCGTTATTGCTGCGTTGAAACTTGCAGAGCAGATAACAGGCACTGAAAGGGAAGAATGGATAAGTAAGTTGGTAAATTACTTAAACGGAGTTGCCGATGGGACAGAAGATTTTGTCGATAGTGATATGGATCAAGTCAGAAATAAAGTCAGCGGGGCATGCCTGATCTTAGGATGTTGGCAAGTTCAGGAGTCTGCGCCGGTGATTTCACGATTTCTTAAGGTCAGAACGGGCAAGCTAGCTGAGGCAGCTATTGATTCATTGGATATGATTACTGGAAAAAAATAGTCTTCTTAAACTATGCTGCCATGCAGTCGCCTAGCCCCTATGCGCTGCAGCGAACCTGCAATCGGACACCCTCGTGGGCCAGGTCGCTGAGCTTGGGTCTTTAAAAACCCGCACCTTTCAGACACCAAACCTGAAAATCTAACCCCAAGTCTCACCGTCAGCCTCCAGCCCCAGGAGCGCGACCCAAACCCCGTCCCGTCCCCGACTTTAGACTTTAGACCCAAAACTTTAGACTCTTATGTTAGCCCAACTCTCCACCATCAAAACCCGCCTCGCCATCACCGTAACCACCTACGACGTCATCCTTACGAACGCCATCAAAGCCGTCTCCGCTCGTTTCGACAAGGAAACCAGCCGCACAATCGCCCGCACCGTCGGCCTTACCGAAGAGTTTGACGGCAACGACACCGAAATTCGTCCCACATGTTATCCAATCGAAACCGTCACCAAATTCGAGCTCAAAGCCAACGAAACCGAAGGCTGGGTCGAACAGACCGATGTTGATTACTTGATCCGCCGCAAATGCGTTATTTCCCTCAACCTGCAACTTGCAACCTGCAACCTTCAACTACCCCAGGCTCGTGTGACCTACACCGGCGGCTACGTCCTGCCAGGGGATACAGTGGGCGCAGGCCAGACCCCACTCCCCGACGACCTGGAGCAAGCCGCCGTCGAACAAGTCGCCTCTTGGTTCCAGACCCGCGACATGCTCGGCCTGGTCCGCAACCGTCCCTGGCAGGGCGACTACCAGCAATTCGCGCAGTTGGATTTGCTCCCGAACGTAAAGGCCGTTCTCACCCGGTACGAAAGGTGGGCATTATGAGTTCGCATAGCGCGGATCGTCACCCCAGCCGTGTCAGCATCGGCCGCTTCTGCGAATCTGCTCGCTCAGAGTGTCGAGGTGGCCTAAAACGGGAACTTATGCGAACGCTTTTGCGCAATTGCCTGGTTCCGCTTGTTTGCGCTTGGCCTTCTTCCATAGTGAAACTCATGCAATTTATGAAACCAAGTTTGATGATGCCTTTCAGAACGCGTGAATCATTGATTATGCGCAATGTTTGTTGTGGTTTGTTCGTTTTGAAGGCCATGTTGGCACTGGCAGCTGGCGCCGACGACAATCAATTCCTGCCATCTGTCCCGCAAGGTTATTTCCTTCAGGCATACGACGATTGTGGCGTGATGGGCCGCCAACCCCATGTGCGCAACCAGGCCTGCTGCCTATTCTCGCCGGATGCGGTACAAGCCGATGAACGTGCCCGATCCGTGAGTTTTGGCGCTCCGAACTTCGAGGTAGCCTTCGACCAATTGGCCGATGGTGTGCCTTATGTACTGGCTGTCACTTACGCCAGCGAAAAAGGCAACCCGCGCATTCAGAGTCTTCTGGCCGGGGCCGTCACTATGCACGGCAAACATAGATTACCCGATGGCAAAGCCGAGCGTTTGTTTTTTAAGTTGCCGACCCAGGCGATCGAAAAGGGAAAACTAACGCTGCATTTCATTCTCAACCAAGGTCCAAATGCAGTCGTGTCGGAGGTCGGACTTTGGGCGCCGCTGCCATCGCCCGAGAAACTCAATATCGAGGTAACCCCATTGTTGAGCGGCAGGGTAAGAGGAGTTGTCTCGGACCTGGCTTATGACGGGGTCCCTGATGTGCGAATCAGTCTTGCCGCTCCCGGCGGGAAGCAAGTGATCACGAAGCAGACCGACGCCGCTGGAGGTTTCAGCTTTAGCCGGGCAGAGATGGATGCCTTGGCAGTCGGCGGTGAAGTGATTTTGAGCGCGGACCAAGGTGAACGGCAAACCCGCACATCCATCAGGACAGCGGATCTCTTCTTCGAACCGGTTCATTACCGACCCATGCCCGAAAGCACGGCAGGTTTGAAAAAAAACTCTCTCTCACTCGACGGGGCATGGCGGCTCAAAGCCGCCCCCGGTGAAGATATTCGGACGCGGCCTTTAACCGACCCCCATTGGGCGACCTTCAAAGTCCCCGGGCAGTGGCGGCAACAAGGATTTGATATTCCCAAGGAGCAGCCTGTAGCCCTGGCCACGGAATTCACAATCCCAAAAAAGTGGGCTGCTTATAGAATTTTCCTGCGCTTTGATGCGATTCATGGCGGAACTCATTTTTGGCTGAACGGCAAGCCGCTGGGCTATTGCGAAAATCTATTCACCCCGGTGGAATGGGAAATTACTGACGCCGCGCGCCCAGGCCAAACGAATCGCCTCGATCTCCAGATGGCCGTGGCAACCGCTTCGGAACGCCTATCCTATTCCAGCGACTATACGGGACACAGCCTCGGGGGCGTTGATCGGGCAGTGCGTATTTATGCCCTGCCGAAGCTGCAAATCTCCAGCCTGCACATGGACGCAGGTTTAGACCCGGCGTATCGCAACGGCTTGCTCTGGGTGGATCTTGGCGTTGACAACCCGGATCAAATGGACCAGCGCAAGGTCGAGGCGCGTCTGCGCCTCTACAACTCCGCAGGCAAGGAGGTAAAACATTCCGTTCCAAAAGTAAAACTGGGTCAGGTCCATCCGGGGCTAAACTCTGTAAGCCTGCAGTCGCGCGTGGCTAATCCGCTCAAATGGAACGCCGAACAACCAAACCTGTACCTGTTGGTCATCGAGTTGGCCAGCGATGGCAGGATGCTGGAGCGAATCGAGCGCCACGTCGGTTTTCGTAAGATCGAAATCAAAGGCCGGCAACTCTATGTCAACGGCGCTCGCGTCAAGCTCGCGGGAGTTTGCCATCACGAAATTGACCCCCTCACGGGCCGCGCGGATACGATGCGCCACGCCGAGGAAGACGTTAAACTGTTCAAAAGCGCCAATATTAACGATGTCCGCACCTCCCACTACCCGCCCACGCAAGAGTTTCTGGATGCGGCGGATCGCTATGGATTGTATGTCGAATCCGAGGCGCCGCTTTGCTGGGTTGCCCCCGCGCAAGGACTGGCCGACCTCAAGGCGGTTCTCACACCTACGTCCGCGATGATCGATTACAACCACGCTCATCCGAGCATCATCATCTGGTCTCTGGCCAATGAATCTCATTGGAGCGAGCTTTTCGAGAACTCAGCCCAACTGTGCCAACAACTCGATCCCAGCCGGCCCACCACATTCAACCACGCATTCTCCAGTGAAGCGAAGGTGACGTGCGACATCATGAACCGCCATTACCAGCAGATGCCCTTTGATCAAATTCTGAAGAATGACCCGCGCCCATTCATGCATGGCGAGTGTTTTTTTCTCGTTTACCACGAGCGCACTGACGTAGCAATCAATCCCGGCCTGCGGGAATTGTGGGCCGCCGGGAGCGCTGATCCCGCCTCGGATTGGGGCAAGGCCTGCACCGCCAATTTCACCAGTGGTGCCGGTCTCCTCCCGGGCATCTATCCGGGCGCCTGGAGCTACGTTTACAAATCCGACCGCGTCATCGGCAGTGAGATTTGGTCCGGTGTGGATGACATAACCATCCGGCCGGACGGCAAAGTCGAGAGTTGCGAAAACGGGAATGCTTATTGGGGTTTGATCGACGGATGGCGTCGTCCCAAACCTGAGCTGGAGCTGGCCAGGTTCGTATTCTCTCCGGTTTGGTTTCCGGTCCGCCAACTCGACTACAAACCCGGACAGCCATCGATCCGGGTTCCAGTAGAGAACCGGCACTCGTTCACCGATTTGGGCGAGTTCGATTTTGCCTGGGAACTGAACGGCGCGAAAGGCAAGGTCCGCCACAGCGTTCCGCCCGGCTCGACTGGCGAGATTGAAATCCCGATTCCGAAGGGAACACACGAGGGAGCCACGATGCTCATTCGCGCAATAAATAGGGGTACTGAGATCGGCAACGCGACCCTTTCACTCGGCAAGCCTGAACCCATTCGTTTGTCCCGCCCGCAATCGGGTGCCCCGCAATGGTCCGATAACGGCAAGACGATTCTCATTAAAGGCAAACGGTTCTCTCTGGTCCTCGATCAAACGACAGGTGATTTCGACCCCACGAATCCTGATCACCATGCGCCAATCGCGCGTTTCCCCGCCTTGCACGTCAGCAGGCACGACTATGGCGACCTGGACCGCAAAAAGCCGCCCTACGCCGAATTCCCGAACGCAAAAACGCGAGTGGTGGAGAGCGTAACTGCGGCGCAAAGCGGCGACGCCCTGGAGCTAATCGTCAGGGACCACTATGAGCACTTCGCCGGTTCCGTCCACTGGCTTATAGATAATGACGGCGTCGGCTCGGTGAGCTACGATTATACTTACTCCGGCGAAGCTCTCGATTCCCGCGAAATAGGCATAAAGACCCTTCTTGGTTCCAAATACGATGAGGTTCAATGGCGGTGCTGGTCCGAATGGGGAGTTTTCCCGAAGGACTCCATTTGCCGAACCGACGGTTCGGCCAAAGCACGTCGCGATCGCAAGTGGCCGGATGTTCCCCCGAACATAAAACCAGGCTGGCCCTGGTCGCAGGACCAGACCGAACTCGGGACGGCTGATTTTCGGTCCATCAAATTCAATATCTACGAAGCATCGCTCACCGCTCCCGATCATTCAGGAGTCCGGGTGGATGCCAATGCCGACGCCCACTTCCGGGCCTGCCTGACGAAGGATGGTGTGGCGATGCACATTCTAGCGCAGTGTCCGCTGGCTCCCGTGGTGTTGAGCAAGGGCGACCGTCTCGCGGGAAAATTTGCACTCCGGTTGATAGGCAATCAGGGCAGTCGTTCATGATCAGGTAATTCCCAATGAATGACGTGTGATTACCGGGTTTCGCTTTTATATACCGGCAACTGATCGAACCACTTCAGCTTGGTCGGCTTGTCCTTTCGCCAGTTAAACAACGCCACGGCTCGGGCACGCTGTTTGTCGGTCATTTCGGAGAAACCCTGGTCGTTGCCCCAGCCGTTGGAGAGGGAGACTGGAGCCTGGTGCTCGCGCACACCAAACTCCACCCACGACCACTTTGTAATCGGCCACCAGCAGCAAGACCAAAGCACATTGCGGTAATTGGCGAACATGCCGTAGGACCACGCTCGGGGCTGACACCAACTGTCCTGATACGTGCCATGCGAGACCAGCGCATACGGCCCCTTGAGTTCATCAAAGGCTCCGAGGCAATCAGAAGTCAGAAACGCAATCTGCCGTCGATGTTGCCGGTTGTAATCCTCGACCAGCATGGTCACTTCCCGGACTAGCCGCATCATGGCGCGATCGGCGTAGCCGGGCCACGCGTCCGTACCCAATTTCCGGCAGGGCACATGAAAGGTTTCGTCCCAAACCAGCGCGTCGGTATCGGAGCCGAATTCCGCCAGCAGCGCTTTGGTGTAGTCCAGGAAAAACCCGCGCACCTTGGGATGAAGCGGGTTTTGTAGGTAGCTCTTGCCTTTGGAATCCGGCCCCTGCCAGCCACCCCACTGCAAAACGCGGTCCGGGTCGAAATCGGGCAGGCCATCGCCAGCATTGAGGCCATCGGCGAAATACAACCCGACACGGAACCCCCGTGAGCGGGCGTATCGGAGCCGGCGGTGCACATCGGCCAGCGACATTCTTACCGGCTGGCAATTCTCGAACCCTACCGGGACCCGTTCACCGCCGATCGTTCCATAAGCGGGCTTCGTTCGCGCAAGCTCGTAACTCGAAAAAGCGGTCCACTCCTGGTCCAGCTTGCCGGTTTTTGCGTCGAAACAATAGCGGCCAAGAAAATCGTACCAGCCGTGGACACATAAAAACGCCTGCCGCCGATCACTTCTTGGCAATGCCGCGGCCAGGGCGTTGATGTCGCGAAACCAGCCAAGGCCGCCGTCGCTCAGATAATCAAAATCCACCAACGCGATGTCGTGCAGCCAGGCCGGACCCGGCGCAACCTCGGGGAGAAGGAAGCGAAAAAAACAGCCGATAGATTCCTCGGCCGAACCTTGGTGCAGAGCCACCACGATGGTTCTATCCCCGTTCACCAGGCCGGCTTTGGCCAAATAAGTCCACTCGATTGCCCCGGCTCTGAACAACGTGGAGAAATAAGGGTCTGCCCCAATCAGGATGCGGCCAGTTCGGTCCGAGGCGGGAACGCTGACCATGGGCAGCGCGAGTAACGCGCCCTGGCCGGGCAGCGCACCGGCAAAACGAAACTCAGCCGCTTCGTTCGTTCCCAGCGCGCCGCCTGTCCCGTTAAGCTGCGGCAGCCAGGTTTCTCTTGGCAGCCAGGGCCAGGATCGAAGAGAAACGGTGAGGTCGGACGCCAACTTCGCCTCACCCCGAATCTGGATCTTGCGGGTCCAGAGGAACGCGCCGTGACTTTTTGTGACTTGGTGCCGGACGGTAACCTCAAGCCCCGGCTCGGTCAGCCAGCGATAGCTAAAGCTTAGCTCGCCAGCTGCGTCGGAAACCCGGGGATATGTGAGCTTAAGAACCTTAGCCCGATAATGAATCTCTCCCGCGGCCGCGCCGCCGTCACTCTCCGTCTTGGCGGAATGCCCGGCCCAGGCCAAGAGGGTTCCATTCGCGTTTAGCGTCACCTGGTCGGGGCCGTGACCCAATCGGAATTCTGTCCCGGGCTGAGAGGCCGCACCCCTCGTGCATGGTGCCAGCCAAAGCCCCGCACTGAATACGGAAAACCAGAACTGCCTGTGAGCGAAAGCGAACCGGGGGAGCCAATAGCGCATAACGCTTTTCCTTAGTCTTTGTTTAGTGTCTCGGGACATGGTGAGATATTGAAGTTTTAGTTTGGCTGATCTCATGGACCAAGGCCTGGAAACTCATAGCGGAGGTGAAATTACCCTCACGAGAGTGACTTTACGAGAATATATCGAGTAATCCGTGATCAGAAAGTCCGGATCTGTGCGTGACAATTCCTCCCACGCCGCGAGGCGGTGGCTGAGGTTCGGCATTGAACGCCGACAGGAAATTCAACGTCTATAAACTGGAGCACCAAAATGAAAAAACATCCATCCTCAATTATGTTCGGTTGTCTCGGCCTTTGCACCGCTCAGAGTGGATTGCCTCGGCGCACTGATGCTCGAAGACGGGTACGGGGTTACGGACAGCAAGTTCGGTTGGGAAATTGACCATCGCAAGCCTGTGGCTAAAGGCGGCGGAGATGAGCTTCAAAACCTGCAACCCCTGCAGTGGGAGCACAACCTAACCAAGGGGGATAAATGGCCCGCCGGCCAGCCAAGGTGAAAAGGTGAGATAACCGCTGGCCAGATTGGCCCTTCGGCTATCAACCAGGAAGTTAGTTGCTCAACGTTTCAAGATAACCGCTCCGGGAGTGCTGGCTGGCTTCCAGGACTCCCGGATCGAAAAGAAGACCCTTCACTCCTTTCCAAGATACTTGGAGGGATTGCGGATCCGGTCGAGCCGTTCGGCTTCGAGTTCGTTCAGGGCGAACCGCCGCCGCTTTTGCTTGAGGGCCATCGCGGCAAGCTGGGGGAACCGCCAGGCCTGTTTAATGAGGTTAACGATCGCTTGGAAAATGGATTTGAGCATGTACATTACGAGCTGCTGTGGATTGAGTCGGTTTCTTTTCAGTCGAACTTCAGCTTGGCCCTCAACTCCTCCCACTGGCTTCGCGTCGCAACCTGGGATTTTATCCGCCTCGTCTCCTGCCTCGTCTCTGAGACGAGCACGCTAACGGCCTCTGGATGGTAAATCCACAAACCCGCGAGTGTTTTCATCATCTTCCCTTCAGGAACGGTGTGAACAGATCAATTGGCACCGGCAGGAAGGTGGTGGTGTTATGCTCGCTGGCAATTTCGCGCATGGTCTGAAGGTAGCGCAGTTGGAGCGCGATGGGCTCTTTGCTGATCAGGGCGGCGGCCTGCACCATTTTCTCGGCCGCCTGAAATTCACCCTCGGCGTTGACGATCTTGGCACGCCGCTCGCGTTCCGCCTCGGCTTGTTTGGCCATCGCCCGCTTCATGCTGTCCGGCAGCGCCACGTCCTTCACCTCAACCACGGTGACTTTGACGCCCCACGGTTCAGTTTGGCGGTCGATAATCTCCTGCAACTTCTGGTTAATCACCTCTCGCTGCGAGAGCAGGTCGTCCAAAGGGGCCTGACCGAGGACACTCCGGAGGGTGGTCTGCGCAATAAGCGAGGTCGCCTTCCAGAAGTTCTCCACCTTGACCACCGCGAGAATCGGGTCCACGACGCGAAAATAAACCACCGCATCAACTGTGGCGGGCACGTTATCGCGGGTCATGACCTCTTGCTTGGAAACGTCGATCGTGACCACACGCAGGTCCATCTTCACCATGCGATCCACGACCGGGATGAGCAGAATCAAGCCCGGCCCCTTGGCGCCGAGCAATTTGCCGAGGCGAAAAACGACGCCGCGCTCGTACTCGCGCAGAATGCGGACCGCTTGGGACAAAAAGACTGCCACCAGAATGATGACCACCACAATCGCCGGGATGATCTTGGCTAAGGCTGATAGGTCTTGCATGGTTCTCTCTGACGGTCAGTTTTGTGGCTCGCGCTTTTCAGGTTGGGCTTTCAAAGCCATTAGGTCAATGGAGATGTCGCGGTCGCGATTTCGGACTCCGGGCGGTGCGAGAGCCATACGTTGAATGCTCCAGGCGTCCCGCCCCCGGTTGCAGCCAGCATCGCTTCCATCGCTGCGTTAACCGCTATCTTTTCTGAAAAGAAGAGCACGAAGAGCCAGACTGGCCTCTATTGTTTACAACCAGCTCATAATGAGCCATCGTGGCAATTCCTTCGGAGAAACGAATAATGCCGGAGATGAGCAAACCCGCAGACGAAAGAGAAACATCATGGGCGACAGGTCCCCAAAGTCAGTGAAAAAGCAAGCCACTCAGAAGCAGACCAGGAACAACAGTGTCATGCAGAAAAAGAGCGCCGCGGAAACCGCAAAACAAGGCGCTGGCAAGAAGAATTAAGACGAGCGCTGCCTCCCTCATGCGGTTATCTTGATGAGATTCGGTCAGGCGTCGAGTCGAGGGGTTGCGCGGTTCACCATCTTTGCCTCACGGCGTCGGCAGGCACCATTGGTTCACGGCTAGGCAGGAGAGGGCTGGATCCGGACTCTGACGAAGGCCGGTGGGTCTATCCTCGGGCACTGAAAACCTGTGGCTTGCATATCCAGCCAAAGTTTGCCGTGCAAATTTCAACAGATGATCACACGCCTGATGAGGTTGCAGATGAAGTTTGTTCGCAGATTGAGAAAGTCGCCCAATCAGATCGCCCGGAGGATTGCCCTGCCGGCTACCACACCGCCTGACATGCGGGTCCGCGTACGGAATAACGTCAACAGCACATTCTGAATGGTGCCCTCAACGTTTCGCGGAAATGGCTTTAGATTCTACTCTGTCCTGGCTTGAGGGCGCTCCCGCCTGATTCTTGCGAGCATTGCGGGCTCGATCAACACACTGCGCAATGACTTGGGCGGGAGAATGATCGGTGCGCCACCTACGTTATTGGTGCGCGCCTCGGAGTTGAAGTTGTGCAGAATGACTTCGTTACCGGCCAGCAGGGTGGCGTACACGCCATCCCAGTCGGTGTCCACCTCCAGGGCATCAGTTTTCGTAGTATCCAGTCTCGACAGATTGTACGCTACATCGCGCACGAGTTCGTTGAAACTCGTCTGCCCGATGCCGGCAGCGGCAATCACCCAGCCTTTGCGGTGCGGCATGGCCCAAATCGCCGGCCGGCTTTCAACTGTCGCCAGCACCAGCGCGCTTTTGTGAATCCCGCTGACCGTGACGCCTGGCCGATTGCCGGCATGGGCGGCCAGGTGGCGCAAGAAGTCTGGATGTTTGATTTCGAGCAGTCCGCCCTTTTGCGATGAACTGGTCTGTGTCAGCCCGAGCAAAGTGGAACTGAAACGAGTTTTGCCTTCGACGGTTTGTGGCGCCTCCCCTCCCCACCATACGAGCACGCCGCCTTTCTTGATCCACACGGCGAGAGTCTTCAGCGTTCTCTCCTCAATGTAATTGCCCTCCACCCAAACGAGCACCCGGTAGAGCTTGAGCGCGTCGTCGGCAATCAACTCTTCGTCCACGATGTCAAAGTCCATGACGTCGCGCAATTGCGCGCCCACCGCCTGCAGCCGGGGTGGAAAGTTGCGGCCCGGGCGCAACCGGTGATCAGTCGTTGGAAAAAAGAGGGCGACATCCACCAGAGGTTTTTCCTGCGTAAAATAGCTCGCGTATGCCCGGAACACGCTTGCGGCACTGACCGGATTTTGGCCCCAGTCCCAAAAGCCGAAGTTGCCGCACGAGAGCGCCTCCATAATCCGGCTGACTTCGCCTTCGGGTGTGATCGTGCTTGGCGGTTCAAGCCAGTGCGGCACGCCATAAACTTTGCACGGGGTGGCAATGCGTTTAATCATGGCAGCGTAGCCCTGCGGAAAAGGAGCATAGCCGCCGTGGGTCGAGCGGATATGCACGCCGTACGGGCGCCCGACTTTCGGCAGCGCGGTCGTGTCCTGCCCATACATCACGTTTTCGCCGCCGCCCCCGACTGGAAGTTCGAGCAGCGTTTCGGGAAAGTAGTGGCGGGCAATTCGGCAGACCTCGCCGGTAAACCTGGTCATGCTCCCGTAATACCACTCGAGGAAATCCAGCCAGTAACGGCGTCCTTGCGGAGTGCCGGGGATTCCGGTGGTGGCATCGGAGGCGGTGGGAGGATATTCCACCTGGCCAAAGTCCTTGACCTGCGTCGCCCACGCGGCGTTGAGCTTTGACACCGTGCGGTACCTGCCGCGGATGAACCGCCGAAAATCATCCCGTGCGTGATCGTCTCCGCACCAGAAATCCGCCAGCCCCGTGCCGCTCTCGCCGAAATATTTCTTTTCATCCGGATGCCAGCCAAAGGGGAAAATTGTCTCGCCGAAATCCCCATGAATGCCCAGGTATATGGCGTAAACCTTGTCGTTGCCGCGGCCGTAGTGTTGGGCGAGCGCGGCATACCCGTGATCAAACCAAGGCACGATATCGGGGCTCCAGAGTGACATTGCGGCCAGGCGCCGTTTGGAGCGCAGCCCGATTGAGGGGACGAACTTCGCGCTTTTCCGATACCATTCAGGCGGCCAATGAAAATGCGGGAAATACTGCCATTTCATCCCGGCCTTCTGCATCGTCGCCAGGCCGGCGTCGGCGCTCGTCCAGTCCCAGCGACCTGGGGCCGGCTCGTTGACTGTCAGATGATCAGAATCAGTTTGCGCATGAGAAAACCCCAGCGATTTGACCAACTGATTGTTCTGCTCATCCATGACGCTGGTGCCCAGCAACATCGGGGGCCCCGACTTTGCGGCCCGCGGCACAGGGGCGGAGACGCCGGATTCGATTGCCTGTGTTTGAGTCGCAAAAACGACTGCAATCCAACCAGTGATACCGACGAAAGAACTTGGTAAAAGCCACTTTTCCATAAGACCTGGAATCTATTGAAAATGGTTGGCAGAAGCGAGATAGCAAATCCCGAGAAGCAGAATTCAGAACTGAAGGATGCCAGGCAGGGCGACGCTACGGCAACCTCGGCCCGCCGTGCCTACGCATCGGTTGGCATCGTGACCGGCGCGTCCGACTCATCTGGAACATAACGGCAATTGCGGTGTTAAACTGGCACCATGAAAAGACTTATCATCCTCGCATGCATAGTCGTTGCGTTAGGCGTGAGTGTCGTGCTTTTGGCCAGGCGGGGAAGCGTCGCGGCACGGCCGGTACCGGCGCGGGATGCCTCACTCCTCCTTCTAGGCGTTACTAACCTCCCCACAGGCAGCTCGGCTGTGTTTTTGCTCAGGAACAGCACCGGGACACACATTGCTTGCGTGCCAGAGGCGATTGAACAGAGAATCGCAGGAGCGTGGGTACGTGTGCCACTGACCGGCAAGGCGAGTGCCGTGCGCGACTGGATTGGCCTGCAGGAGGAGTTGAAGCCGGGCGAGGCGTTCACGCTGCTGGTTCCGCCGCCAATCAATGGCACGAGCTGGAGGCTGGTGTTCATGTGCCAGGAGCAATCACAGGTGGTTGATCCCGTCACGGATCTGGTCAAGCACCTCACTGACACCAAGGCCGTCAAAAACCAACTCCGGCAGTTTAGCGGCAGGAGGTATTACATCTCTTCCCCGGAGGTTGCGCATTGACGCCGGTTCCCACACCACCGTACATGCGGGATTCCGTCCTTGTTCCATGCTGGCCAAGCCAGTCCCGCCGCAGTATAAAAAGCTCAGAATGCCCACGTTAATCCACAAGATTGCCGGGATGCCCCGCACAGGGGCGTCTTTAGAAAGGCTTGAGCCGTGTGAAGCGAAAGTTTCACGCACGGTTCTTAGGGGGGTGTGGGCGGGTTAACCGCTCGCACCTACCCGGTGCACCCCAGCGCGCCACTAGATTTTTATGCAGTCACAAGACAAGAAGCAGTTCGAGAAGTTGAGCGCACTTTCGCCAGTTGATGCCGTCAGAGCTTGGCTCGACGGAGATTTTGGCATCGGCGATGAGCCAGCTTTGATTTCAGCCATCCGCAAAGATTCACGCATCAAGATTTCAGACGACGCCATTGAGGATGCCGTCTTGGATGCGATGGATGAGGAGTTGGATGCCGAGGCGTGTTTGGAGCGGCTGGCTGGTTTGCGATAGATTTTGATTTTGGTTATGACCATGATGCCTAATCATTGTTAAGCTCCGAATGATGCTCCGTTCGCAAAACCGCCCTTTCGACGAGAAGGAACGACGTTATCTGAAGAGCCAGCGCGCGGCATTGGAACGCCGGCGTGAGGCGCTTTTGCGCAGAATCCTTTGGGGTTACGTGATTGTCTTCGGCTTATTGGCTGTCTTGACCGCTTTGGCAGAAAAAAAGCACGTCGTAATGATCTTCGCAGGCTGGGCGGTTGGCGGAGCTCTCATCAGCGTTTGGGCTTATGTTCCAGAGCGACGAAAGTTGTCACGACGCATCAAAGAATATGACGATGCACTTGCCAGCGGGATATGTGCGGAGCGCCAAATCAAAGCAAAGAGGATGTGGGAGTTTGAAGAGCAAGAGGATGAAGGAGCCTGCTACGCCTTTGAGTTGGAATCAGGCGGAGTGGCCTTTGTGGTCGGGCAGGATTTCTACGCCGGGGCACGCTTTCCGAACTCCGATTTTTCAATAGTTGAGTTCCACAGCAAGAAAGGGGAACTGATTGATTTCATGGTCGAGAAGCGGGGGGTGAAGGTCGCGGCGGAACGCGTGATCTTCGGGCGGGAGAAAGAGCGCCTGGACATTCCGGAGAATTACACTTTTTTGGATGGAACCTTGGAGCAGGTTTATGCCAGCGTCAGAAGGGCTTAACGAACGGCCTGGAGTGGACGCGGGATGGCCGGTCCTGTTTGCATTTTTAAGCCCTTGGCGCGGCACCACTGAGGCAGCGCGTTAGCCGACGAGCTCACAACTATGAACAAATCCTTGATCCAATTCTGTGCCCGGTGCTGGGTTTTAGTTCTATGCCTGCTTTTTCAATCAAGGTGCGAGGCAGCCCAGTTTGTCGAACTAACCGTGGAAATCGAAATTAACGACTGGGACTATTGGTTTCTTGAGGACAAAGGAAGTCTTCCCAAGTCCACTGGAGAGGCGAAAAGCATCTTCACGAAAGCTGCGACCGTCCATTGTGTGATCGGCACCAACGCTTGGCTTATGGAGGGCGACTTTTACCGGAATTCGAAGGCGAGGCGGTGGTTCACCGGCACAAACATCACTGAACATTCCGTAATTACTCAAGAACTCCCTGAGGCCGAGACACAAAGGCTATCCCAGATCAGCAAGTTTGCCTTTACCAGTCCCCTCGTTGGTCACCAGAGCACCCGGACTTACCAAACTGCCGATGGCAACCCGGGTCGGCCAGTACGCGTAAGCGATCTGATGGAACTCCGGGGCCGGATTTGTTGGTTGGCGTTTTGTTCCGGTTCAGCACTCAAACGCGATGGCCGCCAATTATTCCCGCCGAGCGATCTTTGGAAGGAACTTCTTTCGGCTCCGGCCGGATTTATGGACAAGACCACCGTCTTTGAGGACGGCCTGGGCCTGCCTCGGAGCGTCGAGCTGTTCACCCAAAAAGACCAACTTATTTTCCAATATCAAGTTCGCCAATCCACAAATGTGCTGGGCTGGAATTTCCCTCTTGAGTTTTATGGCGTACAATACCGTCCAGTCCGCACGAACGGTTGGGCGGTGCAATTGACAGTCAAAGGTAAGGTGACCTCTATTGGCGTTGGGGCCGAATCTAAAATTCCGCCGATGTCCGAAAAGACTACTGAGAAATGAAATTTATGTTGGCTAACAAATGTGCTCCAGGCAAGGGCGGGATTCCCGCTCTGTTGCATGCTGGACGCGCCCGGCCCGCCCTGCCTGAGCACGGATGGTAAATGCATGAAAAAGCCGCGGTATGTGATGGTTGTCCTTGCATCAATTCTACCTTTGGGAGGCTTGTTCTGGTTGATTCGATCTCCACGTGCGGTTGGGCCGTCGGTTACTCTTGCCCTCGTTACGAACTCTCTAAGCCAATCCTCCAGTGCGGCGGTCTTCCGTATCACAAATGGCAACGAGCGCGCAATATTGCTGACCGACCTGATTGTTGAGACGAATTCGCCAGCAGGTTGGCAGGCGTTCAGTCACACGATACCGACGCACCCCCAACGGCTCGCGACCGGAGACACGAAAGATTTGCTAATTGCGTCTCCAAACGGTGAGAAAGCGTGGAGGCTGCGCGTCACGTACGGCAAGGACGTCAAAGGCCCGATGCTATTGCTAGGCAAGACCGGTTATGCGATTTCCCAACACGCTTGGCCCGGCCAAGGCTTTGGCATCATCGCTGGAAGCAACTCATGCATTGGTGGAGAGATGACAAGATGACGCTTAATCGGGTCGCCGTCAGGATTGCCCTCCCCGCTCCCACACCACCGGACAGGCGGGATTCCTGCTTTGTTCCATGCTGGCCAAGCCAGTCCCGCCGCAGTATAAAAAACCAAAATGCCCGCGTTCAACCAAAGGGATAGCGAGCATCATACTTTAGCGGCGAATCCGGAAAGCTTTTCGCCAAAATACTCTCGCGCCAGCTTTCAAGCAGGGGGCGCTGCAACCACAGGAATGGTTGCAGTTGCTCTCCGAACTTGCTCGCCGTGATATTACAATCTACGCATGAAACTCTTTTTTTCGACCCTGCCGCGGAACATCATCAGCTGCTTCAGGGGTAAGATGATCATTTGGCATATAATTGCTATCATCCTCACTTTCATCCTCGTCATGTCGGGTTTCGACTGGCGCTATTTCCTCTCCACCCGCGCTTCAAACCTTCGTTCATGGATGTTTCCCGCCGTCCGTATCGGCGGACTCTTGCCGATTGCCCTGCCTCTCATCCTTCTGGTGCTCGGCAGCATGAACACAAATGCCAAGACCTCTCGAGTCGGGTGGGCGGTCGGTCAGGCTGAACTCATCGGCGCTCTCATCGCTGCCGCCTATAAGGCGGTTACCGGCCGCGCCCATCCCTCACACTCAGTGGGCATGGATCTAAGCCATATTTTCCGATTCGGCTTCCTACGCGGCGGAGTCTTTTGGGGGTGGCCGTCCTCTCATACCACCGTCGCGTTCGCAATGGCCCTCACGATATTCACACTCCTTCCGAAACAAAGGTGGGTGGGGTATGTGGGGATCACTTACGCTTTCTATGTCGGCATCGGCGTCTC
>QGNH01000665.1_pt1 | contig 33632 bp, 41 predicted proteins | sample 1735481 | NCBI WGS metagenome assembly QGNH01 (sample SAMN09239004, study PRJNA386568) | Viral metagenome, whole genome shotgun sequencing project. | reverse complement strand
CCGACGTTGCTGGACCCCAGCATCACCTTTATTATGGAGTTTTTAGCCACTCCAATTTTTGCGTCTGCCGAAAGGATGTAAGTCCCTCCGCAAAGCAGGTCAACGTCTCCATGCACTATCATGTCTGAGATCCAGCCGCGGAGGATGGATGCGACCTGTTCTTGCATCGGCAGATCCAGCCAGTCGGGGGTGCTGAATTCGTCGACGTTGAGTGCGTAGCTTGCCGGGTCGGCGTACGTCGGAGTCGCGTCCGGTGGTCGGAATTCGAGACGAGCAAAGCTGCCGGCGCGCGTGTCGCGGAGCTTGTATATCGTGACCAGATCCTCATGGGAGTCGGTCGCGTTGTTGTGGAGGATCTCAAAGCCGGTGCCTCTTGAGGTCCGGCGGACTATGACTGAGAGGAATTTACACATTGGGTTGATGGGTTTCTCGGGCGGGTCATCCGCTCGACTGCAACCACTATCGGCGCATTCTCCCAACAATGCAAGCTTCTTTGTGAGATTGTTTGTTAGATTTCGCAACTGTGCTGACAACCATGCACTTGAAACGATCAACGTATCCGGGGAAACATTACGCAGAAAACTTAGCAATTGACTCGGCTTCAGTTTTATGGGGCATTCACCTACCAGATGCCCATTTGCAGCGAATTGATCGACACCGACGATCCTGCCACACTCGCGATGCGAGCCGAGCAACCTTCGCCCGAACTCCTCTCAATGCAGCAAGCCTCCGCTGCGTTCCGATCCTGGCTTACGTGGATCACGGAAAACCAGACATCGAGCAGCATCGTGCGCCGCGTGCTCATATCTGCCCGCATGATCGACCCGTCGATTGTCCGATCAATCACCCTCGATGGAATCGCGCACATCGCAGGCGGAAACGTCGGCCGCACCGCCGTGCACAAGGATGTGATTTCCTTTGAGCGCCTCTACGGCATATCCTGCATCCTGCGCAAGTCTTCCGCCTCACGCATGGCCTGCCGCCAATCCTGGCGATCAAAACCCGACTCAAGCAACCCATGATAACCGAAGCCGATCACCAAACAGCCACATCAACTCGCACCGGACAGACGAATCGCCAAGCAGAAATAAACAGTCTCGCGGCGGTTGTTCTAAGCCGGAAGATGGACGCGCTTGATAACGCACGAGATGCCATCGTAGCCGCAGTCCGAGCAGGCAAGCTATTGGCTGAAGAGAAAGACGCATTCATAGCCGCTGAAGGTCGCGGCAAGTGGATTTTCCATTGTGATGCAGTATTCGGCAAACTCATGACACCAAAGCAGGCCGTCGCATGGATGGCACTCGCAACCAAAAGCGACTCAGGCGACGGCCCGGTGACCAACATCCTGCGCCAAGGATTGCTTGCTCTCGACATCATGCCGACCAAGGAGCGCACAGCCAGCGCAGGCGCAAACTCACGGCTCGCAATCACCGCGAGTCACTTCATTGCGATCCACCGTTTCGTCGTGTGGTTTCGCGGATTCGCCAAGACAACAACGCCATCCGACCTGTCACCAGCCGAGCGTGATCAACTGCGCTCAGACTTCGCTCCGATCATCAAGTTTCTGCGCGATTACAAGCTCATGGAGTGACACCGTCCAACGCTTGCGCCAACTCTGGGGCTCTCGTCTGCCATGATTGTACTTAATCTTGTCGAGATAAAAGCAACGCAAAACGCTCAAACTAGGGTAAAGACCCTAGGCCACCACCCCCGGTAAGGAATCTATTGACGCATTCGACTACGTAGGTGTACGCGAAGCCCCGATGTGTTTTTATGCGTGGCCTAAAACTGTTTGCACCATAACCAGCTATGCCTAAGAAGTTTCCCGATTTATTGACCCTAAACGGCCTTGCTACTGCCCTTGATATCGAGCGCAGAACAGCGGCGGCATTGATGGCGAAACCGGGCGCACCGGCCCCGAACGAGAAAGGGCTTTACTCTACTTCGCAGGCATTGGCTTGGTGTACTAGGCAGGGGACGGGAACGCGGGCGATGGAGGGCACGGACATTCAGGAGCTGCGTCGTCAGAAGCTTCAGATCGAAGTTGCGCGGTCGGCTCTCGCTTTGCAGAAAGATCGGAGAGACGTGGTGGACCTGGCAGAAATTACGCCGGTGCTGGCCGCTGCTCAATCAGGGCTGACGGCGACACTGCGGCAGGAGTTCGAAATGATGATGCCGTCGAAGTGCAAGGGCAAAGGCGTGGCGGAATTGCAGCAGATGTTCGCCGATTCGGTGGACCGCGTGCTGGAGTTATACGGGCAGGAGTTGGGGAAGCTATGAGCGGGATTGCCGCAAAGCTGGCGTCCTTGATTATCCTTCCCGACCGGCGCGAGATATGGGACTGGGCAGCGGAGAACATCGACTTTGGCAGCACTGAGGCATTCAAGGGGCGGTACTCCGTCGAAAACACGCCATGGACTCGGGAGATACTTCGATGCTTCCGGTCGCCGCGGGTGCGGGAGATAACGGCGATCATGCCGCCGCAGGAATCAGGCAAGACCTTGGCGGCGCAAATCTGCCTGGCGTGGCGCGCCGTCAACTGGCCGGCGAAGATGCAGTTCAACACGGAGACGGACGGGAAGGCCGCGCAGTTCTCAGACACGAAGTTTAATCAGACTATCAAGGCGTGCAGGGTGTTGCGCGAGCGGTTCTCGGAGAACCGACACGAGACAACCAAGCTGCGGATCATCTTCCGCGATGGATCGTTTCTGATTATCCAGGGCGTCGAGGCCCCGGGCAACCGGCAGAGCGATTCCATTGAGGTGCAGATCAATGATGAGGTGCATCTATGGGAGACGCCGTTCCTTGCCCAGATGCACAGCCGGCAGCGGGCATTCCGGGACACGCGCAAGACGATCAACATATCACTCGGCGGCAACGTCGGGTCTGAATTGGAGGAGCGATTCCGCGCAGGGAATCAACTCGAATGGTCGCATCCGTGCCCGACGTGCGGGAAGCTTTTCCAATACGTTTTCGACCGGCGTAACCCTGCGAGCAATATCCATTTTGACTTGAGTAAGGCGCGGCTGCGGGACAACGGATCGCTAGATCTGACGGAGTTCGCGCCGACCGTGCATGTAACGTGCCCGCACTGTAAAGCGCGCATCGATTGGTCTGATGACCTGATGGCACGCCTGAACGCGGCCGGCCAGTACGTCGCTAAGAACCCCGACGCAAACCCGGAGATCGTGTCGATGCACGTCAACGCCTTCGCGATCGGGCGCCGGCCGTGGGTGCAGATCCTTGAACCTTGGGTAAAGATGACGATGAGGGGCGGCGTTTTCGCGATGGAACAGCTTCAGAGGTTCATCAACGAGGAGCTGGTTGAATTCTGGGAGGACCGGCCGATCATCGTCAACGAGGCGCTGACGCTCGGCAGCTACACGCGGGCGGAAATGAGGAAGCCGGGCGCGTGGGCGAAGGAATGGATTCGCGTCATGACGATTGACAACCAGCAGGGAAAGCACGGCGACATTCCGCACCGTTGGTTTGCCGCGCGGGCGCTGTCCAAGGACGGGGAGTCGAGGTTGATCGATTGCGGCCGGCTGAACGAATGGGACCAGGTGCGGGCGAAGCAGCGCGAGCTTTCTATCCCTGATTGCACCCCGGAGTTGCCGGGCCCCTGGGTGGGAGCCGACCGGGCGCATGATCCGACGGCGGTCGACGAGATTTGCGCGTCTTATCAGTGGTACGGGATGCTTGGGCAGGACACGACGGAATTCCCGCACGGGCCGCAATCATTCCACGACGGGAAGCGGCTCCTATTCTCGGAGCAGCGAACGATTGACACGGGATTCGGCACGGCAGAGGCAGGGCGAACATACGCGCTCTATTACCTGTGGAGTTCGCAGCGCGTGCAGGACTTGCTTGCGAGGCTGCGGCAGACCCCGGACCAGTGGCAGCTTCCGTCTGACATCATGGAGTGGTGCCCGGAATACGCGGATCACATCAATTCTCATCGGCAGAAATCCGAGGTCAAGCCGAGCGGTGCTCAAAAGCTGACCTGGTACTGCGTGAGTGGCCACCCGGATCATTTGTACGACTGCGAGAGCATGATCGTTGTCCTGATGCTGATGGCTGGCGTTCTAAAACCTGAATAACCTATGACCCGCAAACTCTACGTCCTCCTTGGCCGCTACGGCGACATCATCAACTTGCTGCCGCTGATGCAGCACGAGTTCAAGGAGACCGGACAAAAGCCGATTCTCATGGTCGCGGAGCAATTCGCATCCTTGCTCGACGGCGTGTCTTACGTCGAGCCTGTGATCTGGACCGGCTCATGGGAGGATTTCCATGCGGCGATGTTTTGGGCAAAGCAGGTCCACCCGGAAGCCGAGATCATGTCGGCTGCGATCTACGGGCGCGGCAAGTTCATCCGGCATTGCACGCACGACTTCAACCGGGAGTCATGGCGCTATGCCGGCGCCCGCGTGCCATGGGGGCGTCTGCCGCTGGAGTTCGACAGGCGCGGAGAATCCGACAGGGAAAGGCAACTTGCTGCGCGATACCCCGGCAAGATCCTCGTAAGCCTTGGCGCAAAATCGTCGCCGTTGGCGGGCCGGCGGGCGTTGCTCGCGCTCATCCGGCAGGAGTTCGGCCCTGAGAACGTGGTGGACATTTCGGAATTCCCGCTCTTCCGGCTCTACGATTTGATCGGATTGTTTGACCGCGCGGCCTGCCTTGTGTCGGCAGACTCGGCGCCTCTCCACCTCGCCGCGGCTTCCCCGCGCCTTCCCGTCGTCGCGCTCATCAATCGTTCGCCCGAGCGTTGGTACGGCTCGGCATGGCACCCGCAGCACGCCGCGACGTTCTTTTATGATGAGCACGCGGCGCGCGAATCGGAGATCATCGAGGCAATCCGCGCCCCGGACAAAGCCGCAGTTAGGCTCGTGCATGTTTACGATTCGACCGTCCAAAACTCCGAGACTACCCGGCGCGAGACAAACGCGAAAGTGACATGGGCTGAGGAATATCGGTCAGACCGTTGGACCCCGGCGCCGACAAACCTCTATCTTCCTCGGGATGCCCGGTCAATCGGCGAGCGCGTTGACCTCCCGTTCATCCAGGACATGATTGCGCACGGTCGGTCGAAGCTCACGAAGTCAAAGGACATCATCGTTCTGACAAATGCGGATGTCTGCTTTACGCCGGGGCTTACGGGATGGCTGATTGAACAGGTGACGCGCTCCAGCGCCTGCTTCGCTCGCCGGTGGGACTGTTTCAGGCGCGAGACGCCGTTTGTCTCAGAGGCGCAAGTCATGGAGGAATGCACGATTCACGATGGGACGGACCTCGTGGCGTTCACTGGCGACTGGTGGGACAAGCACGGCGCGAAGTTCCCTGACATGGTTTTGGGGCGCGAGTCTTGGGACTTGGTTTTCCGCCTGCTCATCAAGTTGACGCACGGCGGCGAGATTGTCGGAGGGATCTACCACGAGCGGCACGAGTCGCCGTGGCTGATGAATCGGGACGTGATGGGGAACTTCCACAACAACGCACTCTGTAATGAGTTCCTGTTGAAGTACGGAGTACCCGGCGCGAATGCGGACCATGGCACGATGGCCAGCGTCGAGGCGACTATGGGGTTTTAGTCGGCTGGGATAATTCTTGGCCGTGGGGGTAGTCGGTGCCAAGCGATGACGTGTGGCACAAGTGAACACAGACCTATGGGTAATGCCATCCACCTTGAATAAAGGCGTCTTCAACGGAGACGACCGGGCATCAATATTTGCGGCGGCGAAAGCCGAGTACCTGAAGCGGATGACCGGCAGAGTCATTCAAGGCAGCTCTGCGGCTCAGAGCTACGGGCTGACCGTGATGGACACGGCTGACCTGATTCGGCTTATCAACGGGCTGGCGGACGAGCTGGGCATCTCCGATCCCGTCGAACACGTCCGCCCCAATTTCAACCGCTACGGTGGGCAGCAAGCCCCTTGCGGTGATCCAGGTACTCCGACCGGCCTCGTTGGCTGACGCCCATGACATTCACAGACTTCGCGCACAGCATCATGACAGGCCAGTGGCGTCTTGACCGGCAAATGGTCAAGGACCGGATGAAACTCTATGCCGGAGCAGAGCCGGGGATCAATCGGCCATCGGCGAATATTCTCAGCACGCCGGAGGACTTCCGGCAGGCGTTTGAGCGGATCGTGTTGATCCGGTACGCTCGGCAGATGGAAGAGGACTTCCCTTTCGTCGAAGGTATCCTTTCGGACTTCGAAACATTCGTGGTGGGGGAACTGAAATACCTGCCAACGACCGGCAACCCGGATGCGGACAAGGTGATTCGCAACTTTCTCGAATGGCAGTTTGACGCCTGTGACCTCTCGCAGCGGCTTGACCTCTCGACGATTGCGCGGCTTGCCATCCGCACGAAGAAGCGCGACGGAGAGGCCGGGTTTCAGATCGTCGATTCAGGCGACTCCCTGAAAGTCGTTTACTACTCATCGGACCGCATCGGAAACCCGCTTGTCGGCGCGAACATCGGGCCGAGTAATTACAACGGGATACTGGTCGACGAAAAGACAGGGGCGCCAGTTCTCTACCAGATTTACAAGAGGCTTCCCAAGCTGAATGCCTACGAATTCCAAGAAGACGTCGAGGCGAACGCCTTCATCCACTTCTACGATCCGTTCCGATTCGAGCAATACCACGGCGTGACCGCTTTCCGCAACGGCATCCGGCACGCGATGGACGTCGATCAAATCGTCGAGTTCTCAAAGCTGAACATCAAGTGGCGCGCCTCCCAGCTCCCGATTGTGAAGAATGAGCAGGGCCGGCCGATGCAAAACGGCTATCCTGGGTCCGCCGGGGCGAATGCCGCCGCCGGCCTTGGCCCGCGCGCGGTTCAGACCATGGTCGACGGGGTGCAGCAGAACTACATCAAGCTCGACGAGGGGATTGTTGAGTACCCGAACGACTTCCCGAACGCGCAATTCCTGCCAGTGGTTTCCGAGCTGAAACGGGACATCGCGGTGGGTTGCCGAATCCCTTACGAGTTCGTTTATCGCTCTGAGACTGGCGGCGTGGTTCAGCGGTTCTACGTTTCCAAAGCGGAGCGCACATTCGAGGAAGAGAAACGCCAGCTCAAGCGGACGCTGCTCAATCCGCTGAAAAATCGCATGGTCCAGAAAGGGATTGATTCAGGATTGCTCGACCTGTCGGCATTCCCGGGGCTGGCGTTCTCGCTTTCCCGCTTCGCCGGCTCGTGGAACATGGGGCGAACAATCTCCGTCGATTACGGGCGCGAGACGACGGCTGACATTGCACTTATCGAGGCCGGTCTGCTCGGGCCTGACGAATACGCGAACGACAATGGGCGGGACATGGACGACATCCGAGCGCAGAACGTCAAGAACGCGCGGGCGGTTCTCATGGCGGCGAAGGAGCTTTCCTCGGAGCTTGGAATCCCGATAGAGGAAGTCCTGCCGTTTATCTCAAAGCGTTTCCCGAATCAAACCCCAAAGCCCGGCGGGGATCAGTCAGGTGCACCGCCGGTGCCAGCAAATCCCGAGTGAACACGGGCGGCGGTTGTAATGATCGCCGAATTGGACCAGTCGATTTCTTTCCAGCTTTCCGTGGGGCAGGTTGATTCGACCGCCGGCATTCTGCGCGGAGTCACCGTCGCCAAAGCGGGAGTCATTGCGACCGGAAAGTTTATTATGGTTGACGGGAACGGAAACTGGACTCTCGACCCTACGCAGGCTCGTAGAAAGCTCCCCGCAACGACTGACGAAACGACCCTTGACACGCTGATCACTGCCGTAGAAGCGGCCGGCGGAAAGCTCCGCGTCAGGATCGACCATGACGATTCAATCGCAGCGCGGGTCGGGTCGGCTGACAATTTTCACAAGACGGACGACGGGCGCGTTGTCGCTGATATTCACATCAACGACTCCTGCACGCAGCGGGCGGCGATTCTCGAAATCAGTCTGGATACCCCGACGCTGATTGGCATGTCGATTGATTTCCTGCCGTCATTCGAAATCACGAAGGACGCGGCAGTCATGCGGATCGATGAAATCCGATCCGTCGACGTGGTTGACGAAGGCGCGATCACCCCGGACGGCATGTTCATGTCACGCGGGCGCGAAGTGAACAGCGAAGCTCTTGACGTAAAGATAAATCAACCGGGCCGAATAGACCCACCCAAACCAATGGCTGACAAAACACAGAATCCTCCAATCGACTCCGAAAAGATGGCTGATGCCATCAAGACGATTTCGGCCCGGTGTGATGCGGTGGAAGCTTCCAACAAGGAGCTTGCCGCGCAATACGCTGGCCTGAAAGACGCACACCAGAAACTCATCGACGCGCACCAGAAGTTGCTCGACGGGTCCAAGCCCGCTGCTCCGGCTGCTGACGATCCCGCGGCCGCTGCTGCCGCCAGTCTCGAAACGCAGATCCAGGCCGGCGTCACGAAGGCCGTCAACGCGATGCGCCTCGAACTCAAGCAAGAAGCTGCGGCGCTCGGCACGAAGGCCGGCGACGTCAAAGCCGTCTCGGGCGATCCCGGAAAAGACCCGGCGACCCAGAAGGCCAAGACCTATCTGGAGCTTGTCGCCGAGGCGAAGGCGAGCGGCCTGAAGCTGGGTGCGTTCGAACTCCAAGCGAAGGTCCAGCACGAAAACCCGGAATCCTACCGACTCCATCTGACTTCCAAGGGCGTGGCGAAGTAACGCGCGATCCATTCACCAAAAACCGAAACGATAACTCATCTCTCAAATGTCCTCGTACTACAACAAAACCACGAATGACGGCAGCTACGGCACTTTCTACGCCGATCCCGGCCAGGCCGACATCAATATTTACGCCCGCGTGAAATTCGCGGCTTTCGCCGCATCGGACGGCCAGCCCTTCCTGCAGGTCTGCACCGCAAGTGACATCGGGATTGGCGTGGCGATGCAGACGATCACCGCCGGCCAGTGGGGCACGATCAAGTTCCGCAATGCCCCGGGCACGCAGCTCGGCAACGCGACTACCACGATGGCAGCCGCTGACGCTCTCTACCCTGACAACGCAGGCGGCGTCACGAACGTCGCCGGGACTCAGATCCTCGGCTATTGCGTCACGCCTCCCGCGAGCGCGACCGGCATCGTGGTTTACTGCAAAACCTAACGATCACGGCAAAATGACCAAGACCAAAAGAATCAAAACTGAAAAGCCATGATCTACCAAAATACAGTTGCAGCTCCCCGCGAGGAACTTTCCGACCTGATCACTGAAGGCGCGACCAATGCCGACCAGTTCGTCGGGCTCAGGATTCTTCCGCCGGCTCCTTCGAAGCAGCTCACCCTGCACGTCCCAAAGATCACCATTGCACAGGGCGACCTGATGCGGGCGACCGGCAAGAAACGCACTCCCGGCGCGAATTTCGACCGCCGCCAGGGCGCAATCGGCGACCTCACTGCCACACTCCAGCAGGTCGGAGAAGAGGTTCTTCTGCCTGACGAGATTACCTTGACCTACGAAGATTACTTCGCGGTCGAGGCGTTCTACGCCAAGGACGCATCGGACCGGCTTCTCCGCTCGCACGAAATGGACGTTGCCGCGACGGTGTTCAACACGGGCAACTTCACTGCGAAAAACAGCCTCACTGCTTACACCCAGGCCAATATCGCCACGATGAGCCCGGTCGAGGACATCCTCGCCGCGATCCGCGTCGTCAAGGGATTGGGTGAAGCACCGAACACGCTGGTCATCCCCGGCATCGTGTACGATCGCATCCGCGTCTGCACGGATATGCGCAACTTCGTCGCCGGCTCGGTCAATCCCGGCGCCCGCGTCACCGGAAACACGATCCAGATGGCTTTCGAGTCGCACGGCATCAAGAACGTGCTGATCCCTGATGCCTACGTCAACCAGTCAGAGCTGGGGGCGAACGCGAACATCAACTCCATCTGGGGCACGGCCTACATCGGCGTTCTCAACTGCCAGCCCGGACAGTTGCTCGCGGGCGGCATCGGCCGGACGTTCTATTGGGAGAAGGAAGGCCCGCTCTTCAACATCCAGAGCTATCGCGACGAGCCCAAGAAATCGAACGTCATCCGTGCGCTTAAGAGCACGCTGCCTTCGATCACGAATTCGCGGGCTGGCACGCTGATCGGCACTCAGTACGCCTGAGCCATTCGACGGTTGCGGGTTAAGTTCATAGGGTTAAGCCCGCTCGGGAGTCCGGGCGGGCTTTTTATGCAAATCGAAAATGAACGAACTTCACTCAATGCTTCAATCGGCTTTCCACGACGCGGAGCCGTTCCTTGCCGAGCCTTTCACGTTTCAGGGTAAGAATTACAGCGGCGTATTTTCAGCCGTCGACGAAAAGAGCGTCATGGAGCTTGGCGGCTTCGCTGACGAGGCGGACATGATTTGTGTGTCGTCTCGCGACCAATGGACGCAACTCCCAAAGACTGAGGAGCAGATCACGCGGGGCCGCTTTGGGACGTTCGCCATCCGCGGGCTGAAGATCGATTGGTCGAGCGTCATGATGGCACTGAAAAAGGTTTCGACGTGAGGCCAACCATGGACATGGCGGACATTGAAAAGGTCATGGCCGCGGCGCTTGACGATATGGCGAAACTTACAGGCATGGACCGGAAGGCGATCATTCTGGCTGAGGCGGGCGTGATCCTAAAGACGTGCGCGGCTCGGACGCCGGTGCTTGATAGCTCCAAAATCGAGCAACGAGCGCGGCGCGCAGCGATTCGGGGGCTTGGATTGACAGGCGCAAAAGGCAGCGGTGACGTTACGATGAATATTGGAATGAAAGGGAAGCCTTTTGGCCGTGTTTGGGCTAGGAGTAACGGGCCTAAATCGAACGGTAAGTTCCGTTTGGCCATGGGTCCAGGAGGCGGCAAACACGATCTCAATCATTGGACGGATTCCGATTGGTCCCGGATTAAGTCATCGGTCGCTGACGTACCGGGGCAAATATCCAAGCAGACGGGCCTTATTGCGAGATCCGCAGGGCTCGCCCGTCAATCGTGGATTCAGATTGCCGACAAGCTCGGGATCAAGCTGGAGACCGTCAAGGGCGGCGGGCAGCTATCCGCTCGAGCGATCAAACAGGCGCGCGAGGCTACGGCATCGAGCGGGCGCCGCTACGATAACGGCATGGGGACGCAGGAGCAGGACGCGGATAAGTTCTTCGCGCGGCTCACGAACAACCTCCCGTTCGGCAACAAGCTCCACTTCAGCGCACTTCTCGAATTGGCCATCGCCGGCCGGATTCAGTATTTCGCAACAAACCTACAGAAGGGCGTTTTTGACTCTATGGAGACGGTCGCAAAACGGTATCGCAATTTCCACATATCCCAATGAGTACACCGGCCAGCTTTGAAGACCTTTACGATTTTGAGACGCAATTCGAGGACGCCTTTGCGGCAGTCCTGAAGGCGAACGGGATCTCAAACGTGTTCGTCAGCCGGGACGCCGAGCGAATCCAGACTCCCGGAGTGATCCTGCGATTTGTCACCGGCTCCTACGATCCGCACCAGTACCGGATGAAGGGCACTCCTCCCCGCCAGGTGGCCATAGGCTTCGACGGAACGCTGTTTGTCGACGTGGTGACGAGCCGAAACATGGACGACGTGAAACACGGACCGTTCCGCGGGCTCGTGCGCTACCTGCTATCGCCGGCCGCGAACGTGATAAGTTCGGTCAACATGCCGTGTCTGCAACTCCTCCAGCTCTACGCGACCGGGGGAACGCCCACAATGCTCGACGAAAAAGAGCAGGACCGCAGCGGCCTCCACTACGACGCGAAATTTGCCATCCGTGATAGCGCGTGGCCGGCGTGAGTGAACAAGGACGCCTTTTGTGAACAGAAACTGACTAGGAATAATTCCCACAATGTCTGTAACATCTGACGGCACACAACTATTCGGCATCCCTGACAGCCCCATCACACTCGGAGCCGTAACCTATATCGGCGAGGATCTTACAGTCTCGATTGACGCTCAAGTAGTCGAGATTAAGGACGCCAATGGCCTCACAATTGGTCAAACGATTGTCCCTGGCAACGCCAAGGGGACCGGTAAGCTCCAGCTCGCAGCTACAACGACCGTCGCACCGGCTATCGGTGCGTCTTTCACTCTGACCGCAACAGCGGCCGCGGGAACGTATCTGATCACGTCCGTAGGCGAGACTTACACGGCGGGCGCTTACGCCTACGTCAACATCGGCTTCTCAAAGAAGATCAACGCCTGAAGGCCATAATATGGGGCAGACTCTTTACGAGTTGATCCCCGGCCTTCGCGAAGCAGAGGACGCATTCAGGGATGAGCAGCTTGAAGCGTTCGTCGGGATAGAGCCTCCGATTGCTGGGGTCGAGGTGAACCCATTCACGCCGCGGATGTTGATCGAGCTTGAGGGCGTCGGGAACGGAGTTGCGCTTTGCGATGAGGCGCCGTCATCGGCGGATCTCGCAATGTTCGTCTGGCGGATTTCCATGGAGTTTAACCGTCGCGGGGGCTGGCGCAGGGCCTTGTTTCTGGCTCGTTTCAGGCGCTTTGTCGAGTATGGCCCTACGGTGGTAGCCTGTCGGGAGTACCTGCACCGGGCGCACGCGCCGCGGCCGTCATCGAATCCGGTCGCAAAACTCCCTTGCTCGGCGTGGCTGTCGGATTGGGTGCATATTTTCGGGATCAAGTACCACTGGACCGTCGATCAGACCATGGACACGAGCTTCCGTATTCTCTGGCAGCAGATGAACCGAGTGCGCGAAGAGGCAGACCCGAAATATCGACAGGTCTGCAACGAAGCCCTGCGCCTCCGAGTTGAGTACCTGAAAAACCTGAACGCGAAGAACTGAAATGTCATACGGACCAGGAGTAACAGCGCGGCTCGGTTTGGACAGCTCTGACTACAAGAAGGGGCTGCAGTCCGCAAAATCCACCTTCAAGGACTTCGTTGCGAACACCAAGAAGGAGGGCGAAAAGGCCGGCGGGGACATCGGACAGAGTTTCAGCCGAACATTCGAGCGAAAACTCGGGCTCAGGGATGCCTTTAGGGGGCTTTTCACTGGGCTGGGTATGGATATTCCCGAACTCGCCAAGAACATCGCCAGTATGTTCACAGGGGGGAACTCAGAGGAATGGAAGCGGGTCGGAGAGATTGCAGACCGGGAGGCTGAGGCGTTTAATCGGCTTCGGGCATCGACCCTATCGGCATCGGCGGTTCTAGCGGATCACAAAAAGGATTTCGCGGATGCCATGGGCGCCAAGGACTCGAAAGATGCGAAGGGGATGGGCGGTAAGATTCAGGATGCCGCAGGCGGGGCGGCGGGCGGCATGAGTAGTTGGAATCCTCTTAAGGCACAGTTCGAAATGATCGCTCATTTCGCTGGCCTATTCAGGAACGTAGCAGGGGAGACGGCTGCGGGAGATGAGAGAAACCTTAAGGCATTAGAAGCCAAGGCCGAACTCTTAAAGGACGAGGCTGAAAAGCGCAAGAAACTGATCGAACTGTCGGAGAAGGATGACGCGATCCACGAGGAATCTCTGAGGCCGATTGCCGCCCTAGAGTACGCATTGAAAAGGGTCTATACGCTGAATAGTGAGCTTCTGAAGATCAATGTGAAATCGGTCAAATATGACGAGAAAAAGGCACAGCTTCAGGTGGCGTTGGATCGGGCCTTTGGACTGAGTTCAAAGGTGACGCAGGAAAAGCTTGCGGTCTCAAAATTGCAGGTCGAACAGGCAGAGAAGGAGAGACAATTTCAGATCGAAATTGCGACCGGCGAGCGCAAGACGATGCTGATAAAGCAGGACATGGCGGCACTTCAGGACCGGATCAACAAGGCTGTTGACGGGTCGATTGAAAAGCAGGAATTACTGAACCAGCAGGCGGACAAAACGCTCACCTACGAAAAGCAGCTTGTGGCACTCAGGGAGCAGCGGAAGGAGTTAGTGGAAGGCAGTAAGGAGAGCATCGAAGAGCAGTCCAAAATGACCCTTGGACAGGTTGCGAACAATTGGACGCGCGGCACCGGATTTCAGCGCGACGCGGCCCGAAAGGCGCAAGAGGACGAGGCGCGGGCCAAGGATCAAACGGCGAGGGGTGACGTGTCGGGCGCGGCTGCTTCGATCACTGAAGCGCAGGGAATCCGGCATGACTTAGCCGGGCAAGGTATGCTCAAGAAATCGGAAGACCCGATGGGCCAGGCCGCAAAAAAACTGGATGACATAGATAAGCACATCCTAGACACAAACAATATTCTTGGCGGAAAATTCGTCCCACAATGAGCGGAATAATCTTCAACGGCCTCGCCAATTTCTCCTCTCCCGTCGAGGTGCAGGGAAGCCCGCAGATTTCGACGGATGAAGTCACGCAGGCGAAAATGGTGAACCGTAGTTATGCCGTGGTTACGGCGAACTACAAGCCGCTCGCGCAGGGGCAGCAAGACTACCAGTTTTCCGACTGCTGGCTGGTCAATGAGACTCCGGAAACCGTGATGGGCGGTGTGACATTCTTCCGCCGGCTCTACGCGCAGCTTCCGGCCACGCGAAATGAGCGCCGGCTGATCGCTTTCACGATGCCCGGACAGAGCAGGGTCTATTACAACACCGCGAATCCTCGTGCGATCATCAATTGGGACCAGTACGGAGCAGCCGCGCCATTCACGCGCCTGATTTCTGCCAGCGTGCAGTTCAACTATCACCTCTGGCCGTTGCCTCAGAATGCCGTCCCGCAAGTCACCAAAGTCATCTACTCAGGGCAAACAGGATCGGGTGCTGAAGTCGACTGGCAGGGCGCAAAGTACATCCAGAACGGTACCGGATGGATTCAGGACGGGGCAACCTCACTGATCAATGGGAGCCTCGCCGCTTGGATTTACAGCGTGAATGATCGCCGGCTGATCGGGCCGATTTGGGAGACTGAAATCGTGACCGTAAACGCGCTTGTCTATTGACCATGACGCCACTCAAGCGACAGACAAAAGGGAAGAGTCCGAGTTTCTTGGACGTGGAAGAGGCAAACAAGGTCGTCGATAATCTCAACGCAATATCCCGCGCCAAGGTGGTCCCAGCCGGTACGGGCACCGTGCTGATTGGAGACGACGGAATGACGATAGACCTGTCCGCCTTACTGGCGAGAATCACGGCCTTGGAAACAGCTATCCGGGGGATGAGCGCGACGGGATACTGTAACGGCGACGGGAGTGTAACGACGATCTTCAGCATCCCGCTGTGATCACGTTTTCAACAACAGTCGGCCCGTGCGGCGGGTGTTGCGGGACGATCCCGAATCCGGGAGACCCAAGCTCACCGGGTTTGCCAGTCGTTCCGCCGGCTCCAAAACCCCAGCCATTCTGCCCTCAACTTCCGGGCGATGCTTCACCCGTATTCTCCTGCCGGGGGCGTGGTGGCGAGGCCGGCCTGATCGGCATGTCCACGTTCATAGACGATCCGGTGATGCCGCCCCGGAAATTTCTCACCCGGTCTTTCGGCGGTGCGATGACGGCTCATCTTGCCGGCCCATGCACCCTCTGGCCGAATTACTATAGCTTTGACGGGACGATCTCGTTTGCCGGAGCATCGACGGTAGATCCGATCACCGGCGTGTTGACATACGGCGGGACGCAAACCGTAAGTGCCGAGTTCGGAGATTGCGGATACGGTGGCCCCGGAAGCGAACCGTGCAATGGGCTCGACAATGCCTGTTTTTCTCAGGCACCTCAGACTCCCACAACGCAGGGTTATATCGCAGATACTTGTTGGACTGGAGGGGCAACCGATGTGCTTTCAAGCCAAGACAGCGAAAGCAACGCGATCATCAGGCTATTGAATAGCGTCACATGGTCGGGCTGGAATGTCGCCGGGGCCGGCGGCTGCGATCCGCAGGACTGTTGCGCCGCCGCATGGGAGCAAAGGCTAGGTGGGTTCGAATTCTACTACCAGGAGGCTAAGTGGAAGCTGGATTGCAGCGGGCTAGTACCGGGAACGGTCTATTGCATCAAGATCAAGATTTTCAGGAAGACCTATATCGGCGGGACGTTCGCGCTATACCAGACCCAGACCGTCACGGCTACCGTCGATTCGTTCGGCAATATCGAATTCACAGGCACGACGCCAAACGCGGTTGGATACACCACTTACGCGAATTACTACTGATGGACTCGGTCATCACAAGCATCGTGACCCACCGGCCGGATCTGGACATCCCGCCGGCTATGCCGAACATGCCGCCTCCGCCACCGCGCCAGCTTGTGCCGATGGAAGAACTCATTGCGGCCAGGCGTGCGGCGTGCTCTCCGTGCGAGTACCATGATCCCGGCGCCGCAAGGGGCATCGAACGGTGCAACGCTCCGAACTGCCACTGCTCAAGGCTTCGACCTGAGGTCCGTGAGTCCCGCTGCGCACACCCCAAAGGCTCCCGTTGGCCATCTCCATTCTCCGCATTGTGAACACTGTCCCACCTAATAAGCAAAGCCATGGCAACTAACCTGTTCGTAAACACCGCAGCAACGTCCCTGTCATCGGCCTTCGTCCGCAGCGTCTCAGACATGACGCCGGTCGATCTCCCCCAGTTTGTCCTTGGAGACAACCCGAGTTTCGACCTCTATTTTTGCGACGGGCTGGGCAACTACGCGCCATGGTCGGGGGATAGCTCCTATACCCCAAACATCGCCATCGGATCGTTTGCGTTTCCGACAGGCGGGACGTTTACAATCTCTTTCGGCGGCTACACAACGTCCGCGCTGGCCTTCAACGCCAGCCTCGCGGTTGTGCAGTCGGCATTTCAAGCGCTCACGAGCGTCGGGGCAGGCAACGCGCTGATCACGGGAGTCCCGGGCGAGTATTACGTGATCACGTTCGCCGGATCGATGGCCGGCACGGCTGAAACTGCGGTTACGGTCAACTTCTCCGGGCTGACACCTGCGTCGACGATAACCGTTGCCATCACCACGGCCGGCGGGGCCGGAGTCAATTGCGTGCAGCTCCTGGCGCTTCAACAGGCTCCTATCAGCTTCGCGAACACTTGGACGACGATCACGAATGGATGGACGGGCAAGCTTTCCATGGCGACGCTGGCCATGATCCAAGCTTTCGACGCGGCGGCGCAGTCTGTGATCAACGAGACTTTCCAGATCACGGTTTTCGACTCTTTGTCCAACTCCGTGACCTACGCTGCGGCGGCCTGCACGGTCAATTACAGCCTGATCAACCCGTCAAGCTACGCGGGCACGAATTACCCGGCGCTGGCGACCGTGGCAGCATTGAGCGCGGCCGTCCTTGGGCTGAACAATTTCACGTCGAGCGCCGATACGTCGAGCGCAACGGGGAACACCAACATCTCGCCGCCGTCATCGTCGCGGCTTCACACGTCGATTCTGACGGTGACCGGGGCCGCGGGAACGCGGACGCTTTCCATTCTGACATCTCAAAGCCCGGCGGCAGGCGCTCTCGTGCAACTATCCATCACCACTCCCGCGACGGCAGCAATCGTCCTGCAGGTGCGGAACGCCACAAGCGGCGGCACGTTGCTAGACACGATCACCACAGACGGGACAGGAACGCCGCACGTCGTTTGGGTCGAGTTCAACGGCACAGCATGGCAACTCGCGTTCGAGAGCGGACATCTGCTCGCCGCGGTCGGTAATCTCGCCGGCCTCGCTTCTACCCTCACGAGCAAAGCGAATCTCGCGACCCTGTTCTCTTCCATCACGGCGCTTTCAGGGAACCAAACTTTGACCGCCGCAAACGAGGGGCAATTGGTTTCGCTCTCGGCTTCTGGCGGTGCGGCAACGGTGACGCTTCCGTCCTCTGGGATCGGAGCCGGATGGATGTGCGCAATCCAGAAGTCGGACGGCTCGGCTTACACGATCATCACCTCGCCGGCGACCTATCAGCTCCAATTACAGGGCGACACAATCATCCTGCTCTACGACGGGGCGGCTTGGAATGTCGTCATTTACTGCAATGCGCTCGCGGCGGGTGGATTCCTGAGTGTGCAGGCATCGAGCAGCATCCGCTGCCTCGGCACCGGCGGAATCGGCTACGGCGGCGGAGCTGGCAGCACGGTGACGCAAACGACAAACCGGACCACGGGCGTAACGATCAACAAGACCTGCGGGCAGATTACAACGTCTTCCGCTTCGCTCGCAGTCGCAGCCGTGGCGACATTCACCGTCACGGACTCTACGGTCGCCGCCGTTGACGTTCCGCACCTCGCAATCGCGTCGGGTGCCGTGAATGCGGACACAATCGCATATGTCTCGGCGGTCGCAGCCGGCAGCTTCAACATCTCAGTCAAAAACCTAAACGCCGCGACCGCAGAGACCGGAGCAATCGTCATCAACTTTGCAATCGTAAAAGGATCAGCAACATGAAACGCATCATATCACTACTCGCATTTTTTCTCCCCGTTGTCGTTTTTGGCGCGTCGCCCGCGCCGCGTGATCTTATGGGTGTGGCGGTCGACCAATACGGGCACCCTCAGTTTTTGCAGGTCGATTCTTCGCTGAATCTTATCCCTTCGATTCTGGCTACCGGATTCGGGTTTGGCGGTTCGATTCCAGCGCCGCGAGATAGCGAGGCAATCGCAGTTGATTCAACTGGTAGCCCTCAGTTCCTTCAGGTGGACTCGACGGGTGCGCTGATCACGAACGTTACGAATAACTCCCACGTCCTCGCCTCCCTTGCCTCGCCGGCACCGAGCGCGGGGCAGATCGCCGAGGGTAACAGTACCGGCGGGTACACACCCATTGGCTCCACTCAGAACGCCTTTCTGGGCTACCTATCTGGCCTTGCGAATACGAGCGGCTACTTCAATACAGCTCTTGGCCCGAACGCATTCATAACGAACACCTCTGGCGTCGACAATACGGCGGTCGGCGCGTGGGCACTGACGTACAACACTACGGGAGGAAGCAATACGGCGGTCGGTTATGCTGCTCTTGTCAACAACACCACGGGATCTTGGAATGTAGGAGTGGGCGAGGGGGCACAGCATCTTATCACCACGGGGACGAACAACGTCTCGGTCGGTGAGGAGGCGCTATTTCACAGCATCGCAACCACGGGAGGCACCGGCACGTCGAACACGGCAATAGGCTTCAAAGCGATGCACGAGGCAACCTCGGCAAATTACAACTCAGCCTTGGGCGAGAGCGCACTCTATGCAATTACGACTGGCCAATGGAACGTGGCTGTCGGAGGGGCAACTGGAGACTCAATCACAACGGGGGGGTACAATACGTTGCTTGGATACCAGTCAGGGCAAACACTCACGACCGTTTCCGGCATCGTCGCTGTTGGCTATCAATCTTTGGCCGCGCTTACGTCTGGGACTGGCAACACTGCAGTCGGAACGGACGCCAGTGCCAACGAGACGACTGGAACGGGTAACACCTCTCTGGGATACCAAGCATACTACGGCGGATTGGGCGTGAACGGCAACACGGCCATCGGTATTCAGTCCATGTTTGGAGCGAATACCGGCGCGACCAATACCGCAGTCGGGCAGCAATCTTTGACAGCGAACACTTCTGGCGCGGACAACGTGGCGTTGGGAGTAAGCTCCATGCTGGCGAACACCACCGGGTCATATAATATCGGAATCGGCATGAATTCCTTGGCGGCGCAGACTGCGGCCATTGCAAATGTGGCGGTCGGGTTCTATTCGATGGCGAGCATAACCGGCGGCAACAATACCGCAGTCGGTTTCGACGCAGGACGATTTATCACCGGCGGAAGCACAGCAAACGTCACATCGTCCAACTCACTTTACCTGGGATATATGGCAGAGGCATCCGCCAGCGGAAATTCAAACGAGGTTGTCATAGGATACTCTGCTGTTGGCAACGGAACCAACACAACGACCATCGGAAACTCCAGCACGACGCAGACGGTGATTCCGGCAGGCACGTTGAAACTCACTGCCCTTGCAACGGGTGCCTTAACGTCTGCTTCAGGTGTGGTTACGTCAGCCTCAGACAAGCGAGCCAAGAATCCTCACGGGGACTATACTACCGGCCTCGACGCTATCTGCCAGCTTCACCCCGTCACTTACGATTTCAAAGCTGACCCGAAGCACCTTACTCGCGCAGGATTCTACACGCAGGACGTTGAGCCGCTGATTCCCAATGCCGTGTTCCACGACTCCCCGGACGGAATGGCGAGTCTTGATGACCGCCCGATTCTCGCAGCTATCGTAAACGCCGTTAAGGAACTGGACCAGCGATCACAAGCCGACTGGTTCGCCCGTGGACTGGCCGGACTAGCGCTCGCCATGGCAACCGCAGCCTACTTCAGGAAACGCTCATGATCCGCTTCACCCTCGCCGACGCAGCCTGTTTACTCGCCTGTCTCGCGATTACAGCGCTGCTGGCGGCGACTACCACTTTATGAGCGATCCAACACCGACACCGCAGCCGACCGGGTTCATCCGCCAGCTTTGCGAGGATGGCAACGGCGCGTATTCCACCATGCGGGCATTGACGCTGCTCAACGGCGCCATCTCCCTTCCGATCATCGGAGCTCTGTGGATCTGGGCAGCAATCGACGCCTCACGGCTTCCCGTGGCACAGTCCGCAACGCTCGCGCTTGGCACTCAGTTGGCTTCCATGCTTACGGCAAAAATCGTTCAAAATAATCAGGAGAACAAACAACCTTGAAACTCAACAATCGCGGTTTTGCTTTCGTCTTGGCGCTTCCATGGATCGCGGGAGCCGTGCTCGCGGCTTTCGGCTACCACGAATACCAAACCCTATTTGCGCCGGGCCGGGACAAGAAGGGCGTGGACGCTGCTGCCGTTGCTGTCGATACCACAGCCGCTCAAGCCAAGGTCGCCAAGGACCAAGCTGCCGCCGTTGCCGCCGCCGTCGCGCAGGCGCAGGCCGACCATTCCGCCGTTATGGCAACCCGCGATTCCATTGACCAGAACGCCGCCGGATTTGTCGAGGGTGCAAAGGACGCAATCAAGTCCGACTCCCCGCAGACCCAGCCCGAGATCATCGCGCTCGTCATGCTGGATTCAGCTTCGGACGTCCTTGGCCAGCAGCTCACGCTGAAGCAACGGAAAGTATGGATGGACACAGTGGGCAACCTGATCGCTAAAAACGCTGACTCAGAAGCTCAACTTGCCGCGCAGACCGCCGCCGCCGTCGCGCTCCGGGCAAGTCTTGACGCTACCACGGCGCACGCCGTCGCCAGCGATGCTCACGCGACCCAGCTTGCCGGCCAACTCCAGCAAACGAACGCTTCCCTTGACGCCAGCGCCGCGCACTCTGCGGACCTCACGGGCCAGGTGAAGGCGTGGGCGGATAACGAACCGGGCCTTTGGGCGCGGATCAAGGCCCTTGGCGGGCTGTGCGCCGTTCTGGTTGTCGGCCTGATCTGGTATGAGGTCCACCGGCGCGGAATAACGGGCACATTGAACGATGCGGTGAAGCTTGGCGATGACCTGAAAACGGACCTTGTGACCGCGACCAAAGACGCGCCTGCAGTCGAAGCCAAGATCGCGGGATGGTGGGGCGACGCAGTGAAGGACAAAGCCAAATTTGAAGCCGTGAAACAAACTCTCAGACTGTAACCCAGCCCGATAGAGAGCCCGCTCCATGGACAGCGAATCAATATCCACCCGTCCCGGCTCTGCGCAGGAGGAAGCAGAGACCGTCTTCCCCGTGGAGCTGAAACGGGTAACCGATAGCCTCACGGCTCATTCAATACGGCTCGATAATATCGATGGGGTGCTGCGCGAAATAAAGCTCAGCACCGACAAGACCCTACGCGCCATTGTCGGGGAGCCTGACCTGAAGCGCCCCGGCCTGGTTGACATTGCTGAAAGCAACATCGCCCGGATTGGTAGGCTCGAAACGTCGAGGGAGACCGCCAAGAACGAAGTAAAAGGTGGACTGAAAACCATTACCTCGGTCGGAAGCTTTCTTGCGTGGGGTGCCGGTGTGACAATCGGACTGGTCGCCACGATAGACCTGATAAAGTGGTTCGCTACGCATGTTTCGGCTCATCCGTGAAAGACCCCGACTTCAGGCGATGGATGAAGCGGCTGCGGGCAAAAGCCGTCTCCGACTGCGCCAAGATTTCCGCGATGGCGAGGACCGCCCAAAAACCAAAGCACGCAGGGAACGCCGGTGGATTCTCAGCGCGTCACGCAGGCGCTTAAATGCCCCCCGCTCGACGGCGTTGCACATAGGATAAGGCGTGGCGGGAAGTGCGGACATGGCGAGCTTAACGGGGGTCCAGTCGATGCGCAGGCTGTGGTTCATTGGCGCCATCGTAGCGCAGACCGGGCTTGACGGGAATGGGGTGTTATACCTACCGTAAGAAATGCACTACAGAAACGGAAGAGAAGCAAAGAACGGCGACATGATCGTCAGCTTGGACGGAGGTAAAGTCCACGCATTCGGAGTCCTGCACGGCGCGACTCCCGGCAACGATTATTGCAACGGAAACATCGCAATCATTCAGGACGCTCGAACGGGCGCATGTATGTGCGACTGCCTCCACGTCGATGACCTCGCGGCCCTTCTCGCCGAGAAGGGCCTCAATAAACGCCCTGTCGGTAAGTGATTTATCGCTCCCGCTCTTGGAGCCCCCAGTCGATTTTCTGCCGGCCTCCATGGACACTGAATGAGCCAGACTTCGACGACCAGAATCCGCGCAGCGATTCGCGAGTAGCCTTTTTCGCCTTCGCGTCGGCAGAATAAAACGCGGTGCGGCATTCAGCCGAACAGAAATCATGTCGTCGGACATCCTCGAATGACTTCAAACACTTGACGCAGAAAAAGCGCATGGTGTTTGTTTACCCGCTCGACGGGGTTTTGCGCTCGGGGGCGGGAGTGAGGGCGAGGGCTTCGTTGAAAACGACATCGCCATAGAAACTCAGCGTGATGCGCTTGGTGAATGGGTTTAGGAGTATTCGAATAAGTTTCCAGCGATTCCCCTTCAACCCAAAGCTCACTGCCGCTTTCATGTCCTGGTCGCGTGTCGTGATCATTCCATACTCCCGGCGATAGCGGCGCGAATCTGTTCGCGTTCTTCTGGCTCGTATCCCTCCGGGCTGACCACGCACATTACTGCGTCCGCGATGACTTCCGTGGTGTCGTCAGGCCGGTTCTCTTTCGGCCATCCGCACTCTTCGCACCAGTCTGTGCCATCGCGTTCCTGAATCACGTCTGCCCCGCATTGCGGGCATTTGGTCGGGCGTTCCTCATCCGACAGGGCCGTCGGGCGGGCGAGGTCGGCGTTCTCGGCCACAGCCTCTTTGCGTGCGGCCTCGCAAGCGGCGAGTTGGTCGGCTAGGGCGACGGCCGTCTCGCTGCAAATATACCCGCAGCCTTCGACGCGCTTCAGGAGTTCGGCTGTAATGGCCGGATCATACGGGGTGGGTGTATTCATTTTGCGGTGCCAGTTGATTCCGTCGTAATTCTCGCGGAATTGTGGGGAGAAGCAGTTGCGGGGGCGGTCGCCTTTGCCGTTCACGCCGATATTTGTGGTTGTGATTCTTGAGCTTGTTTTTTCGGCTCTCGCTGATTGATGGTGGATGACATGGTTTTTCATAAGCGCGCGCGCTCATCGTGAGGTTGGTGTTTTCTGGTTGATGGAGGCCTCCAAAGAAGAGAGCGCTGCCTTTGCAATACAGCACGGGCATTCGCCAGCCGCGTAGCTGTGCTGGGCGCAATAGTCTATCGCGGCGATTTTCTTGAGCGCGGCGGTTACCGGGTCGTCGGGAATCGCGTAGCGGAAATCTTCGTCGCCCATGTGGACAGGCATTGCACCGCCACCATCTCGCCACGCCTTTTTGCGCCGAGACGCGGGCTGACCCGCGCACGATGATGAGAGCTTCTAGGTTATTCATGGGTGAAATCGGATGGATAGGCTTCGCTCCACGAATATGATGACCCGCCTTGAGTGATCCACTCGTGCCCCACATAGGTCTTGCCATCGACCGCGACGTAGAGATGGGACACTTTGATCGTCTCATCCTCCTGATTGCATTCTGTCGGAATTGACCCGCTGATTTGTGCGGCTTGTCGCAAGACCTGTCGCATGTAATAGCTGACTTTGAATCCATAGCGCCGGAGTCGCTTGAGTGGTGGTCCGACCGGCGTGGCTTTCTTGCAACAGTCTAAGCAGAGCACGTCTTTGCATGGGTCTCCGCATTTCGTGCAGCCGAGCTTACCTAGCTGCTCATTTCTTGCTGTGATTGCAGTATTCTGTGTCATTTGTAATCTGGGGTCACAGCGCCGCCTCGTTGTTGAACGATTTCCCCGCCGTCGAGTCCTGCCTGCTTACGGTCGGCAGCGGCGCACCGGGAGCCGGTTCAGCCTTTAGCGGCTCGGCGGCGGGGGAAATGGATCGGATCATTGCGCTTTTCTCCTTCCAAGCTGGCAGCTTGTCTTTCAAGGCGACTCGTTGCGCGGGATTCAGGCTGTCCCACCAAAGTTTCAATGCCTCTTTCGTACCACTTGCCTTCCCGTCGCCAAGATCAACGAGCGTTTGCAGGTCGCCAACTTCACCGGCCGGCGCAGTCGTAGCCGGTGCCACGCCTCCCCTAGCCCATTCGGCGAGCGTATGGCCCATCGCTTCGTCCATCGGCCTTCCGGTCGAAAGCAGTTCGCGGAACTGTTGAGGCAACTTCATCATCATTTTCTCTCCAGCATATTCGCTGATCCAGCACGGAACTCCTCCAGCATTCGGAGCAAGAAGGCAGTTGGCAGTCATCTCGAAAACGAACTCCTCGCCGGCTATCGGCATGAAGCCTAGGGGAACAGGTTGCTTGCCCTGCTCCATCTTCAGCTTCTCCTTGGCGCGAAAGCAGAATATGAAGTTTGCTGGCATCTGGAGAATCGTGTTGAGCAGCCGGCGGCGCTCCTGCTTTGGCTTCTGCCAGGCCAGGAAGTTGCCTTTGTCACCTTTGCCGATGCGTTCCATTTCGGTCTCGTGCATCTCCAGCACTCCACCAGGGCCTTCGTGCTCGTGAGACATTGAGTCAACCACAACGACCTTTGCGCCTTTGGCCACGCAATGTTCGATTGCCGCCAAGTAGTCCAGCGGGCCGAACGGAGCGCCGAACGCAAGGTGGCGAAACTTGAACCCCTTACCGGTCGCCGGATCAAATGCGTAGTGAAGCGCACGGCGGGATTCCGTGTCGATGTAATAAATCTCGCCTCCCGTCACCTGTTGAATGCCGGTGGCAAGGCGAAGGGCAGAGAACGTTTTCCCTCCACCGCTTGGTCCGAACAATCCAACGAGCAGCGGCACGGATTCACGGACCGCGGGTTTGTCTTCAAACTGTCTCTGTGGGGTTTGCATGGTTCTTTCAGTTGTTCGCCATCTTCTCGCCAAGGGACTCAGCTCCGATCTCAGACGCCAGCTCCCATGGTTTTGGTTCGATCTTCAGGACTTCCGAGCAGTATCCCGGCCAACGGTTTTGCGCCGTGCATTCCCGCCAGAGCGATATTGCGCGGCTCGTCTTACTGCACGCCACGGCGTACCCTTCGCCGGTCATCTCGCAGGGCACAAAAGAGAATGGCGGCTTTTTCTCGATGAACAGGAAAACAAACCGGATGCGGCCTGAAAGGTCGGGGCGCAAGGTCCGCAGTCCGGTGCTATAGAAGTCGGCCTGCACATTGTACCCCATCGAACCCATTTGCTTCTCAATCGCCATAGGGTGCGCACTCGCGCACGTCTTCACGTCGAAGATGATCGCGCTCTTGTTGTCCTCGTTGATACAGAGCCGGTCGCATAGCGCACGGCACCAAACCGCGCCTTCATTCCAGACCATGGCCTGCTCGGATACTCCAGCAGCGAACCGGGCTTCAATCTCCGGGTATGCGTGCAGCTTTGCCATAAATGCCGCCCGCACCGCTTCCGCCCGCTTGAAGTCTGCGAGCTTCAGCGGAGTCATCCCCTGGGCAACCGCACGATCCCAGAACGCGCCAGCCTCCTTGCCGGCCCAGCTCTTGCCCTCAAAGACCGCGATTCCTTGTCCCTTTCCAAGGATCAGCTCATGCGCGGCGCTCCCGAAATCCATCCCGTCTGTCGCCTCACGTTCAGCCGCGCCGAAACGCGGATGCTCGTTGAAGGCATGCTCCGGGCACTCGTTGACCAGCGTTACGGCGCACCCATGGGAAAGCGTCGGGATCTCCCCGATCTTGTCCGCGTGGTAGTCTGCGGCGCTTATCTCACGGAATCCGGCTACCATTGGACCAAGCGGTGCGGATGGGTCCGCTGCGATTGTCGGGGCGGATACTCCACCGCCCTGCATGACATTCTTTGCCTCTTTAAGGTTCATGGCGCTCCTCAGTCTGGGATTACCTGCCCGGCCTTAACCACGAACACGCCGACATTCTCCGGCACCGTCGCGGGCTTCCGCCCGACGATCGCCGCCAAGATAGTGACGTTACGTTTCTGCGCCTCTTCGATGTACCCGAAGATCGATTCTCCGAGCGACTCGCCACGGTCAATCAGGTCGAGTCCAAAGCCTTCTGGGTAGAGTGCCGAGAGCTTCGTTGACAGCTCCATGATTTGCGAGGTGGACAGCATACCGGCTTGCGTGCCCTGAAAGCTGAAGTTGCCTGATTCGTCGAACGTGAGGCCGGGCACGCCGCAGGTTTCACTGATACTCTTGAGCCTCGTAATGCGCTCGGCCTTGATGGCCTTCTGGCGAGCTTCGCGGGCGGTAAGATCCGCAGCCTTCGCCTTGCGCTCGTTGTCGCGTGCTACGTTCCGGGCGAGCTGTTCGGCCCGGATCGCGAGCGCGTTCGCCGCTTGGATCTGCGCATCGACTGCGGACGTGTCAGCCTGAGCCCGCATGATAGCAACGAGGTCGGAAATGTCCGGCTGCTCTGGGTATTTCTCGGGAGTCTTTTCCTCCTGCCGGTAGAGCCATTTTTCTTGCGCGCCGCGTTTGGAAATCGCCACCTCAAGTTCGCCTTGAAGTTTCGCAATCTCTTCGGTGAACGCCTTGACCTGATCACGGACACGGGCGATCTCTGCATTCAGACCAGCGGATACCTGATTGCGCGCCCGGATGGCGTTGCATTCGTCGGCATACGACTTTTGCCGCACGGTCGCTTCGCGAGTCGCTTCGTTCGCCTTCGACTGCGCTTCCGCAATGATCGCCGTTCGGGTTTCATTCAGCGCCGCAACATCCGGCACTTCAACCGGCGTCAAATCGATCTCGCCGTAACCCTTGATCTCGGCGCGCAACTCCTGGGCCTTGCGTTCGCTCTCGAAAAGCTCCTTGTCAAGCGCAGTCGTGTCCACCGCGAAAAGGTCGGTGAAATACTTCTTCCGCTCGCCCTCTGTCATGTTCAACAGCAAATCCTGGTTGATCAAAAACGGATTCAAAAAACGCTTTATCTCAGCGGCCGGACTCGGCACCGGCTTGCCGTTGCGCACGAAAATAATGTCCCGCGCCTTCGTCGCTCCGTCCTTCGCCACATACCAAGACCGCGAGATGATACCGCCGTCGAACTCAAGGGACACCTCGGCTTCTTTCGCACCGTGCCGGATGATATCCGTTGGCCAGTTGCCGCCAAGGCACCAGCGTACGGCCTTGAGAATCGTTGACTTGCCGGCGCGAATCTCGCCGTAAAACAGAATCAGAGGAAGGGTCGTTTCGATGGCCGTGTCTTCAATCAGGCCGACGTTTTTGATGATGAGTTTCGATATTTTCATGGGTGAAAGTGCGTTGAATCCGCGGCGAGTCCTAAGCGCCTCCGAGCCGGTCCTTTGCCCCGCGACAGGGCAAACCGTAGCCGCGAAAGGGGGTTATTTTTCGGTTGTCAAAACGTCCTGCTCGCCGGCCTCTGAGTCGACAAGCTCGACGCGGGTTTCTGAAAGTGAAAGCGGCAGCATCACGCGGAAAATCTCCGCGCCCGTCATGCTGTAGAACGGCGTCTGCGTCATCGGACGGCCCGTCGCAACGAGGATGATGTTGTACGCGGTCATGAGTTTGCCTCCCTCATAGCAAGCATCGCGTCGGCGTATGCGTAGGCTGAAGCTGCTTGTTCTTCGCGAGTGATTCTTGTGCTTGATCCATCGTCGCGTCTGGCATCGTTCCATGCTTCATCGCGGCGAATTATCACGGACAGCGCCTGTCCCGCGAACTCATCGCGTAAGGTTATGCGGGTCGCTTGTTGGACAGCAAGACGCACGCGGTAGGCATCATCCTTAAGCGTCCATTCTTCTGACGCTGTTTCGCATTGCATGTTGATCATGCATTTCGGCGATGCGTCGGTGCTCTCGATATGCGCCTTTACAGACATGACGCGGCGAGGGTCGATAAACAACGGGAACCCATCCCATACTTTTACTTCGATCATGAGTGATCCTCCAGAACGCCTTTAATCGCGGCGATGAGCTGCTAGCCTCGTCCCGGTTGTGGTAAATGTAATGGCGGGCGCGACCAAGCACCGGACAGCGCAGGCACGACGATGCGGCGGACTTGCGCGAGGACTGGCCGGCGAGGTAGCCGAGGACGACGCCGATGAATGCGGATGCCGCGATCAATGAAAACCAGAACAGTAGCGGAAGGGGATGGGCGATTTCGAGGTGCATGGGGAGGTTCAGGCGGTTGCGGTGAACTGCGAAAAGTGAGTGGCGGGCGTACTCGGCTGCAAGGCGATCACCGCCCCAGTCTTTCCGCCCGCCGTCCGCTGCGCGTCGGCTACCCCAACCGATAGCGCGCGGAATTGGTTGTCCTCCCCGTCCGCCGCCTCGCTGCGCTGCCACGCGAGGGCCGCGAGATCGCCAGAGTTCATCGGCGAGACTACGCTATCGCGATCCAAAGCGCAGGTCTGCTCGAAAGAGAGCGTGCCTAGAATGCGTCGGGGGGTCATGCCGCAGAACAAATCACGGGTTTTGCGAAGGCGCAAGCACAAAATCGCACCGGATCGCATTTTTCCTTGTGTTCCCTCTGAAAATAGTTCTCTCTCCCAGCCGATGAAAATGAATCCCAAGACAAAACCAAGGCTGGTTATCTACGTTTCCCCAGAGGAAATGCAGTCTTTTAAGCGGGCTGCTCGGGCTTCCGGGCTGCGAACACCAAGTCAATTCGCGGGTGCGGCGGCACGGAAGGCGATGGCGAAAGGAACGCTGTGAGACATCGGGTGCATTGAGACGCAGTGTATGCCGCCGGCTATCGAGCTGGTCCGCATGTCCAGCATTGAGTCAGATCCCATGCGACAGATTCGCGGCCGTCGCAAGGGTCGTTGGCCAGAATGGATGTACCCGTGAAACTTTTCCAAAAACGCCAGCTCCAGGAGTCGCTCGACTGCGCACGGGACGGAGGCCAGGCGCTCTGGCACGTCGGGTCCATTCACCGACTGTTCGACGATGACACCGCCCGCCTTGCCCTGACAGCGAAATCGCTGGGTGTTCGGCCTGTTATCATATCGCTCGCAGGCAAGAAGGGGCAGTCAATCGAGCTGAGGGGCAAACCGCTCGTCAAGGCCCTGGCCCTCTGCGCGACGCCGGAAATGGTGCTCAAATGACGCCCTATTATCAAGACGACTGGGTGACTATCTATAAAAATATTGCGAAATTGCCGCTAAACGGATGGGCCAAGAAGTGCTCAACCTCACCCCATGATCGACCTAAAAGAAGAGTGGCCTGAAATGGTGAAGCGCGGGCTCATGTCTGCAAAGATCGCACCGCCGGCCCCCGTCAACTTCACCGGCCGATTCCGAAAGGGCGTGCCAGGGGGACGGCCGCGCATGAAGCCGGAAGAGCGGAAACCCCGCCACCGCACCAAAGCCTTGACCCCGCGCGCGAAAAGTGAATGATCGGTCGCGCTGGAGTGATTGGAACTCTCTTCCAGCTCATCAAATGACTTCGCGTGCTACATTTCGCTTTCTTGTCTTTCCGGCTCTCCGGCTAGAGCGCCGTGAGCACGCGGCAGAGTTCCAACTTAACTCTAGCTGGGGAGTGCGGAAATTATTCCAATGACCTATTCCGAAAAGCTGAAAGATCCAAGGTGGCAGAAGAAGCGGCTGGAAATACTAAGCCGCGATGGATTCGCGTGCCAGAGATGCTATGACGATGAGAGCACGCTGCATGTTCATCATCGCCGATATATCCCCGGTCGAGACCCATGGGATTACCCGCCCGAAATGCTTGTTACATTATGCGCGAAGTGTCACGATGACGAGACTGAGATGCTTGAGGAATCCATCGGGATTCTATGCGAGACAGTCAGGGATAAATTCTTCTCAGCAGAGATTCACTCGTTGGCTTGCGCGATCCATTACATGCATCTTGGCCACCCGCCGGAAGTCGTAATGTCGGCAATCGAATGGGCTTTATCTCCCAATCAATACGATTGGATGATGGGCGCGTATTTCGATCACATCAAGACTCACAAGGCCCAAAAGCAAGCCGCAGTTCCTCCAGAAACCACCGGGGAGGAGTAACATGTCCGGCCTTCCCTTCCTGCAATTCTACCCGGGCGATTGGCTGAAGGATACCCGCGCACTCAGCCCGGAGGCCAAAGGAGCGTGGATTGACATTCTGTGCGCCCTTCACTTCTCCCCGACGCGCGGCACCCTTGCGATGACGATTGAAGGCTGGGCGCGAATGATCGGCCAGAGCCCGGAAAAGACACGGGCCTGCATCAACGAGCTGACGCTGCTTGGTACGTGTGATTGTCATGAGTGTAACGGTGATGTAACGCTTGAATGTCGCCGCATGTTACGCGAGTCAATCACAAAGGAACAAACGCGGCTAAGAGTTGAGAAAAAGAGACTTAGAGACAAACGGCTTGATGATGAAACGCGCAAGAAACAGGAATGTAACGGTAAATGTAACGCTCCTGTACCGAAATGTAACGGGGAAGAAGCCAGAAGCCAGAAACCAGAAACCATAACATACATTGCGCCGGCCACGCCGGACGCGGTGAAGAAACCGAAGGCTGAAAAGGCCCCCCGACCCCGAAATCCGATTTTCGATGCCTTGGCTGAAGTGACCGAGACAAACCCGGAGGTTGCAGGCGGCGAACTCGGCAAGGCTCTGTCAGCGATCAAGGCGTTATCCCCAGACGTGACCGTCGAAGAAATCCGCGTGAGGTTTGCCAATTGTAAAACCTACATGCCGGATTGCACCCCCGGGCCGATGGCTCTGGCAAAGTGGTGGCCAAAGTGCATCGGAGCCAAGGTCAACGGTCACTATTCCCGCCCAACACCCCTTCCTGACAACTTGGCGCTCCAATGAATGACCCACGATCGGTGCGGTGATTGCCGACGCAATTCTCGCACAAATTCTTTCGAGCCGTCAAAGTGGCCGCCAACCTTGGGATAATGCCCCGCAACGCTTTTCTCGAATGGACCGACTCATTGAACTGCTTCAGTCATTCCAGTCGCCGCACGTGTTTAACCCATGGCGCGAGGATGACCCGATGGACGCCCTCGCGGGGGGTGCCGGCGGTCGCGTCGCTCGCTTGCGTGCCCACTTCGACTGCAAGCCGGCAATGATTCTGGTTGGGGAAGCACCTGGCTACCAGGGGTGCCATTTCTCGGGCGTGCCATTCACCAATGAGAAACTGATTATGGATGGGGCGATCCCTCGGGTGTCCAGCGCGTTTCGCCTGACGACGCGCGAACGTCCTTGGTGTGAGCCGTCCGCCACGATCGTTTGGCGCACGCTTCGAGAATTCGAGCTTGCGGATCGCACTGTGCTCTGGAACGCGTTCGCGTGGCATCCGCACAAGCCCGACGAGCGCATGTCGAATCGCACGCCGACGCGCAGTGAAGTGGATTCTGGTGTGTCTTGCTTGCGAGCAGTGATCGAATATTTCTCGGGAGTGCCTGTAGTGCCGGTCGGGCAGGTTGCCGCGCGGACGTTGTTGCAACTCCGGGTGCCGACCCTGGCTCCGGTTCGCCATCCATCAATGGGTGGAGCAAATGCGTTCCGGGAAGGGATTCATGGATTGGTTCGCAATGGACGGTAGTGGGCTACTCACCGTTGCGTCGCGAAGCCCTTTGTTTCTTCAGAGTCGTTTTCATCGAAGCCACTTTAGCCACTCGTCCCCGCAATGAAATCCCAAAGTCAAAGTAGCCCACTACCTGATTTTCAATCTCTACCCATTGCCGCTATTGGTCGCGCTCCCCCGCATAGCATTGAGGCGGAAGAATACCTGCTTTCGTGCTGCCTGCTAGACGGGAGCGATACTTACTCCAAGTCCATCGACGCACGGCTTTCTCCGTCCGCCTTTTATTTGCCCGCGAACCGAATCATCTTCGATGCAATCGGGGATGTTTTTGCGAATCATCCACCGATCACGATTGAGGTTGTTGCAGAACAGCTTAAAAGCAGCCAGCAGCTCGAAGCTGTGGGCGGATGGGCTTACTTATTCCAGGTTGCCGGAAGAGTGCCGACAACCGCGCAGGCGTGCTATTTTATCGAGAAGGTAAAGGAACTGCACACATTGCGAGAGCTGATAAAGGTTGGAACCGCGGCCGTCGAGCATTGCTTTGCATACACCGGCGACTTGCCGGGGCTCATGACTGGAGTGACAAACTCGCTACTCGCGCTTCAGACTGATGGAAGTGCGCAATCAGTGAAATGGGCCGACGCAATTGCCGCCGCAATCTCTGACACGGAACAGCTTGCTAATTCTCCGGCTCCGCTGGCTGATGAGTTGACATGGGGGTTCTCCGATCTCGACCGATACTTCGGGAAACCCCGCACCGGTCAACTCGTGGTTATAGGAGGCCGGCCCAGCACAGGGAAAAGCTCGCTCGCCAGAGCCGTCGCTGTAGCCAATGCACGAAATGCTGACGGAGTGCTTATACTGACGCTTGAGGTGAAGAGTAAGAGGCTGGCATTGTCTTTGGCGCAAACCCGTTCTGGAGTGTCGTTTAAGTCGATTGAACAGCGTCAAGCAAGCGCCGCAGACATCGCGCATTTCATCCGCAATTTACACGATCTCAAACAGATAACAGGGTTGCATGTGGCAGAAGATCCAGTCATAACAGCGGCATCGGTGGTCGCCAAGGTGCGGGCGCTCAAGGTCCGCAGGCCACTCAAGCTTGTGATCGTCGACCAGCTCAATCTTATGTCCGATGCGGTCGGAACCTATGCAATGAAGCTGCCGGAGGCAATCGCACGGATCACGCGGGCGCTCAAGATTTTGGCACAATCAGAAGATGTTTGCGTGATGCTGCTAGCCCAGCTAAACCGGGGATCGGCCCACGACAATTCCGAGCCCGCACTGCATGACCTGCGCGATTCAGGCATGATCGAAAGCGATGCTGACAAGGTGGTTTTGCTGCACAGACCGGCGACGAACCCGACAAACGACCAAGAGCAGGACGAAAACGCACGGGTCAAAGAGCAGCCATCGTTCTATGTCAACGCCATCCAAGCCAAAGGGCGGGACGATGGAACCTCGAGGGTAGGGCTCAATTTCGACCGGGCTACCGCAACATTCAGAGAAATCCAAAGACCATGACCCCCACCCACTCTATCAACATTCTTTGCACGCTCCGCACCGAAAAGCTCCGATTGCAGCAAAAGGCGATGGATCGCGGCCGGCAGCTCGTGGCCAACCGGTGCATGGACGAGGCTGCGGCGCTCGGCGAGGGGATCAAGGCATTGCAGCTCGCGCGCGGGCCAAGGCCGGCGGCGGCCGGCGCGTTCGATCCGCTGCCGTGTGGCGGGACCATGCCG
>QGNH01000664.1_pt1 | contig 33693 bp, 32 predicted proteins | sample 1735481 | NCBI WGS metagenome assembly QGNH01 (sample SAMN09239004, study PRJNA386568) | Viral metagenome, whole genome shotgun sequencing project. | reverse complement strand
GCATGACTTGAACTAATAGATTGTGATGCAAATGATGAACTTGTAGTAAATATTGAATTACTTGCCCAACTTGCCGAAACTGTTGGAATAAATGGTGCCCAAGATGCGCTTAATGATTGACTTGAAAAACTTGCACTCGTTGAAAAAATTGATGCGCTTGACCAACTTGCCGAAACTGTTGGAATAAATGGTGCCCAACTAGAACTATTTGCCTGTAATGCATGACTTGAACTAATAGATTGTGATGACCACGACGCGGACACGGTAGGCACAAATGGCGACCATGATGCGCTCACAGATTGTGAAGCGAAACTTGAACTAATAGACCAACTAGAAGTAATCGGATATGTTGAACCGGTAGTTAGTGTTGTACCGCTTCCTCCGCCATTCAAAACGTAGGATGCTGTAGACGCGTTAGAACAACTAACATTTAAAAATGTTATTTGATTTCCCAATCCATCCGCAATAATAGAACCGGATGTAACAACCGAGGCGGTATAAGTTATTACAGGATTTGTATTCGTTAAAACTAATGATGGTATTATCATATAATACTTTTAAATTTCTTATTTGTCGAATCATATCTCCAGAATTTATTCGGTCTAAGAATTTCAATGATTTTATTCTGTCTTACCAAATCTTTCTGTTTTTGATTTATCTTTTGATGATATTTGGAATCATATTCGAGAACTATATTATATTTTTTAGCCATCCACAATCCTTGACGACTATTAAATATTTGTGTAGTTTTACAACACGGGCATTCTCTTTGATATACATTCATAGATTAAATTATGATACGAATTGTAATAGACCGTTCACGAAGCTCATTGTTGTTACACTACCTGTTCCTGTTAAACTGCCTGATATATGGACGACCGTCGTAAGACCTGCAGATGGGATTAATGAGTGTGCATATGACGCGGTTCCAAACAATGAACCTGATAAGGAAGATGTGTATGGTAATCCGTTTTGTAACAAATCTCCGGTAAAATTAATAGTTCCACTAATATCTAAAGAATAAGATGGATTAAGGTTATTTAGACCAACATTTTGTCCATTGCCAATTGCAATTGAGTTTGGTGATGTTGGAATAGTATCATGACCAAATCCAGAAGAACTGACATAAGGATTTAGTGCTATGTAAGTGTGTCCACCTCTACCAGCATTGATGAACATATTTCCATTTCCATCGTCTAGTTGGATATAATTCTTATTTCCAAATGTGCTCATACCTATGGAATCGAATACGTCAATAGCATATGCGACGTATGTTGATGCAGATGGTTGATTGACACTGATTGAACCGGATACGATTATTAGTGGTAAATCATAACCATCGCCGGCGACTAATGATGCGGATTCGACGTTGTATTGAACAATGTTTTCGTATGTTGTTCCAGGCGTCTTGCCTGTTAGGTTATATTTTTGATAGTTGGCCATATGTCTTTAGTTAAATTGTCATTTATAAATATGAACATTATCCATATAACGAACAAACAATTGCGTCATATGTATCACTATTATGGACATCCCAATCACCATTCCTATTTAATTTTTCAAAATTCTTTATATTTGGAACATATAAAGGGACTTGTGACTTGACATATTCCTTCGGATTTATGCCTGAAATTCTCGATTTTCCAAATACCTTTTTTCTCATAGTATTGACGTTACATAGAACTATAGGAAATGTAAAACTCTCATTCAATATATACTCAAATACAGAATTCCACCGTGATAGTGTGATGAGAGTTTGTTGAGAAGTAAGTCCTCTACCGAAACCTGATAAGGCAGCTTCTAGGTTTATATGATTGACGGATTCAATCAGTTCGTGTTTCACTAAAAATGATATCACAAACTTTCCCTTCTCTTTGTTGGTTTCTAATTTTGATATATTTAGGAATCCGGCATCCAAAACAGAACCACTTTCAGAAAACGCCCAACCAACTATAGACGTGGATGCGTCTAAGCCCAGTATAATATTTTTAGACATAAAAAAACGATATATGTAATATATACATATATCGTTTTCTTTAAGTTAATTTTATAAATTATGAAGGAAAAGTTGAGTCGTATTTGGTCGTATTTAAACCAGCAACATATTGAGATAAATCCTTACCATCATTTTTGAAATCCGAATTCCCCTGTTTGGCTTCGGTTAAAAAGCCGTTTACGTTCTGAAATTGTGTTGCTTGATAACTAGCAAATAACGGGTCAACTCCGGTTTTAATGATGTTTTTTGCGTTATACGCTCCGCCGGCACGCTGAGTCGCATATCTTGTAGCTAAATCCGTAGTTAATGATGGTCTTGTTATGGGCGTCATAGTATTCTTTCTTTATAATATAAATACAAATTAAAAGTCAATAATATATAAAATATCCATTTCTTTTTTCTTCTATTTCTATTCGTAGATATATTTTACAGTATATTTAAAAATCCATTTTCACAATGAAATTCATAGGAAACTCAGGAGTTATACGAATTGGCGTTCCGAGTTTGGCAATTGCAACTAGTTCGGTTTTATCATAGAGACCAATAGAAGTAGCTGTTGGATAAAGAAAACTCCCTGTAGGGTCAATCTTAGACAATTCTGAAGCATTCAAAAAGTTTTGATTAATTGTGGACGATTTACCACGGAGAGTTAAACCGTTCATATAATCAAGAATATTACTTAAATATTTATTTTGAGAGTTCGGTGTTATGTAAGAATCGTAATTCTTTTGAGTTAATCTATAAATAAAATACTTCCATAAGATGTTCATATCATTATAGTTAATCTTATTATCGTTATTAAAATCCAAACTGTTATAAAGTGTATTATTGATAGTAGAATAACTCGAAGAAAACAAACTATCCGTATTAGACCACGAAGAAGAATACATATTATACACCGACGTTTCTTCATTTGTAGTAGTATCAATGATGGATGATGTCCAGTCCGCATTAGGTGCTCCAGTAGTTTCTGTGCTCTTGTAAGCCATATATCTTAACAATACATCAGCATCCTGGAAATCGAATTTTCCATTATGATTTATATCAAAGAGAGCATTAGGTAAAACGACGGATGTTGGGTTTGTGGATACATTGAACTCTCCAGGTTCAATAGGACACACAACTTGTTTTTCAAATACAGTATGTTTTGATTTAAAATCAATTTCGTATTCGTATTCGTTAGTGGCAACACTATTCAATTGCAATCCTTCAAAATTTGAACCGGAAGTCATAATGACAATTTTACCATTACGATAAAAAACATTTCCTACATAGAACTGTTCTTTAAGATTTTTCAAATTATAGATATATGATTTACCACTCAAGTCGCCTATGTTTGATATACTTCCAGTAAAACTTCCTGTAGAAATGCTCAAATCCATTTCTGTTGAAGACCCAGAAATTAACATTGGTCCACCGATTGTAATAAATTGACCTGATACACAAGAATCCCACCCATACACACGATACGGAGATAATAAACGTTTCTTTATTTGATAAACATTGGTAATATCCCAATCTACATCTGTAGTATTAGGAATTGAACCTGTAATTTTATTAAATAAAACAAATTGACCGCATAGAGAATTTTCACTTACATCATTACAATAATTTTCTTGAAATAATGAAGCTCTCAAATAACATATTGATGAAGATAGAGTATTAATTTTTGGGACACCGGCAACTGCATATTTGTCAAAAATACTAACCGACCAACCCAACTCATTGTTATTCATTATCTTTTCATTGCCATATGACTTTCTTGTTAGATAGTATCCATAATCATTATTTGCACAACGTTCAAAGAAATAGACCGCTCCCTGTTTATATTCCGACGAACCGGTAAATTCTTGAATTACTCTATCATATGGAGCACCAACTATAATACTGCTTCCAAACATAGACACGGAATATCCAAACGAATCTTTATTATTAGGATAATTTGTTACAATTGGCAATGTTGGATAAAATGTTAAAGGATATATCGAACTACTATTAGGATGTAAAGTAAATGTATTATCCCATTTAGTTCCATCAAACTCATATACATAAGCCCCTGAACTACTGATTTTTGAACTGCCGACGACCATACTCCAACTAAATGATGAAGACGCTTTGTTTAAACCAATATCAGAACCAAAGAAATCTCCAATTCCAATACCCTGTGGTGTAGGCAAAGTCTGAACAAATGACCAACTTAAATTATTGCCGTTATATTTTCTAAACATGAACACAGCACCGACGCTCGACGATTCTTCCGGAGACCCTACTGCCAACCATTCATCATTTAATGATAATGAATAACCAAATGACGAAGTTGTTGATGTTATAGGATTGTAAATTGTTGTAAGATATGGATTCGTTCCAACTACACCAACAGTTCTCATTGAAGATGTTGTTACTAAATCAATATTATAAATGGTCGGTGTATTTAAGTCGATGATGCTAGAAGTTGTATAAAAAGTTGGAATCGTAATGTTGCCACCGGCGTTGGATGTTATACCAATAGCAATATTTAACCAATTAGAAGATGATGTCGACGAATCCTTTGTTTGAAAAATTACATAGGAATAATTTTGATAGGCCGGAACACTTACGTCAATTGAAGTATGTATTCCTAATGAGCTAGTTCCGATAATTGATGGTGATATTCTATTAGCATATGGGTCAATATCCAATACAGATAAATCAAATAAATCTACATATCCTGACCCGGTAAATATTAAAGATGATGAAGTAAAAGTAAATACATTTCTATAATATGGATTGCCAACGGCTAATAAAGTATTTCTAATATCCACCGTCCAACCATATCCATCCTCCGACGATGTATAATATTGGTTTACATCGACTAATAAATCTTTATCGGATGTGTAAGGAATTGACCCTGTATATTCTGTATGAATATAATAATCTGGGCCAGTTGAGCCTGTATTATTATTTTCTGTAGAAAGAATTACTTCTTCAATTGAAGTTTTTGGTCTGTAAATAATAGTTTTAACATCATGAACGTCGGTGTTGATGTTATATTTATAAACTTCCACCGAGCCTGTTCTGATTATGCTTGCCGTAAGAGGGTTGAACCTGAATGGATTTGGATTACCTACCGCTGCCCAAGGGCCGTCGCAAGTTACAGAGTATCCAAAGTTTTGATTATAGACCTGTGCAATCATATATTATAACAGAAATTACAATTTAAGATAATGTTCTTCCCCAAGTCCATACCCAAGATAATGATAATGTTTGAATATTTGTTTTAGTTTGATTTTCGGTAAATACTGCAAAAAATGCGGTAAAATTTGGATTCCAAGGATAATACTCAGGATACCCACTGTAATGTGTTCCGATTCCGATTGTTCGTAAGTCGTTTCTATTTAATTGAGAAACTGTAAAACTTCCTTGTTTATATAGAGTATAACTTCCAGGAATGTAGGCGTCAATAGTCAAAGTTGACGACAGGTCTGCTGAGCTTCCGCCTTTATCTCCACCAATATAAGAACTAGAACTATTTGATACAAATATATGGCTTAAAGTATTTGATGTCGATGATGGTTCGGATGCGGTATATCCTACTGGAGTTCCATTGACATTTATTTGTTCAAGTAGAATCGTGTCTACACTTTGATGACCGTAGACTATGGAACCGGTTCCCCACCCGGCAATAGACGCCGTGAACGGATATCCCGGGTATAATGCTGTAGGAGACGATGATACGTCTAATTCATATAGCAGTCTTAATTTTTGATTAACATCAATAAATACAGGAGAAGGTAAAAGTACTCTACTAAAAATTGTATTGTTTCCTGCATTATACCATCCGACTGCTACTTCCGTATAAGAAAATGACGCAGTTTCATAATTAAAATCCCAAGTTCTTCTTAATTGAGTTACAACACTACTAGTTGTATTTACCGTTGTTGTTCCACAATATCCAGCACCAATAAACCAATTAGATGCTCCGACCCTCTGATGTTCGGATTGCAACCCGACTTGAGATGTTTTCCATACTGTAAAGGATTGAGTGGTAATAGTATTTGTAGCTGTTAAAGACGCCGACATATTAGAAACGTCAAGAACTTGAGCTTCTGATGCATCATTAAATTTAATTATGTCGCCTGCTTGAACTACACTATAATATCCTCCATACGAACCTGTAAAAGATTGGATACTTCCACTTAATATACCAGGAACTAATCTAATAATATTTCCTGCCACCGAAGCAGAACTATCTGATGAATATATAGAATTCAGTCGGGTTCCATTTCCACCGGCGGCATAATACATTAGACTTTGATATGTATTGTTCGGCACAGCATCCATTCCTTGATTTAAAATAAGATTTTTTTGCCATGGAAAATTTTCTACAACATTATCATTAGAATCTACTACAGAAATCTTATATTTTCCTGATAAAGCATTGTTTGTTGATATATCCGCCAATTTTAAGTCGTTCATATTATTTATTTGTTACCATATACATATTTGTTATATTAAATTTCCTCCAGAAAATCCGATTGTAAATGTAGAACTATCAAAACTAGATGTGAACATTGTCACTATATTTTGAATAGAACCAGATACAAACGATACATTAAATGAAGAACTATCAAGATTATCAGTTGGAAATATGACTATGGTATTACTTCCTGATACAAATGACGTATTAAAAGCAGAACTGTCAAAACTTGATGTAATTATCGTCACGGTATTTTGAATAGAACCGGATACAAATGATGTATTGAATGATGAACTATCAAAACTTGATGAAATCAATATTACTACGTTTTGTAATCCTCCTGTATTAAATGCCGAATTAAATGAACTAACGTTTACTAATGGAGATGAAATTTCTAAATTACCATTTAAGAATCCAATTGATAAATTATTAAATTCTGTTATGTTTTGTAATACGACTATTGGATTAATTGGTGGAATCGGAATTGGTATGAGTTTAATTCTATCATTGACATTTAATCCTAAAGTATCAACACTTTTTAATTTTTTTATTATAGGAGATTTTATATTATTTTCTCTTAAATAGATACCGGTCCCTTTAAAGAACACTGATTTTCCTGTTATAGATTCTAATTCATTATTTCTTTCAGATGGACTTTCTGTAAATGACATATTATTAATAATTCCAATAATAATTACAATATGATGAACTCATATTTGAAATAAATGTATTCTTATATTCCCCCAATTCCTGTTGATGTGAGAATAAATTCTTATTGGCAAACAAATTTCCATTGCCATCATCCGTTATAGTGTAAACATTATCTAATGTGTTGTCATATACTTTAACTGTTTTAGGCATGATTTTATCTCCATAAACATTTCTTGGAATATCAATCAATCTAAATTGGTCTGATAAATTTCTCTTAGTTTGAGACAGTGTAAAATCTATATTTTCAATACCCCATATTTTTGAGGGGTCTAAATAACTGTTATAAAACATCGTTTTAACTTGATGATAAATCGAACGTTTATAAGTTCCGTCATCATTAGTGGGTTCTGAGTTGATATTAACAATATCTTTTACATTCAATCCTGTTTGGCTAGTAGCTAAATCATTTGTCTGTTGTTCTAATGTAATATCACATAAAGAATTTGTTATAGGCAATTCACTACCATCACCATAATCCAAAAATTCTAATGCAAAAGGCAATCCATCATCCGACCCTGTTGATTCAAACAAAATAAGATTTTCATTATAGACATTATTCAAATTCCAGTTTTTCGTCGTTACGAACGGCGTCACTTGAACTTGATATTTTTTCAATAGTTTTATCATTTATATTGAACTGGTTGAATAATAATAGTCACATCCGACGCTACTGCCACTTATAATATGATTAACATAATTTCCTATTTCTTGTTGCTTGGCAAATATATTTGTTCCGGCAAATAGATTACAATTTCCATCATCAGAAATAACATAATTATTATCAGTAGTTCTGTCAATCATCGTTACCGTATTTGGTATAACTTTTTCACCATAAACCGGCTGTGGTATTTCAAACATCTTAAACCGGTCTGAAAGAAATCGTTTTGTTTGAGATTTATCGAAGTCTATTTGTTCCAATCCCCACATTTTTGTCGGGTCACGATAATCATTATAAAACATATTTACAACTTGAAAATAAACCACACGTTGATATGTTCCATCTAAATTAGTAGGGTCGGTATCAGGATAGAAGGTTTTGGACAATTTTAATCCAGAACGATATCTTGCTAAATCGTCATGTTGTTGTTCTAATGCAATATTACAGGCACTTGCTGTAACTGCGTAGTTTGGAAGAAGGACAAGATATTCTAAAGCAACAGGCAAACCATCACTGCCACTATGTTCCATGAGGATTGAATCCTCATTTGTTACATTGGATAGTCCCCAATTTTTTGTAACAACGAACGGTGTAGTTTGTGTATCATCTTTATGGAGTAACTTGAGCATCTCATTTTATTAGAAGTCCAATCTGACTTTAATGAGCAATTCGTTGTCAAATGTCTTCAAAGCCGGACGGCTTAGTTTTGCGACAGCAACAAGTTCATTGGTATCATTATACAACCCTACGGTTGTAACATAAGTTGTTGGATTTGAAATAAAATCTTGATTGTAAATCAATCCTGCTGGGTGAACTCCATCACTTCCGTTGTAAACATACGTCGGATTATTTGAATAGTTGAAATCACGATTCATTACTCTGATGAAATAGTTCAAAGAAGGAACGTATTCAGATTTACGAACTTTCATTGTGGCCTTGGCATTTTCAATTGACCAAGCGAATACAGCATGATTCCAAGTCGTAGGAATCAATGAACCTGGTGCTTGTCCTGGAATAGCAATTCCAACTCTGCTGCCGGTGTAATAGTTTTCTGGGCAAACAAATCCGTTTGGTGCCGTTAAACCTGATACACTGGTTAGTCCAATCAATTGATTGACCACGTTGGCATTAAATATTGCTATACCGTCATCAGGATAAAGCAAACCAATACCTCGATAGGCTGGTAAAGTTGTCGTAGCATCATTGATTGAACCTTGAACCAAATTATAAACTGATGATGCTTGTGCTAGGAATGGTGAGTCATCACGTAATGTGATTGAACCCAAAGAGCCTGACAAAGTGATTTCAAATACACCTTCGTCAATTTTATCTTTCATCTTATATGATGAAAAGTTTACCACGAAAATATCTCTTGGAGTAATCATTGTAGGATTCAAGGCACTTCCAGAGGCAAATTGGAACAGTCCAGATTGACCTTCACCCAACAATAAATTTTGGTATTGTGTATAAACCGACTTAGGAGCAAATGCTAAAATACTTGCTGTATCCAAATTAAACGTTCCACTTCCAGACGCTTCACAGTCATAATTTCCATAAGCTACAGAAAGATATGGGTCATTGTTGGCGGCAGAGAAAGCATCAGGAAATACATCAACATAATACATCGTTCTACGAATGTCGTAGATGGATGAACCGTATGATGGTGATGGTGTGACCGATGATTGTGTCAAGGCGTAGAAATTATCCACGAAAGCACTCTGACTTGAGAATGTTTCACCGTTCGGCCAAAATCCACTGTCAATGCGGTTTGTTCGTCCGGCAACGATGTCTGTGTTTGGATTTAATTGATTAAATATCATAAATTATACCACTCCTTCTAATACTTGTTTATTACTTTTGATAAATATATCAACAGGAGTAACTTCATCTAGTTTTGTATGATTTGAAACCAAATTACACATATTTACAAAATAATTTTCATCGAAATCCTGTTTCATCCAATTAATGTCTTTATGAACCCATTGAATGTTATCTTTACTATACCCTTTTGATGAGTCAATCCTATCAAGCGATGCATTACCAACATTTCCTTGTCTAGTTTGTCTCGGCAATTCTAATTTTATATTAGTTAGAGCACACAATTCTTTTTGTTTTTGAAACTGATTCCATAAATCTTGAATAGTTAAATTACAAATATCATTTCTGTGTTCTTCTCTTTTTTTAATAACATTAAAATATCTTAAAGAAATTCCTTGATATCCGCCCCATCTACAATTTTTTTTACCACGCAATTTTTTTCTTTTTTCTTCGTTATCACATTCACGACATTTTGTGTTTGCTTTAACAGCTTTATAAAAATTACTAGATGATGAATAAAATAATTCTTTATCACATTTAGGACAATGACGGTTTATTTTATTTTCCATATTTTTATCCGTTCGTTGTTGGGACTGTGACAGTTACTTCGATTGAAAGTGAACCGCCAGACTCATTTCCTATAATTGTCAATGTAGTGGAAGTTGTTTGTCCCAAACTACTATTCGGGATGAAACGGAACGTCTGGCCGACAACCACTTGTGCGCTGGTAGTGTTTACATCACCCGCGAATGTTGGAATCGTGCTAGAAACTGAATTAACCGAGTTGGTTTGGTCAACAATCAAAACCCCCACGTTCTTGTTACCAAGAATTGCCGTATAACCCAAAGTAAGGTTGTAGGCTGGGTTTGTTGAAGGAGAAATTGAAATTGTTCCAGTGTATGTGCTAGGAACTGAAATCTTATCTTGAGCAATGTTGATGACAGGAATGCTTGTGACACCCTGATTCAAACTGACCAACTTATACTTCATAACTTGAGTTTCGTCTGACACTGGTTCAAAGACAGGAGTATTTCTGATAGCAATGTCGTAAAACGCACTTCCGTTTGGGTGGTTTGGTTGGTAAAGGGTATAATCAATTTCATCATCGGCCAGTGCGAAACTGGTGATGTTAAGATTGCCGTTTTGTGCCAAAAGTTGACGACCTTTGGTTGTCAAAATTGCATCTACTGTGATTGTTGTATTATCTACGTATGCCATATGTCATTTTACTCCTAAGTTTTGATTCATACTACTACATAAATAGAATGATTTCTTGATTTCGTGTCCGTTTTTTGTGGTTTTGTTTATGGCAAAACCCTTCTTCCCCTTGAATCCCTTGCCATATTGTCGGCATCTGGGGTTCTATCAACTTCATCGTGGTCAGGCGTAACTCTGCCTGGTCTATGTGAATGAATGTTCTGAATTGTAGTTGGCCCATTGACCACATTAACATTACTTGTGTTTGCTGATTGAATAGGATGTGTGCCGTCGTTGATGCCGGTTGGGTTAATAGTGGTAGAAACAGTCTGTCTTCCTTTTATAAAAATTCCTTGATTGGTTGTTCTATATTTCGTCTTGGAGAATTGCTGTAATTTATGAGTGTAATGATTTCTTGGATATCCGGTAGCCAACTCAAAATACTGTGAAACAGTATTCAAATTGAGATTGAATGTCGTCTTCAATGATGGAGTTAGACTGTTTGGTGTAGCATAAATATTACTAACCTTTTGGTCAGGAGTATTCAAAAATGAATTTGCTTTGTGGAGATATGAATTTGTTCCACCGTCATATGTGTATGATAAACTTGAAGAATTATAGACTCCAAGATACACATCGTCGGTGAAGTATATCAACGTTCTCATGTAACGTTCATCCACAACAATATACTTGTAAAGATAGATTGACGCAGAATCGTATCTATTATCCAATGGATTTGTTGTATGTTCGTAATTGCCTGTCTTGGTGTAATAGTAATATTTATCCCATACCTTGAGCATATAATAAATATGTTGGTGATTTCCTCCATTTGAACCGGAGAAGAATTGTTTCGTATCATAAACTACTTCATCAGGGCCTATAATCAATCTGCCATCATCACCAGGACTATTTGTTACAGAACCTTTGATTGGTTTTGTGTAACTAGAAGGCAATGGGCCTGATGAAGACGTTTCCCATAATCTAGGAAGTCTTTCAAAATTAGGATAGAATCCTAATTGAACGTTATCAGGCATATCATTATAATAACCATTGTCAAAATTACATTCCCAACTACGAACAGGGTCGCCAACATACTTCAAATCAAAAGTTGTTTGATAATTAGGCGGCATAGAATTCGACATTGAAATCTGTAATGTAGAACTAGAAGGATTGATTTGTGAAAAATCTGTATTGAAATTCGCCCACAATAAACCTGTATCCAACTGATAGATGTTATCAATTGTTGCTAAATGTGATTGTTTATATGAGATTTGGGCACTTGCCGTCATAGGACGGTTTTGATACTTCGGACGTTCAAGCAATGTAGGTTCGATTACCACACCCATATAGGCGTTTGCTCTGGCAGGGATGATGTTCTTGATTGCCGAGAATATTGACTTATCAAAATAGAATTTATAAACCGTCAACAATTCGTTGAAGTATGTTCTCTTGTTACCATTTAGATTGTATTGATAATTTTTGTTTATCAAATCTTGGTATCTGTTTTTGTATAAATTCTCCGGGTCACCAATAAATTCCATCACACCACTCTTACCGATATATCTCAAGATGTCTTTATTCTTTGAATCCTGTGGGTCAATAAAGAAACCTAATTGATTTGTCTCTCCTGAAATAGAAGCATCAGGCTCACTTGTTGACCTATTGAACTTATCCAATCTGGCATCAAGAGTGTATGTTAATTTTTTGATTTTTTTGTTTTGATATTTGTTTGGCCCATATTTGGACGCATCAATATCTTGTTGGCATGTCAATTCTTCAAAGTGGTATGGATATACCGATTGAGACACCCAAGCACAAGTAGGAACTCCGATGAATGATGCTGAGAAAGCACTACCAATGGCTCCTGGGAAATTATACGCTACGATATCCACCGACCCTGTTGGATAATATGTTGCCCATTTATCGGCAATTATATCCAATGAAGCGGAATACAACGTAGGATTCACAGTTGTAAATGTTCCATCGGTATAGTAATTTGGAATATTGTAGTAAGCAGTTTCATTGTTAATCCACATCTTACCACTACTAGAATACATATTCTGTGGATAATCCCAATTGAGTCTTACCCACAAATTTTGGTCAGCAACAGAACCACTGTAACTGTATGAATTCAAATCGTTAACGTGCTCTTCAAAATCTCCATCATCGAGGGATGTGTCCCAAATGGATAATTTATCAAGAGTTCCTTTGAAATTTCCGTTGGTAAGTCTAAATCTTCCCCATTGAGAAAATATCCTATTATCAGAATCATACATTATTATGCTTCCGGTAGAATAGAAAATTCTATTACCGCTTTCATTTCTTTGAACCGTCAAATCGTATTCAAGTGGAACTTCATTTCTGTCAAGCGATTGTTCAAATAAATCATATGGTTGATTTCTTCTGACCATCACACTGAAAATATCTCCGTTGAAAATTGGCAATACACTACTTGTAATGAATGCTCCTGATGAACCAGACCCCATTTGGAATATGACTTTTCCAGTCATATCTCCTGGAACTCTGTAGAATCCGACCACCCAATTGAAATTAGCGGAACTTGTGTATGGATATGGAATACTTGTAAACAATGGAACAAAGTTCAAATCTTTGTAAGAACCTGCGGTCAATGTATCAATTGAAAACTTGAATTCAACTGTGTCGGTTGAGTATGGAATTGGGCCTTCAACGTAGTCGCCTACGCCGGAGAACTGTAACATATACGTCTTTTCATCCAACTCATAGGTTGGAGTTGTGTCTGTTGCGTAGTCAGTTCCACCATATTCACGAACCGTAATCATTGATGATGGCAAACCGTAACAAGCCATTAAATAGTTTACACATTCCAAAGTTCCCTTGGTCTTGTATAATCCAGGCAAACTTACAAGGATACGATTCCAAATTGTCTGTAATCTTTGTTGTCCTGATAAAGCGTTGTATGAAGCCGAATCCATACTGTTAAGATACACTTCATCAATATCCATAGTTCCGATGATGTCATCAACATTCCAACCAAATGAATACAACATTTCTTTCAAAGTATTCATTGGTATGCTTGAAGATATCTCGTTCTTCACCTGTCTTTCGATAGGCATTGCTGAAATGTATGTGTAGATGTTATCGAAATGATGACCGGCCATATTCAAGAACGTCAAATAGTCAGAGTTATTTGAATCATCCCTAACGAATTCAGGAGCGTTGGCATATAAACTGTCACGATTTGCTAAATCGTATTGTGTGGCTCTTACATCTTCATCGGTAATGTAGCTTGAACTGTAAAATGAAATAGATGCCAAATTGTATTGGTATTTTCCACCGTTAAACAGATAAGAATCGAATCCATCGAATGAGTTTACGATTTGAGTAGTTTGAAGTGTCAAGTCGGATTGTTCCGAGAAATAATATGGATATGGAGTTCCAGACGATAAGGAACTGCTGTATCTTCTATTCAATTCAGCGAGCGATGAACTCAACATTGTCCAAGAGATTATCTTGTTCTTAAAAATATCTACTCTGTTTTTTGCCGAAGAAAAGACAATGAAGTTTGAGTAATTGCTGTAATCTGTGTTTAATTCGGCAATTTGTTTATTGACCTGAATGTTATCAGTTGTGGTTGGAACGTCCGCCAAATCATCGGAAGAATACAATTGATTTGTATTCTCTTTGTTTATTAAATTTTGTGGAGAACCAAAGTTAGGTGGAGAAATTTTAATTGTCTGATACTTTACTGGATTCTGGATTATGGCTGTAAAGACATATGGAACCATACCAAAGTTTGAAACCCAACAAGTATCCTTGATATTGATATCAAATGGTAAAGCAGACGACAACTTTACAATCAACGTCAATGGGTCTGATGGCGATGTTCTTTCATCAAGATATCCTCGATTTAATAATGAGAAATACTTGTTATTTCCAAAATTCAACACGTTCTTGAATTTTCCGAAATACTTCGTTTCATAACTCTGTTTCAGTGGAGTAATTGAAACATCATAGAAATAAGTCAAGAAATAATCATAACAAAATTGACGCATATCCGCGTAATTTTGGTCTTGGGACTTCAAAAATTGGTTGAAAATTTCATCCAATCTTACATTTACGAATGAAATATATCTGTTACGAATGTCATCAAAGTCGGCAATCTGTTCATAATTCTGTAGTAAGAAGTTGTTGTAATACGTCTTTATACCTTGAATTCTGATAACAGTGGCAGCCGATGTTTGAACATTTGCCACCACAGGAGCCGAGTATTTTATGAAATCTTCATACAAATTTCTCAAAAAATTGATAACCGAACCATCGTCAGTCAAGAAGAAAGCAAACTTTAAAAATGAAATTCCTGATTGATACGGATTCAAGGAACTCATTGTTTTGTAGATTGAGTCGTATGGGAAATTCTTTGATATAGACAACAATACCGGCGCTACATCCTTAATTGGGAATTTTCCTACACAAAATGAGTTGTATTGAACGTCGGCTTGATTTGATGGAATCAACTTTACTTCGGTTCTTGATGGTGAAATATCCTTGATGGTCAGTGATGAAGATATACTTCCTGCCATGTCTCTTATAAAGTTGTAACCAACAGTATAATTTCCTTCTGTTATTCCCAATTGACTCAAATCCGTCGCTGGTTGAATCAAAATCTTATTGTTCTTGTAAAATATGTATGGATTTACAAGTTGGTTGTATGAATACGTTGTAGGAGTATTCAAACTATTCAAGTAAGTCAACGTGATAGTTTGAAAAGTTTTGTCTTGGTCTAAAAGTCCCCACGCTTCTTGAGTCTGGTCATCGGTGAAATAGGCACTTACTTCAACTACGTCATTTGAAGACAAACCAAACCAAACATCAGAACTTTGAGAGACATAAAATAACGACGTGTCATGACTATCCAAGTATGAACCGGATTGAATGCTCGCTGTATAATTTCCTAATACTGGATAGGGTAATGACATCTTATTAACTTTCTAAAACATTGTTAATTGTTTTATTTGCTGAATTGTATCTCCAAAACTTTTTTGGTTTAAGAAGTTCAATAATTCTCTGTTGTCTTACTAAATCTTTTTCTCTTTGTTGTTTTCTATTGTGGTATTTTCCATCATATTCCAATACAACGTTTCTTTCTTTATCATACCCATCAATATAAAATAAATCTCGGTCTGTATGAATTTGATAGTTTGGTTCAAAGTTAAATCCCAACTTATTCCATTTTTCGAGTAATTCAATTTGACCTCTATCCGCTCTTACTTTAAGATACTTTGTTTTTGATAAAGCATCATAATATTTCTTCTTAATTTCAGGATTTTTCCAAGCATTTTTTATACCGATAGACAGATTTTTTCTATATCTATCAGAATGATTAAGCATCATATATTTTTTACCTTCTAATCTATTATTACGTTTGGTCAAATCTTTCCAACTTTGTTTAATTAGATTAGACATTTTCTTTTTTTCTTTGAAATTAGAATATCTTTTCTTTCCCTTATCGGAAAGAACTTTTTTTGTTTCTTGAGAATGATGTTTTCCTTTACTGATATTACTATGGCATACTCCACACATTCTTTTTTGTGTGATTCTATCGGCAATTATCCATTTCTCTTTATTATCACATGCAATTATACAATTACATTTAGGACAATTTCTACACCATTGGTTATTTTCATTTAACCACATTTGTTTATTGTTGATATATTTTTTAACAGATGTCATAATATCATCCTAATGTTGGATTCTGCGATTCCAATGGGATTGGAAGATACGGATAAGTATCTTCAAAATCTGATGTCACGGAACCTTGACCCAACTGAATTCTTAAAGCTATAATAGTATTTTGTATTGATTGTGCGTCAGCAGAACCACTGTTCATATTGCTATTTGAAATCAAATTCTGTAATTGACTTTGTAATTGAACGTTCTGATAAGTCATTGCGTTAATTTGGTCGATGGCATCTTGTGGAAACGCCGACAAAGATGACGATGACGAACTTGTTGGAACTGTCGGAATAAATTCCGTAAACGTCGAATTATAAAATGCTGAGATTCTTGATTCGTTGTAAACGTAATTTCCAAGAGGTATTGAAAAATAAATCTGTTGGAATACAGACGATGATGGATTTACAATTTCGTTGCCTACACTATCAAAAAGATAATCATATACTCCACCCTTTGTAAAATCTGATATTTGTTGGCTAAAATCTGTCATATAATGTATAAGTATCAAAGAAATTGTAAATTTATATTGATTTTACATCATATAATTTATTATTTTGACCACTCCGGCCTAAATTGCCCAACATTATCAACTGTAGAATGGTCTTCTGGATTCCATTGTGGAACTCTTTTAAATCCACTTCCAGTAAAAACTAATACCGGAACTTTATTAATTCCCAATTTCTTGGCGATAGTTGCACGATGTCTTCCTTCGTGACCAACAACTTTTCGAGTCTTCATATCTACAGATAATACTAAAAAATCTAATGGGAGATTGTTCTTCATTCGGCGTTCAATATTTGCTGATGATTCCGGTCTTGTATCCCAGTCAGGAATAGGATGAACCAATTTTAAAAATTGGTCAGGAGTCATCCATATTAATTTACCTTTCCAACCTTCCATTCCTTCATATGAATGTAGGTCTTTTTTACTGCTAAAGGATATTCAATTTCTTTCAATAATGACTTTAATTTAATCATATTATCTTATAATCTTAAAGATATTTCCTTTATCAAAAGTATAAGACTGTCCATTATCCGATTCAACTCGAATTAAAAGTCTAAAATACCTCTCTTGTGGATAGCTTGTGGTATCCAATAAGAAATAATTTCCAGAAGAATCACAAGAAATTTGGGTATATTGGTCAAAATTTAAGATAATTTGTTCCGTCTCATTATCCTTTATGGAATAATATGAAGACGATGGAAGATATTGTGGGGTTAAAAATTGCGTAAATTGTGTTTGGCGATTGAAGTTCTTGATTGGGAACTGTTGTCTAGCAAACACATTTATTCTAACTAAATCTCCAGCCTTGATAGATGAAGGAATGTTCTGAATTACAGCTGTAAACGGTTGACTTGTATTTACCGGCGACAAACTTGATGACGTAAAGTTAACGCTACTTGTATAAAAATAACTTGAACTCAAGATACTTCCACTAAAAGGTGCGTGTATTTGATTTCCGATTATTGGGCCGGATGTAAATACACCATCAAAAATACCATAATCCAAAACTCCATAACTTGATGACAGACTTGATATAGCACCAAATGCTTGACCATTAACATACTTTCCTATGAAATTTACAAAGATGGCATCTGGATACAGAGGAACAAATGGATAACTAGCACTAATATATGTGCCGTCAATCATTGCTTCTGTCCAACTACCAACCAAATTTCCATATCCAAGGATGTATCCGTTGATTAAACTTGATGTGAATGTAGCACCAGCGAATGTTCCATCAATTAAAGTCCCCATCAATACAGATGCGGTAACGTCATATGGGCCACAACTTGAGCCGGAGAATCCTGGCCCAAATTCTTGTTGATATACATGGTCACTTGTCCAGTCGTATTGGTTAAATTCGTTGAATGCGTCGCCCCAACCGTATATGTCATGTCCTTCATATTGTGTTTGGTCTTGTCCACCTGGGTAATTAAATCCAGCATCAAACTGTGGAACGCAGGCTTGACAAGTATTTGTTATGGTAACAATTGAACTACTAATTGAACCTGAAAAGTTACCCACGATTGACATACTCAAAATCAATCCATTGACTCCGGTAACGCTCATTAATCCATTAGCATTTTCATAAAAGAATGATGATGTTATACCGGAACCGGTGTCATAACTGTATGATATACTTGATGAAGCGTGGATATTGGCAAATCCTGTAAATCCACCATAAAGAGAACTACTTATGGAAGCACTATCCGTTATTTGACCTAATATTCCAGCAGCAATAGATGAAATGTTGGCACTAGAAGTTGTTACACTTCCGGTTGTAAATGTATAATCATTCGCCCAACCCACATCCAAGATTGGTTCATAAATTGTGTTGGTATCTTTACTAAAGAAATATAATCCGAATCCTGAACCCGTTGGAGCGAACTCGTCACTACTAATAAGAACTATTCCATTATTAGGAACGGTGCCATTAATCCAAGCATTCACGATTGGAGTAATATCCATGTTAATGTCACCAACTTGGTAATTGAATGATTGTGTAGCAGAAAGTGATTGGATGTAAGATGAACCTGTTGTAGCCCAAGCTACACCGTTCTGTTTATCTCTATATACCCAGCTTGCGCCATTTGGAGAACCATTATCAGAAACGTATCCGTCGCCCATTACCCAACTTTGTGAAACTGGGAAGGCATAAATACTATACTGAATTGGAAGTTCCAATTCCCTGGCAACATTTACTTTTAATTTGAATTGTGGAGTGGTTATATCACCGGCAGCAATTGATTTAGAAATTGATGTGATGTCAAACTGAATTAATGCTCTCTGACTGTAAGTTGAAGTTACTGTCATTTCTTGATAACTACCGGTAGGATTTTGACCCCAAGGTGTTTGCCACATATCCCAAGAAGCGGATGGACAATAGATATTTTCCCAATTTACACCAATTTCACTTGGCACCAAAACCTTAACGGTTGCTGGTGAAGTTCCTACACGCAGAATTTCATCTATACCAAAGTTTCGGTCTTGGTATCCTAATACATCTGTAATAAATGTATCTTGCGACGGAAATATCATATGATGCATAAATTATTCTTTCTCCTTCACATTATTTAGACGAATAAATTTACAATTACTATTCTTGTGTGTAGCAGTTCTTAAAGAATTTTTGGTTTTATACCAAATATCTTTTCCACAAGTTTTACATTTTCTTGAAAATATCATAAAACATTTCCAGATATGTCACTGTTCGGAAAACGAACCTCCCAGATTGATGGGTCGAGTGATGGATATACCATATCGTTCTGTGTTGCTGCCGATATATCATATTCTACGGGGCTATAGTTGCCGCCATTAGTAGTTAAGGGGGTTAAATTTTTTATCTTTAAAGATACAACCGTCTGAACTCCATCAACTTTGGCAATCTCCAATTTCAAAGCACTAAGATTGATTGCTTGTGAAAATTCCCACTTGTCTATGGCGAAAAAGTTTTGAACTGCGGTAATACAATTTGATAATACATCCTTCTTATTGTAACCCTTGAATGTTGTTATAACAAATTCCACGCCGATGTTGATGATGTATCCATCAATAACATTGATGCCATCGGTTAACATTCTATAACGTCTCAAATATGTCAATAGATTTGTCACCAACGCCTCGTTGGCTTGTGTCAAATTTCCATTTTCATCGAATGACAACATATACAAGTTGACAGAGAATGGATTGCTTCTATCGAAAGCAATCTTTCTGAAATAGTTTTGGGCATTGGCATTGTCAACTGTAGCCACGTTGTTTGTATTAACCGTTCCTGTTAGGATTTGGTTTTGATTAACATCCAAACTGTTGTAAGTGATGATTTGTGCTTTCGCAATAGCACCGTATTTGGCTGGTAAAGCATATACTCTTGCCAAATAGTCGTCTTGTGTGACGATACGGTTTTGAGCGGCAAATGCTGCGATAGCATTCTGACGAATCATATCATTGCTCTCCGGCCCAACGCCGCCAACGGTTGCCACGGAGTTATTTACCTTCAAAGAGGTCTTTACGGTGTTCAACAATGATGATTGTTCTGGCGTCAATCCATCAAGTGTGTTATTAATGGTCGAGGAATCGATGTTAATAACAGAATTTGATGGAGAATTGGACTCAAATCCACCACCGACAGTATAGGTTACTGTCAAAGTTGTATTGGATGGTGCCATTCCATACGTATCATTCTTTAAGAAATTAGATGGGTCTAAGGATAGATTTAAGTTGTTAAGGTTGGACAAACCAACGCCAACTTGTTGTGAACTCAAATTAATGATTTCGTCGGCAAAGCCGTCTGTTCCTGCTCCAAATTCCAAATATGTTCGGTTATTTTCATCAACATTGACGGTAAAACGTCTTGATGTTTTGAGATAATCCAAGATGTAAGGAACAGTTCCTTGATATAATGAAAGAATTCCTTGATTCGAATCGGTATTAGGAATGTCTGTGAGAACCATTTCTTGTGACAAGAAATCTACCTGATGCCAAACATTGTTATCGGCATCGGTCACATTGATAATTTCCAATACATTATCTTCATCAAGATACAAATCCAAATAAGACTGCATTTCTCCGACTGTAAATGTCTTGGTCACAAGTCTTCCGGCTCTGATGTTTACATTCTTTTGAAGTAAGAAAAACGTAGGAACTCCGGTAGTATCTCTTTGATACACAGAAGCCGTCAACGGTGACAAAGATGTATTTACAGAAAAATCCAATGAAGTAGAAGTCAAGAAAGATGACCCAACGTTGTTGGATACCTGCATATTCTCTTGAAGACTCAAAGCATAGTTGTTATCAGGAACATAATTTCCATTACTATCTGTTGTAGAAGGACAAATTTGATAAACGTCGATGGTTCCGGTTGCTCCTTTGGCTGGAGACGTTGTATAACCCAAATATTTAGCCAAAGCAATGATATTCTTTCTTTCCGTTGTATTGTAAAGAAGACCTTCTTTGAAAGTGTAGTCGGTGTAGTATGATAGAACGTCACCAACGTAAGACGCCATATCAATAAACATAACGCCCGGAGCGGCATCATTAAAGTCGGCATACGTATTTGGATAATAATACTTGGCAAAATTAATGAGATTTTCCCTAAACGAAGAAAAATCTTTATTCAGATATCTTACTTCTTTAGATTTAGGTTGAAAACTTTTTTGTATAGTTGTAGCCATTATATTTTATTTTCCTAAAATGTTTTTAAATTTCTTGTTTACCGAATCATATCTCCAAAATTTCCTCGGTTTAAGGATTTCAATAATCTTGTTTTGTCTTATCAAATCTTTTTGTTTTTGATTCCTTGAATTATGATATTTTGAATCGTATTCCAATACAATATTTCTTTCTTTGTCATATCCATCTAAATATGCTAAAAAATTATCTGTATGAATTTGATAATTTATTTCAAAATTAAATCCCAATTTATTCCATTTATTAATTAAATCTATTTGACCTACATCGACCGCTCTTCCTAGAAAATTGACTTTAGTTAAAGACTCTATGTGTTTTTTTCTAATTTCTGGTTTATGTAAAGATTTTTTTATCAATTTTGAATGTTTTTTCTTAAATTCCGGCTTATTCATCGCCTCAATTGTCAATAATCTTATTCTCTCCAATTCTTCTTTATTCGAAAATCGTATTATACCGGCATCGGATATCTTTTTTCGTATTATTGGATTTTCTAAGGCTCTTTTTGTAACGTAACCGGTTCTTTCTCTTTCCTTAATATCCGAATATCGTTTTATACCAGATACCGACAATTTTTCTTTTATAGTTGGATTATCCAAATAACTTTTTTTATGAATAATTGATGCCTTTTCTCTTTCTTTTGGGTCTGAATATCGTCTTTTCGTAGAACAAGACCTACAAGTTTTATTTTTCTTAATCGCAACTAATAATATCTTATTTGTTGAATAAGATATTTCTTTACCACATTTAGGACAATTCCTCATATATAGTTCTTTTTCCATATTACATCGTCGTGTTTTTAATCGTCACAAGCACGGCATCAGTCTGTTTTGTCAGATTTATCGTGAATGTTACCGCAATCTGTAACATATAAATATCAGCATTACTGGCTATTTGGGTGTTTGTTAAGAGATTTGCCGTGATATCATTTACCGTTACGTTCGGTATCCACGATGCGATATCTTCACTAACGATGTTTACTGCCTGTTCTTTGAGAGTATCTTGGTTCTGTTCAAATACCAAATTCCACAGTCTCGTTCCGAAAGTAGGTTGGAACCGTCTTTCGCCCTGACGTGTATTAAGCAAGTTGATTATGTTGTTCTTCACTTGCGTCAACGTGTCATATGACTGGTTAAAGAACCCACTATTACCATTCTGAATAGGTAATACTATACCTATTGGTTTGGCAAGCAGAGCAGCATTCTTTATTGTTGTTGGTATTTTTGCCATAAATTATCCGCCTATTATTTGACTGGCACTAATTAATCCACTACCACCGGTCTTGGCAGCTTCATTAATCTTCTTCATTGTGCTTCTGAAATCTTTCTTAAATACTCCTTTTAGGACATCTGGCACCGCACCTGAATCCAATACCGACCTTTGTTGTGGAATCATAGGAGAGTCACCAACCATCTGTTTTAAGAAATCCATATTCTTTGAAGCCTTGTCCAAGGTTGGAACAGGTCTTTGTTGTGGTTGTTCAGGTTCTTGATATGAAACATCTTCTGATTGACCGACTTTTTCAAATCCACCATCCATCAATTCGGCTAAGTTGGCGGTCAAATCGGTTCTTGGTAAAGGACGAGAGTATCTGGCTGTTTCAGCCAATACAGAATTCAATCTTGGATTTCTTGTATGAATTACTTCTTCTAAAGGTTCTTCGACCGCCTCAGCGATTTGTCTTGGCTTATCATTGGTCTTTATTTCTTTAACCATTTCAACCAATACTTTACCCATAGCCTTACTTACTTCTTCGGCTACGGCCTTCTTTACTTCCTCTCTTACGAGATTCCTTATTGCTTTTTTTAGGTCATCAATTTTCATAATGTGTGTGTTTTTTATCCAAATTTAGTTGTCGTATTTGTATATTTAGTTCCCTTAGAAGCGGCACTCGCCGCTTGCTGAGCCTGAACTTTTGTTACTTCTGTTTGAGCCACGGATATCGACGACTGCGCTGCTTTACTTTCAGTATCAGCCAGTCCAGCATAATACTTCGCTTTATCTGCCGCGTCTTTAGCTTCCGCTTCTTTTTGTGTTCTCAAAATCTCATTATTCGTTGACGTTGCTACGTCAGATGCTGCCTTAGCCGTAGCGGCATATTGAGCGGTCAACCCCGCGTTTGTCTTCGCTAAACTCGCCTGTTGTTTGGCGGTAGTCAAAGCCTCCGATGTCACCGAATCATTAACCTTACTATGTAAAGCCGTCACAGACTTTAAAGCGGCATCTGCTGATTTCAACGATGTCTGAGCGGTTGCCGAATCTGCGGCTGCCGCCGTAGCCATTGCCGCCGTGTCAGCAATCTCCGACTGTATGTGTTGTTTTTCGGACGTACTATACTTTCTATTTGAACCATTCCAACCACCTGGCACACCGGCGCCTGATGGAATGGTTATAGAAACTGCTCCAGTTCCAACACCATTCTGTCCTGGAGCATATCCTCCACCAACAGTAAATACCCTTCTACTCATCAACAAATTCAAATTATTCTGTAATAAAATCAAAGCCGCAGCCTCGACTGACGTTTGTGTTGATGGTGGATTTGATTGTCCCACATTTGGATGGGTGTGTTTATACCAATGGGTATGAATCAACAACCAACTACACAAATCGAATAACCAATTAACCGTAGTCTGTCCCAGTAGGATAGGCTCGTTAGTTTGATTATACTCTCCTAAATAAATAGCCGGGGAATTCAAGACCGTTTTGTTATTTGTGGTAATAACGACCTGGTTTTGAGCGTCTAATGTGAATTCGTCATCGGTGACAATAGACATTCTTTTCTTAGAATACTGAAACATTTCGTTCTTTTTAGCCGAAATGATGACTCTATCACTGTTTAATACCATCTGGTCACCAATCAACGAAGGATATTTGAATGACGTAACTCCATTGAATCCAGACTGTTCTTCCGACCCATTACCCCACATTTTCTTTAAACAAGTAGGTTGAAATTGACTTATTGTTACGCCTGATGTAAGGTGAATAGACGAACCATCATTATTCACGTCTTCCAACATATATCCACCGACGTTCTTTTCTTCTTCAATAGTTTTATTAATAGGACGTTGACGGTTTCTTATAAGAACCATTGGATTTCCGCTGCCGGCTTCTACTTTATTTGGATAAGCTGAACTTGTATATGGGTTCATTATTCCTGTCCCCTTATAATCACTATAACCACCAAACTCCGAATTATATCCTTTGTCGTTATTTCTATTGTCATCGTATGCGGCAAATCTAATCGACTGTCCAAAACGACTTTCAAACACCAAATCGCCTTCTCTACGTTTCAGAGAACGGATTCTTGGATTGTAAAAGAAATATCTACCCAAAGCACCAATGTATCCAACACTACCGAGAATGTTTAATTTTGACTGTGGGCCTGTGTAAGGAATTGAGTGGTCGTTTGTTTTTAAAACTAATTCTCGATTTCCTTTTACACCTGGATTTGTAGTATTATTAACTCTAAAGCCGCCGGAATTAATTTCAGAATTGAAATCGGCATCGGCATTGACAGTATTGAATGTGTTTATCTTTCTTGTGTAATAATACTGACCAAGATAGAATACAACGCCCACAGTTTCATTCAACACAGGATATTCAGAAATATTTGATTCAAGAGGCATTGCCCAAATCAAATTTTCTTTTTCCACGTTTGCTTGACTATAAATAAGTCTTACTAAAGCCCTACCAACCCAAGTATAATCTGGGTCATCCTTTGAAGGTGCTTTGCCATTGACATCGACAGGCCATTGAGAAGGATTCAATTTAAAACTCTTACTTGTAAAGTATGAGTGAGTTTTATCAAGAATAATATCCAGCACAATTGCTGGTTCTATTTCATAGAATTCATCGGTAATAGAAGACCTTCCGCCACCCTGTCTTGTTGACAAAGCGGTAGTATCCAATGAAGGAGAGGAAGTGCTGGCTTTTCTATTCCAATATGACATAATTATGGTTTGATAACTTTAACCGGCGCCGCATTGGCGATATCATTGATGGAAGACATCAACTCTTTCTTTTCTTCTTCGGTCAAGCCGAGAGAACCACCACCAGCTTCTGAATTGGCTTGAGCGGATAGAATTCTTTGACAAATCTGTGCTAGTTTAACAAGATGTTCGTCGTTTGATATACCAGCATCAATATATTGTTTGATTAATGGAACTACTTGAATAGCGTCGTTAAGAGTTTTAATCATCGGACGCAAATCGGAAATCATAATTTCAATTTGTTCCTTACGGTTGGATTGGTTAGTAACAATATCTTTACACAAATCTTTAAAAGATTTGCCATCATATAAATCTAGGTCGATGTCCATATAACCATAAGTATATGGTAGAAATACTAATTCAGATGACTTCGTAGTTATATTTTTTCTTCTATTTTAGAATGAACAACGTTTATAAATCTAAATTAGTTAAAGCATCATATAATCTATTATTTTTCTCGTCAAATCTAATAAACATTTTTGGTTGTATTTTTTCTACAATACACTTTTCTTTATATTTATCTTTTTCTCGTCTTTTATTATTGTGATGGTGCGATTCGTCATATTCAAATATAATGTTTTTGTCTTTGTCGTATCCATCCACAGGAAATCCAGATAAACAAATTTCTCCGCCATTTAAGGCGTGTTGAAAATTATATCCATTCTTCTTTCCAAATTCTTCAATGAATTTACAAGCATTAGGATTAAAAGCTACTATTATACCTTGGATTCTAATTCTATTTAATGCGGCAATTCTCATTTTTTCTCTATGTTCTTCGGTGGGAGTTTTACCAAACATAGGATTATTTTTTCCAAATTTCCGTTCTGATAATCTTTGTTTTGTTATAGATGACAATTTTTTTCCAATTTTAGCATTAGACATTTTTTCTTTTGTTTCATTGGACATTACTTTTCCATACCAAAAAGATTTTTCTCCTATCTGAGAACATTTTTTACACAAAGAATTTTTATGATATCTTACAATACAAATTTGTCTTGATTTATAAGATAACTCCTTATTACATTCATTACATTTTCTACACCATAAACCATTAGAATTTTTATAAATATCAACAAATTCTTTACGTTTACTACAAATCTTACATACAGATTTGTTTTCTTCTTGAAGTTCCGCGCTTCTTTTATATTTGTATTTTAACTTTATTCCACAATTGGAACATATTCGTATCCACATTTTACCATCATATTTAATCATATATACATTTCTTAACCACAGGAATGTAGTTATCTACATTTATATTCCCAACGTCTCTATATGATACATATATGTTATGTTGATATTGCTTCATTTTATTTATAACTTTTGTAATTTGTTGAGTGTGACAATTAGAAATTTCTCTAATATACAAATAAAGAGCCTTTTTATTAAACATTGAAATATTTTCAGTTTGTCGAAATAGTTCAATGACTGCGTTGGCAATATCCAAATCACGTTGTTTGGTGAATATCTTACCAACATTATTCTCCCAAAAACGAATCATTAATCTGATAAATTCACGCATTTCTTCATCTTTGTGATGTGTATCTTCGGTTTGAAGTTGAACGGTGTGTTCATCGTGTTCTTCACCAATTTCGACGTGTTGATTACGTCTCTTATAGGTGGAGTTATTCAAAGCAATCAAATAATGTTTGGCAATGATTGAGAAATATGAAAAGGCTTTACCTTTTCCAGCCTCAAACTTGTGCGTATTTGAAACCAAATGTGATACAGTTTCCTTTTGAACATCCAATGGGCCGGTTTCAAAATAACTAAATTTGAAGGTGTTGAAGATATTTTCTACCAACTTTTCAAATGGATATTTAATTTTGGTATTATAAATTACTTCACGTTCTTGAAGATTTTCGGTAGCATTATATTTGATGATAAAATCTTCCGTCTCTTGAGTAAAATACATCTTATCAGATGTGGCACCGTTCTTACTCTTTCTACCACGTTTCTTAGGCACTACAATAGTAGATTCTACAGCGGTAGGAGTTGTGATTGATAATCCTACAGCGGTAGGAATTGGTGGAGATACAATAACTGGAGCCTTCTTAACTCTCTTTTCGTATTGTTTTTTTACAACCTTCTTTTTGTGTTTGGTAGTTGTAACTTTCTTTTGCTTTTTAGCAATAGATTTATGGACACGATGAGCCTTTAGGGCTTTCTTTTTCTTCATATAGAAACTTATTCCTCTTCAATCTCGGCCGTCGTTTCTTCTGTTCTGTCGTTTAGACTCTGAATAAGAATCTTCATGTCTTGAAACACCACACCAACGTCATCATCTTTTTCGAACATTTGCTTGTCATCAAGCAACTTCATGTGAGCCCAAACCTTAAAGACTTGTTCTCGCCAGTCGGATATCCAGTTGACATAAATTTCATTTATGACTAACTGACGTTCTCCGGCTCTCCAAAGAAGGACATTGGCAACGACAGACGCCGTTAACAACACCGATAATAGTATTACTAAAAAAATTAGCATAATGCTTATTCTTCTTCATATTGAGGTTCGTCTTGGAAATCTTGAAGATATTCAAGAGCCTCCGTGACAGAATCCCAATCGCTTCTTTTTATCGCTTTTGCTAACAACTCAACTACTGTATTTATATCTGTTTGATTCATCGTAGATTACTCTAAGTAGGTAATCGTGAGATATATAGTTGAATAATTAATCAAATGCTTAAAAATTTTAACTTTTTAAGTTTAGTACACATTATTAATTTTGGCAAGTACTAAAATTAAATTTTCTGTTCTATAATAGGATGTGTATCGGGTGAAGGATTGATTGTTATCGAAGTTGGTTCCGATGTTGGTGACGCCGATAATGGTTCAGCAATAGGTTTTACCGTTGGTTCAATTGGTTTTGGTATGTCATACACAGATTCGTCTTCTTTTTTATAGACGGCTACGTTATAAGCCAAAATTAAACAAATTGCCAGTGGGTCAAATACACAAATAATAGATAATATAAACCATCTGGCTACTGTATCCAATGGTAATTTTAATGCGTCGGCAACGAATTTGAATGTCTGAACGTCCTTTTTACCAGCCGTTCCCATCTTCATATCATTTATTTGAGAATCAATCTTTGCTACACCGTCAATTGCTTCTTGAATTTTACCATTTTCAGATTTTATACTATTGTCTGTATCACTTATTAGGTCAACATTCTGTTGTTGGAGTTGTCTTAATTGAACAGGATTTCTTGCAATGTATTCATTTGTCAAGACTTGAGACATTCTATTTTCTTCTGACGCACGAAGAGTTGTTAGGTCATTGATTCTCTTTTTAGCAGCATCAATCTTATCGTGATAGTATGTTTTTTGGTCTTGCATAGCGGTTATTTTTTCTTGTGTAACCCCAAATTCTATAGATGATTTTTGGAATGCGGCCGACAGATATCCAAAAATACCTAATGATGTAATAATCATAAGTATAAAAATAGCACCCACTAAATACGTTTTTAAGAATCCTGTGCATTTTGACCAATATCTGTATAAGAACGTGGTTCCAACTAACTTACCTACTTCCAAGGACGATGCCATCACCATAGCGGATATGGAAGCACCAGCAAAGAGAGTGGCAATACCATATACACTGAAAAATGCAGCGCAAAGGGCAATTAAAAGAGCCGAACACCCTAATATAATGTGGAAATGTGCCTTTGGTAGTAATTTATCTTTCATATTAAATTAGTTAAATGATGAAGCAAAAGTAGAAAAAGACGGATTGCGTGTAGGAAATGTAGATAGTGACGTATAGTATGGGAATATAGCATTTAATCCAGCCGCACCCCTTAATGCACTAATTGTCATTATTTGTCCAATAGGAGGATGTCCTCCAGTATCATATGAATGAGATATTCCGGTGGTCGCCGAAGTGGCGAAATATACATTTAATTTTCCGGTAGTATAAATAACCCAATAAGCTGCGAGTATATACGTGACTGATATTGCCATATTTTGAACAGGTGAACACATAATGGCACCATAGTTCGGAGAACCTCCACCTCCTCCGCCTCCGGTTAATCCATTTCCGCCAAGTGTATAAATGCGATTTACATTATCGTATTGCATTTGATGAAAATAACTTCCAGCGTAAAATCCTAGACACATACCACTGCCAGGACATCCTGTTGTCATATTAGCCAAATTTATAATTAAGCCTGGAAAATCTGTTCCCAAAAAGTTAATTTCTTGAATATAAGGATAAATGATACCTGTGTCAGACCCGGCATTAGATGATATCACATATGATGCTGTAACAGAATAACTACTTGAAATACTTTGAGACGCAAATGATGAACTTGTGCTAGTAATTGACGATAATGATTGGCTTGCCCAAGAAGCACTAACAGAAAAGGTAGAACCGGATGCAAACGATGCACTTATTGACCAAATTGAAGAAGATGCCCAAGATGCTGAAATTGATGACGATGCCATTAAACTTGTATTAGGAATTGGTGCCCACGACGCAGAAGTTGCTTTATTAGATAAACTCGATGTATCTGATATCAAAGAATGACTTGATGATATGGTATATGATGCCGTTGAAGTATTCGGATAAATCAAATTACTGGCATATGAAGAAGACATACTTTGTCTGGCAAAACTACTCGATGACGCCCAAGACGATGATATAGATGAACTGCAAACGACATTTGATGAAATCCAATCGCCCACAGTTGACATTGGAGTTCTAAAAGTTGTTTTTGATATATTTTGTACGATAGGAACATAATCGCTTGATGACACGGATGTCATCAAATTAAGTTCACTAATTGGTATACTTGTTGACATAATTTTTATATATTACACATCATAAAATGTTGTCCATCCATTAGAATTCAATACTGTTATATTTAATGTAGATATAGAACTTAATGTCCCATTCCCTCGTAAATCTAATACACCACTCATTACAGAGTAATTTACTAATTCTGTTGTTATAGTATCCACCGACCCTCCAACTAAACTACAACTTTGAACATATAAATTAGTTACTCCTTGTGGTAAGGATGGTAATGATGTTATTGGACAATTGTTAAATGATAAATATAAAGATTGAGTAGGTAAATTACTTATATTTGTCAATGGATTGTTATTTAATGACATCGTTGATATTGTCTGGGGTATACTAGAAGGTAAAGTTTGTATAAAATTATTATTTGCTAATAAAGTTGTCATGCCAGTAGGCATAGGGTCTAATAATGATGTAATGTTGTTTGTTGAACAATTTAAATATGACAATGATACAGGCAAATTTAATGATGTAAGATTATTAGATGAACAATCTATATACGACATCGAATGTGGAAAATTTGGTAATTTTGTTAGATTATTGCTGTGGCAATTGAATGTGATTAGTGATGATGAAATAAAGCTATAAAGATTCGTTAAATTGCAATATGAACAAGACAAATATTGTAATGTATTTGGAACCCCTCCTATATAGGATAAAGAATTATTTGAAAAGTTGGATGCTGTCACTTGAGAAAGTTTCCAGAAATAATTTATACCTACAACACCATTACCGGCTCCATTTATGGTATAAATTTGTTTTCCCAAAGACATGGTTGTTACTATTCCGCCGGCTGTGTCTGTGAAGAGAGGGCCGTCGGTCGAACTAAATGAAAATAATGATTGTGAAGGATATGCACTAAATGTTATTGGTGAGGTGGGATATACAGAAAAAGTATCAGTTTCACTTGCCAAATTAAATCTAACTGGTCTTGTAGATTCTATTTGAAGATTGTTTGATGCACTCACGTATACGAGATAAGACCCGTATAAGTTAGCTTGGCCTGACAATGTGAATGTCTGACTTACAGACCCACTAGCATTATTTCCATATGTTCCCATTGATGGGCTTAAATTGAAAGTAATTGGTGTAGAATCTAACATCGTTTCCAACCCTGTATTTCTATCAAGAGCCGAAAGATAAATTGTCCCATTCGTTATAGATGATGCTGTGAATGGAATCTGTATTGTTCCAACCGTTTCAATTGGAGTTTTTGCCGTTCCGTTTGTTGACCATAAAATATCTACATCATCTAATTGGGCTTGTATATTAGATTGTGTTGTAGCTAAGAACATTCCTCGGTCAGTTATTACATTAGCAAAACTTTTTGCCGACATGGCATATGATGCGGTTCCATTATTAGGAGAATATACCAAATAACTTGATGATGTAGATTTTCCTGAACGTGCGGCTTCTGCCACAAACGCATATGAAGCGGTGGCAACTGAGGCTCCGGCACCACCCAATAGATACGATGCTGTGTCTGCATTTGTCGCTCTACCTGTTAATTTTGTTGTCATGGAATAGGAGGCAGTTCCATTATTTCCACCAAAATATGATAAGAAATTTGCCGTAGAAGCTACATCCGATTGTAATGCTTTAATTGTATATGACGCCGTTCCATTTGGTGACCCGGTATAAATTAAAAATGACGCCGATGTAGAACCACTAGAGATATTGCCGCCATTTAAAGCGAATGACGCCGTAGTAGCATAAGAGGCCGACGTTGCAATACCAGATAATAAAGCATACAATGAAGTAGAAGATGAATAAGATGTATTGGCTAATGATACTGGCCCATTTACCCCGTTCCCAGGAACATAAGATGCGGATTCGGCATTAACCGATATACTACCGCTACCATGTAAATAAATTTCCAATTCGGAAGTTCTTATTTTCTTGGATTCTCTAGCGGTAGAGTCAATAATTAGGAATAAATCATTCGGTTGAATTTCATTCGCCGTTAATTCTACTAATTGGGATATTCTTTTATTTCCTGTTGACATAAATTATTATTAATAATATCCTATTAGACTTAATACACTACCATAATCGGCCGGAGCAGTAAATCTATAATAAAATGAACTGCTATCAGATGTTGACGATGAACATGGGCCACACGCCTGACCGGCAAATGTATTAGCGCCTCCACTACCAGCACTTCTATATCCTATAACTTTGTAATATGCGGATGATGTAGTAGATGACTGTGGTGAAATTTCTATAAATACCGGATAATTTGTACCATTATTTGATGAATATGCCTCAACAATAATTACCTTTGTTCCAATAGGAATGTATTGTGTTGGACAATTATACTGAGTCCAATCAATAGCATATGTAGATGAATCAATTACAATGGGAACTATAAATTTTGGTCCATAAAAATCGTTGGAGATGTAACTGGCAGTATCGGCATAAATAGAATTCACCGATAAACTAGATGTGAATGCGTGTACGGCGACTTCGGAATAGGAAGAATAAGACGCAGTTGTTGCTAAAGACGATATATCTGTGTGGTTTGCATGTGAGGCTGAGGTGGCATTTATAGTTGTTGATGCTGTCATTGCAAATGATGCTGTACCATTAGGATTTCCATTATAAAATAAATTCGTTGATAAATTAGACACATTTGCTACATTTGATAACATTGAATAAGAAGAGGTTCCATTTGGAGTTCCTGAATATATTAAATATGAAGCAGAATTTGCTATATCTTGTGTAGTTACACAAAATGATGAATAAGAAGCAGTTGAAGAATTTAACGCATATGAACTTGAAATTGATGTTACGGCAGAACTAGCCGATAATGATTGTGTAGATAATGTGGATTCTGCAATAATACCATCTATGTTCGATGATTTGACATATGATGCCGTATCTGCAATATTAGAATGATACGCAAAGAAACTACCACTACTTTCTATAAATAAAAGTAATTGAGACACTTCCATACGTTTAGATTCCCTTTGACTTACATCTGTTACCAGAAATAAGTCATTGGGTTGCACATCTGACGCAAAAAGGTCTTGTAGTTGCGATACTCTTTCGTTAGCCATAAATCGTATAACCTATAAATAGAAATTTATATTGTTTTTAAGGTTTTTTTAAATATAAATAATTTTTCTGACGTTTTTCTGACTACATTACTATTTATTCTTATA
>QGNH01001359.1_pt2 | contig 33765 bp, 54 predicted proteins | sample 1735481 | NCBI WGS metagenome assembly QGNH01 (sample SAMN09239004, study PRJNA386568) | Viral metagenome, whole genome shotgun sequencing project. | reverse complement strand
TACGGTGACGGTGACGGTTCCGGTAATATTTACGGTGATGGCTGCGGTTAAATGAAAACATGGAGAATGTAATGCTTGTTTTAACTGATAAAAAAATATTTATTGCTTCAAAACCAATAGATTTCAGAATGTCAATTGATGGAATTAGTTCATTAATACAGAATTATTTAGGATTCAAATCTTGGATTCACGATGGTTCAATCTATGTTTTTTATAATAGGAGTCAAAATAAGATTAAATGTTTATTTTGGGATAAAAACGGCTTTGTTCTTTATTATAAGCGATTGGAAGGGACTAAATTTAAAGTTAATAATTTAAAAGAAGATATTCAGAATTTAACTATTGAGCAATTGGATTCCCTTTTATTGGGATTAGATCCTGTCAATACTGTTAATAAAAACATTTTACAACAGGTGTCATAATGAAAAATGTTAATATCGAAGATATTTTTGAAGAACTCTTGCGATCATTGCAAAAAATAATAAATAAAAATAAGATAAAGTTTTCTAGTGATTATGAATTAGTTCCAAACTTTGTACAATTTCCAAGTTCTATTTCTACCGGAAAATCATCACAGTTATTGTCAACACACTTTATAATAATGATAGATAAAAATACATATGAATCCCATTTTTTCCCATTAAATAGACTAATGCCAAGTATATATATAGAAGACAAGGACACTAATAAATGAATTCAAAACCTATGATATTTTTAATTAATTTTATTTTTTTCGGATAAAATTATCTGCATCTTTACTTTTAAATATGGCTGAAATTTTTATGTATTTATTGCAAGTATTTCCCTTTGTTTTAATTGCTTGTTCACTTGTTGCAATAATTTTAGTACTTTTTTTTATTCGTTTAAGTTGCTTGGAATTTTTTGATAATAGAAAGGTTAATTTGTATTGCATGATCTATTCACAGCTTATTTTGATTAAAGTAGTAATATTGCATTTTATAATTAAATTTTGGTGAATACATGAATAATTTCGATATAAATGAATTAATTATTTATGCAGCTCGTTATGTACTTGGTAGGAGCACCTATGCCGTTCAACACGTTATTGAGATAATTAAACGCGATATTGATAAATTAAACGATAGCACGATTGATTGTTTAATTAGTGATATTGATTATGCACATCATAAAAATGATCTGGGCATGGACATGGATAAAACAGAATGGCTAGCATTATTAGTTTTATTAAATATGAAGAAAAACGGTAAATAACAATTTTATATAACAACCTGAAAATAAATAATTTTCTGGCTTTATACTGTTTGCATTATTAGGAATAAGAGTATGCTTATCCGGACTTAGAAATTAAATGGGCTAATACCAGCCCGACCTTTCATGCTGAAACATGAAAGTTTACATCTATGTACACCACGCGAGGTAATTATAGCATGTCAAAGAAATTATACCAGCCACAAAATCATTCAAATGCCGCAAATATTCCAAATTGGTTAATTCAGATCCCTATTCAACTTTTATCATTTGGTGCCAAGCTTGTTTATGCACGCTTATGCAAGTGGGTTGGTGCAAACGGTAGAGCACATCGTTCATCCAAACAATTATCCATTGAAATTGGAATAAGTCAGCGCGGCATAGAGCGTCATTTAAAAGAACTGCGTGAAGCAGAATTGATCGGTACTTATCAATTGGATCCTGGCGGCATGAACAACTTTGAGTTTTATGATCATGAGTGGATGCATACACAAATAGCTGATGAGGTAATTATACCACATTTTGAACATAATTACGCGGAGGTATTATAACATGTCTCATGAACATAATAACAATTATCAAGCAGCATTTGCAGTTTTTCCACAACGTATCTGGAATTTACCAGGAATAACATTGGCTTATCTACGCATCTACGAAACAATATTTCAATTTTGGAATCACGGTAGTCTTTGTTATTTAACAAATGCAGCAATTTTGCAGCGCACGGGTGTCGCGTCAATTTCCACGTTAATCGATGCTTTTCAATTTTTCGAAAAACATAATGAATTAAAACGCAGCATTATTGATGGTAAGCGCTATCTTATTCAGCCAGAGAGGAAAATTGAGACCGATACCGAACCCCCGCCTGACAAACCAACGAAAAGCGAGAAGAATCAATGCGATAAAGGGGTATCGACAGAGCGATACCCCCCCTATCGACAGAGCGATACCCCCCCTATCGCTGCAGCGATACATAATATTAAGAACTTTAATAATAAGAAAAATAATAAAAGATCTTGTTCATCTGGCGATGAACGACCGAAACATTTTGAAACTTTTTGGGCTATGTACCCTCGCAAACAATGTAAAATAAAAGCACAGGCGTTATGGAAATCTAAAAAACTGGATAATAAAGCGGATGAAATCATGACTGCCCTAGCGCAGCAAATCGCCAAAAACGCCCAATGGAGCGATTTAAAGTACGTACCCATGCCAGACACCTACCTAAGAGGCGATCGTTGGACAGACGCGATAATTGAAGCTTCTATGAGCAAGCCTACGGCATCTGAGTATGCAAAAATCAAGGAAGACAGCATTCGCAGGGAAAAAGAGGCCTTAAAGCGGAAAGAAGAAGAGATTGCGAATAGTCGTGAACGCATGACCTCAATCGTGCGTGAAGCGGGTATGCGTAACAGTCGTGATTTATTGAATTTTGTAAAAAAAATACAGGGGTAACATATGGCCAGACATTGGTTTAAAGATATTTTCCCCAACTATGCTCATAGCAAGGGCTTCGAGCTGTTGCATGATGATTACAAATTTATCGAGGAGAGCATCAAGGATATGCCTGAAAACGAACAACGTTTGCTTGTGAGGCGTTATCTCAACGAATGGCTACTTGGTAGCAAAGATTGTGATGAAGCGCCTCAAAAGCAAAATAAAGGCCGTTTTAGGGCAAATACCTTTTTACGTGAATTTGTCCGAAACGGCGGGGACTTATAGCTGTATAAAATTAATGCTTTTTTTGGTTTTTCATGAACTCTTTGACCATCCTGTCAGCTAATGATTTTGCTTTTTGCAATAGTTCATCTGGTAATGAATTTTGAGCACCATCAAGCGCCTCAAGCGCTTCAATCATTGTAAGATTAATTGCCTCTTGCTGGTGATATATACTTGATTTTATGTGAGTGATTATGAAACGCAGTAAAGAGGCTGCTTTATGACTTGAAATAAGGTCAGTATTGCTTTCTGTGGTTTCTAATAAAAAATTAAGTAAATCGATGGTGCGTTTAACTTCCTCTTGAAAATAATGCAATGACTTTTTATCTATGGGTTTAAGTTTTTCGCTCATTTTATCCTCTGATTAATTATAAAATAATTCAAATTATTTGTTATGCAATCGAAATTGCCTTTGAAATTGTAAATTTTATGCTTTGAAATAATGGAAACTGCCATTTTTTCCTCATTACCTACAAAATAAAAATTTGTTTTATATTTTTTTGTATCACTAATTTTGCAACACAATTTATGTATTGCAGAAACCATGGGCGAGTATATTAAATTTTCCATAACAATTCCTTAAATTTCATCCTGATACGACCATTCATCGGATTCAAAATCAAAAATCAATTCATTTAGCATACGTTCTTGTTCCAAAAAGTCTAATTCATCACCGTTAAAATTATCATTCATTTGTATATATCCTTATTTATGATTAGATTTAAAACAGCCTCTTTTTCTGTTCGTCCGGAAGCAAGATAATAATCATTCGTTATTTTACATTTAGCAGTAGCTATCCATGGAAGAAACAAAGGTTCATTTGCTTCTGATGTAACATACTCTGTTTTAATAACAACTTCTGTACGCTCGATAAATTTAACTTTAGTTGTACGTTCTTGCATAAATCACCTATAATTAAATTGTTGTCAGTTAAGATCCGGTAGCCGTTGTTTGCGCAACGGCTTTTACGCGACTTTCGAAAAATGTTGTATCACGTCCGAACTGTATACAAATACATAGCCATTTTTAATAGCGCCTCCAATTGTACATTTTTCTACCCATGACCATTCCATTTTATTTACCAAAGCCATTGCAGCTTTTTTATATGCCTCTTCGTTGGATAATGAAGGGTCATAAGCGATAATGATTGAATTACCATCACAATCATAGGCTTTAATACGCGCGTCTTTTGTATTTATTGGTCCAAGAAATTTAGTTGTAATTGCTTTCATTTTTTATACCCCGGTTATTTTTATGTACGTTGATAGTATATATAATTAGATAGATTTTGCCTAGTAATTTTGTCTAATTATCATCATTTTCCAGTCTATCAATATGTTCTTTCGCTGCTTGATCGGCTTCTTCTTCTGTTTCAAACCATTCTTCAGAATTAATTATTCTATCGTCATATGGGTAACACCCTTCTGTTTTTATCTTATAGTCATATGCTTGTCCGTGTAATTGATGCTCATGGTCGTCACATTTTTCATAAAGACCATATTTTCTTATTTCATATTCATAACAACTATATTTTTTTATTAATTTCATAACTTGAGATCCTAAATACTATCTATAGAAATTTTGTGGACTAAATTAAACAACTTTCAATTAGAGCAATTTTGTTAAATGAAGTATCACACCACCAAAAAAGGTTATTAGTAAACCAATTGTCCACTTGAATTGTGTATCCATTTTACTATCCATATGCCGAAGTATTTCTCGAGTATCTTTTGCCAGTTCTTCAATTACAGTAATTCGCACTTCATGGTTAAAGAGCTTTTCGTCGTACATTTTGTTCTCTCCAATTTATCGTTTTTATAATAATTTAATTGCATGTAAAAATACTGGCGTGATAATTGATACAAGTATAAATCCTATCATCCATAAAAAATGGCTATCAATTTTTGATTCAATCCTGTTAAATTTGTTATCAATTTTATCAAATGTTGTTTCTATTCTTTTATTCAGTTCTTCCAGCATTCGTATGCGTACTTCTTGGTCTATTAATGATTCTTTCATTTTTTAAACTCCAGTTGATTTAAAGCCAAAAATCTTCCTAACTATGAAATAATTAGTTTGATTATTATATAAACGGCAGAGGCCACTATCAGGGATAAACCAGTTATGATTAGCATTTTGTATTCTCCAATTAATTAATGTCTGGATGTACTATAGCAACATCACATAATTTTGTCTAGCAATTTTATCTATTTTTTTAATTTATTTTGCTTATGCACTCACTTGACTAATACTTGTTCAGTGATGATAATAGGTTTTATCTATTGTTTTTTCGAATGTTAATAAGGATGAACTATCATGAAAGATGGAAAAGATTATGGTGCGGTCGAACATGAAGCATATTGTATGCCTAGCGGCTATAAAGATGTTGTGCGCGAAATGAATGCAGATAGCATGTACCCTGAGTGGAACCGGGCAGCGGACGTGCAAGCTAAGTACCCCGATGCCAAGATGCAGGGCGAAAAGTCCCGTAAACAAGAAATGGGCAAAGTTGGTACAAGTAGATGATTTAGAGGCTCTCACTTAAAAGGATATCGCTATGCATTGCGGCTCACCAACCTACAGGCCCGAGTTTGTCGGGCAAATACGTGAGATGTTTGCGGACGGCTCAACAGTTACGCAAGTAGCTGCAGAAAAACTCAAAATAAGCCGCCGAACATATTATGAGTGGAAAGAAAAATACCCAGACTTTGCGGCAGAAGCAGATCGCGGCGAAGACCTAGCGCTAGCGTATCACGAACGCAAACTGGACGATGGAGCACACGGGCAAATACAAAATTTCCAGTCAGCAGCGAAAATTTTTACCATGAAGGCACGGTGGCGAGACGTCTACGCAGACAGTGCAGGCGAGGACAAAAAGAGCTCGCAAATCGAGGCACTCATCAGCGCGTTAGCAGACAAGTACGAAAAGGACAATGAGTAGATAAAATTATGCCACTCATTATATATATAGATCATCACACGGGGAATAACGGACAGTGACGCTACAAGGATGTTTACATGATACCTGCTAGCCTGCTGAAACTTCTCGACTTCAAGTTTTTTTCACAAAGCTTTTTCAAAATTCGTACAAAGAGCGGAAATATTGAGCTATTCAAACTCAATAGAGCACAACAATATATTTTTGAACGCCTTGAAGAGCAACTCAAAGAGACAGGCAAAGTAAGAGCAATAATTCTCAAAGGCCGCCAACAAGGCTGTTCAACATTAGTACAAGCACGATACTTTCATAAAACAATCACAGCTCGCGGCATTAAAACGTTTATCCTGACGCATGAAGGGCAGGCAACGAAAAATCTGTTTGAGATGACTAAACGGTTTTATCAGCACTTACCCAAAGGTTTAGCCCCCAGAGCAGACAGAGACAGCACTAAAGAATTGAATTTCTTAGCACTTGACTCAGGCTACTCTATCGGTACGGCAGGAAACAAGGGCACAGGACGGTCACAAACCGTACAACTACTCCATGGCAGCGAGGTGGCGCATTGGCCTAACGCTGATGAGCACGCGCAAGGACTCTTTCAGGCTGTCGGCGACCAACGCGGCACAGAGATAATTTTAGAGTCAACAGCAAACGGAATCGGCAATTTTTTTCACAGCTCATGGGTAGCAGCCGAGCAAGGCAAGTCCGATTTCCAAGCGATTTTTGTCCCTTGGTACTGGCAGCCAGAATACAGGGCATTCTATCAGCAAGACCACGCAGAAATAACACTCACAGACAATGAGACTGCGCTATTGGATGCGTACTCAACCAACGGCATGACACGCGAGCACCTCTTCTGGCGACGGTTTAAAATCGGTCAATTTAGCCAAGACTTTGACGAAGGTGTAAAGCTATTTAATCAAGAGTATCCATCTTGTGCAAATGATGCATTTTTAAACCCTGTTGATGATACATTTATCTCGACAAACTGTGTAGTTGCAGCACGAAAAGCGAACTTGACGATTGACAAGGACCTGGCATTAATTATCGGGGTAGACCCGGCCATTGGCGATAATGACCGCTGTGTAATCATAAGGCGCAAAGGGAGAGTAGCGTATGGAATTGACATATTGCGCAATCACAATACTATGGAGCTGGTAGGCAAGCTCAAACGCATTATCGATGATGAGCGACCTATCAAAGTATTTGTTGATGTTATTGGCATAGGGGCTGGCGTAGTAGATAGACTCAAAGAAATGGGCTACAACTGCGTTGAGGGCGTTAATAATGCGCGTACAGCAAACGACAAAGAGACATATGCAAATGTCCGGGCTGAATGTTGGGGCGAGATGAAAACCTGGCTACAGGGCGAACTACCTGTACAAATACCTGACAAGGACGATTTACATAGTGACCTATGCTCGCTGGGTTATAAATATCGCAGCAATGGACAGCTTTTAATCGAGTCTAAAGATGCACTTAAGGCACGTGGAATGCCTTCTCCAGATATTGCCGATGCCCTCGCAAATACATTTTTCATGGGTCAAAACATTGGGGCTAGTAGTTATCAGCCCACGTTTATACCCAAGGCTCACCAAGGCATGTTTATATGATGCTGACTGACATACAAAAATACAAGTCCATACTCACAACCGATGAGTACCGTGCATTATTACTGCGTTACGGCCACATTAATGACGACCCAAAATCATTCGCGCAAATTGGCAGATTACTATACAATAACGCTCAATATGGACAAAATAAAACGGTATCAGCAACCAGGGCTGTGCAAATTGTCAAAAAAGCACTTGCCAAAATTAAGGCATATGAGGGTGTAACTTAACGGTAGACTGGGGGCACGTTCAACCCTCGGGTGCAGGTTCGACTCCTGCCGCCTTCAACATTTTTAAAAGGTATTTTATATGGCTACATTTGACCCTGATTTTACAAGCGACCTTAAACAGCGCATCGAGAAGTGGCGCAACCACTGGAAAGACAACGACGACACGTACAATGAGATGACGCAATTTGTATGGGGTAATCAGTGGTTGGATGATGAAGCACGTGTCTTTGAAAACTACAAAAAAATACCGCTGACATTTAACAAGTGCGCACCACTTCTTAATGCCCTTTGCGGTGAGCAACGAGAAAACACACCATCGTTACAAGTCTTTCCGAGCGACGATGTCGACGAACAAACGGCCGAGATAAGAGAAGCACTGGTCAAAGATATTACACTTGATAGTGATTCAAAAGTCGTATTTCAAACGGCGTTTCAGTGTGCAGCAACCGGCGGTTATGGGGCGTTCAGAATATGTACAGAATATGAAAGTGATATGTCGTTTCATCAGGTTGTCAGGTTTAAAAAGATATTAATGCCGTCAACCTGTTACTGGGATATGTCATCAGAAAACGAATGCAAAACGGACGGCATGTTTGCAGGTTTTGAAGTGCGCGTTAGTAGAGAAAAATTCAAAATACTATATGGCGAGGAATTGGAAAAGGATATGCATCCTGACCAGGTTGGAGATGGTACAAATGCCAAGGTGTTCAACGATGATGACTCTATAAGTGTAATTTATGACTATAGTCGAGAGTATAATACCGAGACACTGCGCATGTTGTCCAACGGTCGTACAGTTAGTGAAAAAGAATTCAAAGAGCTTGTTGAGGTTGAAGTAGATGGTCAAAAGCTCCTGGTAGATAACGGCGAGATGCTCACGGTTGAAGACAAGCGTGACGTTCCACGCTACAAAGTTATAGCAAGAGTGTGCGCAGGCGAATATATACTGGAACAAGAAGAATTCCCAAGCCAACAACTGCCGGTCGTATTCGTTGACCAAAACTCATTTTATGACAAGCAGGGCAAGCAGATTATCAGACCTTTTTTAAAAGATGCAAAAGACGCGCAACGTTATATAAATTATCTGGGCACACAATCCGCATACTTGCTTAAGATTAGTCGATATGATCAATTTATGCTTAGCAAGGAAAATGCAAGAGGCAATGATACCCAGCAAATATGGCGAGATCCTTCAAATGTTCAGGGCGGCTTGTTATATGATGAATCAAAATCAGGCGCTAAACCGGAATCGTTGCGGCCGCCAGAATTGCCGCAATCGTTAGTAACGCAATACGAACGCGCTCTAAATGATATCCAGTCATCAACTGGTATGTATAACGCGCAACTCGGTGAACAAGGCAACGAAGTATCCGGCACAGCCGTGAAAGCACGTACCAAACGTGGCGCAAAAAATACTTATATCCCCTATGACTCTCTAAATCGTGCAATTGCTTGCGCTGGTCAAATAGTAAACGAAATGATACCAAAATTATACGATACTGAAAGAACAGTCAATCTAAACATGAAAGACAAAGGCATGACACCAATAACCCTGAATAAGGGCATGGATGCATACGGCGGCAAGATAGAGAATGACATGACAAAAGGCGAGTATAAAATCAGACTATTGCCAGGCCCGTCATGGGAAGGACAAAAAGAAGAGGCGCTGGAATCCATGCAAGCTATCATGCAAGCAAATCCTCAAGTTTTCCCTATGATTGCAGATTTGTACGTCGAGAATCTCCCATTAGCAAACAGTTTGGAATTACGCAATCGCCTTCGAACAATGGTGCCACCGGAAATAATACAAGCCGGCAAGACAGGTGAACCACCACCGCCCAAACCACAACAACCCGATCCACAAGCGATTGCAGCACAACAAGCACAACAAGCACAAATGGCACAGCTTAAGATTGCCGAAAAACAACTCGAACTACAACAGCAAAAACTACAAATGGATGCGCAAGCAAAAAGTCAGGAGATACAATTAAAATGGCAAGAACTTGAGGACAAGCGCTTGCAAACAGCTACTGAACTTCAGGAGATGGAGCTTAAATATATGGCAGAAACCGGCCGCACCGAAACAGATATGAACATAGCTCACGCCAATAACATAGTTAAGATTTTAACACATAAAGGAAACCAGAATCATGGCATTAACGAATATAGATGAAAAATTGCTTAATCTTCCGCCATTAGAAAAACAACCAGAAACGCCTATGGAAAATGAAAGCCCAAAGATAGAATATGTTGAACCGGAAGATAATGCACCCGAACAACACGTGGAGACGTTACAAAATGAGGCGATTGTTGCGCAAAATCAAGATAAAGATATCAATGATAATGATGAAACTGACGATTATGGAATTAAAGCTGAAAAGAAAGAAGAGCGCGTATTTAAACAATCTGAAGTCGAAGAGATGGTGCGTGAAAGACTCCATCGGGAGCGAGAAAGATTAGCCCGTGAACAGGCGCAATATCAACAACCTATGCAGCAACAAGCCCAGCAAGAAAAGTTTCAGTACAACGATGAATCAAATGATACATGGGAAGTTCAATTAGAGCGATTCATTGACAAGACTCTTGAGCGCCGAGAATCACGATTAACAGAGCAAAACTGGCAAGCACAAGAACAATATAACCAGGCGCAATTTGAAGTTAAATTCAATGCAGGGGCGGCAAAATACAGTGATTTTGAATCCGTGGTCATGGGTAAATCCCTTACACCATCGATGGTGCTGGCAACACGTGGTATGGCCGATCCGGCAGCTTTTGTCTATGCAGCGGCAAAATTGCAACCGCAAGAGCTGGACAGGATATCTAAAATTAACGATCTCTATGCGCAAACGTTAGAGCTGGGACGGCTCGAGGAGAGGATGCGCAAGACTACAAAATCCACAAGTACGGCACCAAAGCCTATCAAAGCTGTCACAGGTGATTCTGGCCATAAATCGACGCAAAGTATGACAATAGAACAAAAGATACAGCATGATTTAGAGCGAAAATTTAAACGAGGTTAATAATTTGGTATCGAGAGGTTATCAGGAAAAGAATGGCCTCTCGATAATGGCATGTAATTGGAGATTACAGGTGTATTTAAGCGCTTTCGTGTTTTAAAGTCAATAATTCAAGTTTCGTCAACCACTTCCCATTTATCAGATAATATCATCCAGGTTGGCAATCCCCATGAATTTTTATCAGTGTTTGGAATGCCGTGCTCATCGAGACACACCAGGCCTAACCAATTTGTATTATGAATTAACTTACCATCATCACCAAAATACGAGGGTAAACCCATTTTGCATATCATCCATTTACCAGCCAGGGAACTATCTTTAATATCTGTATCATTAAGATAAACTGTTTTACGTTCCCGCATTAATTGTAATGCTTCTTCAAATATCATTTTTCTACCTTATTAACGTTTAATAAACACTCTAATCATTTTATTTGCAATTATATGCAAAAAATGAATACATAACCATAATCTGGTAGCCAATTTATAATAAACGGATTATATTATAACTAGATGCGTAGTTTTAAGCCGGCACCATCTGCGGCAAATTCAGTGCGTAATTATGTCTTCCGCTGGACAATGTGTAATAGGTGACCAAACGGTCTGTATTTATATTGTTCAAAGGATTGTCAATTATGGCTAAAAATCAGTTTCAAACTACGCAATATATCCTTGATGAAGTATTTATTCGCTTTATCAACTATCTGAACTTTGCAAAAGTTGCAAACAGGAATCTCGAAGGCGACTTTAAAAACCTTAAATATGCTACTGGACAAACGATAAATTATCGCTTGGAAGAACGTTTCTTAACAGGTCGTGGTGCCACTGCAAATGAAGAGGCATTAGTACAAATTATACGCCCTCTTACTATCGATACCCAGTTTCATACAATGGTCGCATTTAATGGGATGGAACTCACATTTGACCGCGCTCGTGACCAACCCTATCTCGATATGATGTTGAAACCACGCGCCAAGTCCATTGCAAATAATGTGGAGCAATTTATCGCTGAAGAAAACTTCCAGTTACAAGTTTATAACGCAGTTGGTACACCAGGCGTTCCCGTAACGTTTGATACCATCACATTGGCTGATGCGTTTATGACTGAATTAGGTATACCCGAAGATGGTAACAGGTATGCCGCCGTTCCACCACGTATAGCGGCCGCCCTTGCGAATGACCTGTACAGTACATTTAACAACACAGTAAACCGTGGCGCTCTCATGGATGGCTTTATCGGTCATTTATCCGGCTTTGATTTCTTCAAGACGAACTTCTTGAAATATCAAACGGCAGGATTAGGGCAAACAGGTGGTACGCCTCCTGCTGGATATAGTCTGGGTGGAGTCGTGACCAATGGCCCAATTTATGGTGGTAATACCATTAACGTTAGTGGTGTTGTAGCAAGCAGCCAGGTATTTAATGTCGGCGATATTATTACTGTATCACCAACTGCCGGGGTATATGCGGTTAACCCACTGAACTACAATGCTTTGCAACAAACCGCGCAATTTGTGGTTACTGCCAATGTCGTATCCACTGTTGGTGGTACAGCATCAATTCCTGTTAATCCGACGATAATTGTTAGTGGTGCGCGTCAAAATATTTCTGCGCCCATTCCGAATGGTGCACAGCTTTATTTAGCTAACTCCCACAACGTAAGTTTGGCATTCCACAATCAGGCAATTGTATTTGCAGCTCCTCCTATTACCGAATTGAAAGGCGGTATTGAAGCAGTTACCACATACTCAGACTTGTACAAAATGGCTATGACTTACTCACTCGGTGCTGATATTCGAAACTATGTACAATTAGACCGAATAGACGTGATTGCAGGGGTTTCAATTAATCCAGAGTTTGCATGTATGATTATGTCGTAATTTGATTAATAGCAACCCACAATAAAATCGTGTGGGTTGCAATTTTAGTACGGGGAAATAATGCAATTATCAGATGACCAGGTTTTATATAATGGACGATGGGTGCCAAGAAAACCATTTCGCGCATTCGTTTATAAGGGTGATGAGCAACGGCTAGCCACTGATTATGACGATTTTTCAAAACTGATTTCTTCGGGGATTTGGCATATAGATAAAGAGGCCGCTCAAAAAGCATTGGAATCTGAAGAGCCTTCTGCAGTTGTCTCTATCAATGACAAGGGGCACAAAAAATGCCGGAACCAAGCCAATCAGTAAAGGGTTTTGTAATTGATTCCTATCAGCTTATCAGTGCATCATCACCAACAGTACCATTACAGGGGGATGATGTTCTAAAGGGCGTCCAATTTCTTAATGAACTTATGGCTGCCTATAGCAGCTCTGGCTTAATGTTAACCATAGCACAGCAGGTGGACTTTCCATTAAGCATCGGCGAAGGTGAAATTACATTTGCAGATGCAACCTATACGCCAGCCGCTACAGTACAAATAGGTCGTTTAGCCAACCTGGAAAATGCATGGGTAAATCTTGAGGGTGTTGATTATCCGCTGATTGATGAATCTCGACACGACTTTTTTTCAGCTTATAAATATTTTCCTTTGCAAGGCTTGCCGCGCTATATCATTGTAAAGCCACAAACAAACGTGACTACCGTACAGATATTCCCGGCTCCAAGTCAATATTATCAAATGTTCGTTTACGGTAAATTTCAGTTCAGTTTGTATACTGAAAACTCTGATATGTCTAATTTGCCTACTTATTATATTCAATATTTGCGATTTGCTCTGGCAAAAATGTTGTCCTTTTATAAGGGGCGTACGGATGCATGGACAGATAAACTGGAAATGGCTTTAATGGAATTCAAGCAGGATATGATGTCTGCCAGCAGCTATAATTTGGATATTCAGGTGAATACAGAATCCTGGCTTAATGGTGCTTACCGGGTACGCGCAGGAATTTAGTCACGCGCGAATGATTATCTTATAATATAAGTATACTATCACTAAAATATAATTTTAGTTTGAAATGGACATCAAATGGCAATTAAACCGCTAAACATATTCACCTTTTTCGATATCCAGCGGTTTAAACAATTCAGTCCGCAGGATGCAGCAAACTGGACGGCATCGCAAGCGCCCAGTGGTAAGAAAAAAATGGCAATGTATCCATCGATGGGTCGCAAACACATTACATACATGGGCACACCACAACTTATTTTCGGCATTCCACCGCGCTACATTTTTCGTTCAATCGATTTCTTTTATGTGGTTGTGGGTTCAACAGTTATACAAATAGATCGCTACTATAATCAGTTTATCCTCACGAACACAGATTTTAACCAGACGGGTGGAACATTAAGTTTTGACTTCTTGCCAGTCGTACAAGTTCCTACAGCTGGCGATCCGTCCGCAAACTTCCAGGCTGTATTTTGCATGTTAGCGGATGGTATCAATTGTTATGTCATTGATGAAGTTAACAAGACAATGACAACGGTAACCGATCCTAATACGCCCTTATTTCCAAAATACGTTGTTGCATTTGGTAATCGATTTGCCGTTTCCAGCACTAATAGTACACAATTCAGTCTCACTCAGGTAAATATGGGACTGATTTATAAACCTAATACGCTTTTTACCGTGGCCGGTCTTGCCGTATTTGCCCAGGAATCCGGTATTATTCGTGAGATGGGAGTATTGCATAACCAGCTTTATATATTCACCGATTTCACAACGGGCATATGGTCAAATACTGTCAGTTATTTTCAAAATGCAACATTTCCATGGAAGAAAAATACGTCATATGAGTGGGATTATGGCATGGCCGATCCTGATTCACTGGATATCGATTTTGGACGAATGGTATGGCTGGCACGCAATCGAAATGGATTGATTACATTCATGAGCAGTGACGGACAAATGCCGAAACCAATATCGACGCAAGCTGTTAATGTGCTTTTACAAAATTCAATGGGCGATAATTTGTCACCTTACTTGTCACAAATGACAGACGGATTTTTATATCAATACGAAGATACCGTTTTTTATCGTGTATCAGCCGGTAAAAGCGATATGACTGATATTCTGGATTTTATGAGCACTGCTAATGCAATTGAGTATAATTTCAGTACAGAATCATGGAATCGTTGCATTGAAATTAATGGCGAAAAGAATCTTATTCAAAAGCATATTTTTTTCAATAACAAACACATTGTCACGGTTGAAGGACAGAATGCACTGTATGAAATGGCCGGGAATATTTATTTTAATGAACTACAAAACACAAACCCGGCAATACCATATCCATTTATTGCCTATCCTTTCCGCTATGAACTGACCACCGGGATTATATCAGAGGATGATTATTCAGAGTTTATTGATGACTATGTCGAAATAGATTTTGTATGGGGCTATGAGACGCCTGTTCATACATGGAATCCATATGATAATACAGTTTTCCTGATTGGTGAGTCACCGGATATGTCGGGAAATCCTGTATATCTTGTGACAGAAGATGGGCAGTCATTCCTGGTGCAAGATGGTACAAATATACCCGATTTGAATAGCACCATTTACAATTATCTTTTCAAGCCACATATAGAGTTATGGATTTCAGATGATGGCGGTATTTCTTTTTATTCCCATGACGCAGCCGCATTTAGTCAACTTGGAAAATACCAGTGGCGTATGCGATGGTATCAATGCGGATCATCAAGAAATCGTGCATATAAGCTGGTTGCCGTTTCGCCCAGTCCTATAGTCCTGTTAGGTGCTGTTCGCAACACCAGAAGAAGCAGTGGAGGTGCAAATTGATGCCTGTTATTACATTAGAGCAAATTGATGCGGTTCCCGTCCAGGGGAATGATTTAACCTTTGAATTACAACGTTGGTTATCTACGCTGGTAGATACGCTTAATACCGGATTACAAACGATACAAAATGAATTAAACTTGATTAACCAATATGTGAATAATAACGGATTAACAGCACCGTCATATACCACGTCCGAGATAGCAACGTTAGCGAGCGCCTCTCCAAATGGTACATTTTGGTACGATCTTACCGCTAATCATATCGTTGCAAAAGTGAATGGTGTAGTAGTTACCGTGATATAGGGAGATAGACATGGGATTTTTTGACGATTTGTTTCATCCTAAAAAAGCTTATGATGAAGCTCAAGGTGTCATGAATGATTATTATGGGAAAGGTCAAGGGTATTTGGATCCCTATAATCAAGGTGGACAGCAATATGGTGGGAAACTCAAAGATATGTTTGATAAGTTGTCCGATCCCAAAGCTTTACAAGATGAATGGTCACAAGGCTATGAAAAATCACCCTATGCTCAGCAAATGCAACAAGAAGCAAGTGCTGGTGGAATGGATGCAGCAGCGGGAATGGGTCTGGGTGGTTCGAGTGCTGCATTAAGCAATATACAAAAAGGATCTGCTAATATCATGCAACAAGATAGACAGCAATACATGCAAGATATGATGCAGAAATATATGGCAGCTATGGGCCTTGGACAAGGAATGTATAACACAGGTGCCAATGCGGCTGGTAAACAAAGCGAGAATGCAATGAACATGGGTAATTGGTCGGGTGGTAATGCTTTTAATAAGCAGCAAGCTGGCGTAAATATGGCTGGTAAAGGCCTTGGCACTATTGCTTCGCTAGCCGGCAAATTTTTTGGGTTTAGTTGAGTTTGTTTTAGTCATGGCATGTTTGCCTCCTGATTACATGAAATAAGGATTTATCATGGCTACATTTAGCGGCATTCCTTATCAACAAGGTGCTTTCGAAGGCTTTGAACAAGGATCTACTGGCGTTAATAATTTCTTTCGTCAATTACTGGAACAAGCTGCAATAAAAGAAAAAATGAAAAACGCTCATGAGCAAATGATTAATTATCGCAAAGCATCCGAGCGCGCAGAACGAATGCAACCTTTTGATATTGCATTGAAACAGGCGCAAGCAGGAAATTATAAACGCCTGGCAGAAATGGCGCCTCTTGAAAGACAATTTCGAATGATGCAAATGCAACATGAGGCTGAAAAATTACACAATTTGAAACTTAAAAACGATCCTGCTTATCAGGCCAAGTTAATGAAAGCAAAGATTGATATGTGGAATCAGATTCAAAATGGTGGCGGCATGGGTGGTAAAACTGCTGGTAATATGCAACAACCCACCGGGGCAGGTGAAATGCCAGATTTTATACCCGGTATTGGTGGATTTGGAGGAGAACATGGACAAGGGATGGGGCAGAATGGTCCTGATCTCAGCGGCTATGATAAGTTAAAAGAAATGTTTGAGTCACAAGGCAATCCTCAGCCAACTATGGAAGAAGAAGAAGAACAAAATCCTCAAGAAATGCCACAATTGAATGAACAGTCTCAAGGTGAATATCAGGAGCCTGTACAAGGTGGCGGCCAAAATCCTGCTGGACTTGATATGGATTACATCATGAATGCCTCTATGTATAAGGATTTGGGTATTCCTGTACCAAGAAATTTGAGTAGTGGTAAAAAAGAAACACCCGAAGAAAAATATCAGAGGGATATTGAAAAGATAAAGTTACGTCATCAATTGGCTATGGAAGGAAAACCGACCAAAGAAGAACAAATTAAACTTGAACAGGAAAAGGCTATTGCGGTTGATGAGGCAAAAGCAAAACATAAAATTGATGTTCAGACACAGCAGGAAAACCGTAAAAAGATTGAAGAAATGAATAAGACACATAAAGCGATTGAACCTGATTTGAAATCATTGGAAAGGTTGCATGATTTATTAGAAAAGAATAAAAACCTTACCGGACTTGGTAAAGCTACCTTAGAAAAAATTCCATATTTTAAATCCAATGGGGATTTGGGCGCTTTTAATGCCGCAGCAACACCATTACAAGGTGGTCTTGCTTCACAATTAACAAAAGGTGGCCATCCTGGTTATGGTGTTTTAAATATAGTTAGCGCGGCAAAACCAAATGCATCTTATTCTGCTGCATATAATCAACAAATTATAAAAGAACTTGCCAGACATTATAAAGATACTTACAAACAAATGAATGAAGAGTATGAAACGCTACATGGTGAAAAGAATCATTATAAATTTCCTGAGAAACTCAATAAATTGATTGAAGAGAAAGTTATTGTACAAGAACCCAATGGCAAACAGCATAGAACAACCAAAGAAAATGCAGAAAATCTTCCAGAAGGATGGAGGATTGTAAATGGCTAAGTTTAATCCGGCGTTACTTGAGCCTTTGGAAAATGAAGAAGTCGAAGAACAACCAAAATCAAATAAACAAAAAGGCTTTGATCTTTCTTTACTTGAGCCTGTTGAAGGACAACCAGCGGCTCTATCTAAAGGTCAACATTTTCCTAAAGAAGCAATAGAACTTGCGCGACAACGCCTTAAAGGTAAAGCACCTGATTGGTTTATTAATATGCTTATGGGTGAAGCAGTTAAAGAAGCAGAAAACCCGGAACGTGTACCATTTGGTCTACCAAACCCACAAGGGGCATTTGGTGCGCATGTAAGAAAAATGCGTCAGGAAGCATTTGAAATACCTGAAAATATAGTCAGCGCATTTGGTTTGCCAGTCAATAGACAAGCACATTTACCGCATGGATTTCATGAACAGCCTGAGGATGTAGAGCATCCATTAGCTAATTTTCTTGGTGGGGCACAATCTGCCGGGGCTATTGGTGGTGGATTATTGAAAGCATTACATAGTGTAGCCCCTGGAATCGAGAAATTTTCCAAGCAGGGAATTTTACCTTATCTTTCTACAGCAACTTTGGAGGGAGCAGGTCTTGGCGGACTTATGTCACCACCAGGTGAACGCCCTCAGGGGGCTGTCATAGGTGGAGGTTTAGGAGCAGGATTCGGCGCATTGGGAAAACTTATAGGTCAAATCCCTGGCGGTATTGAATGGTTTAAAAAATATGGCTCTACAAAATTTGCAAAAAATGAACTGGCAAGAATTGAAGCAGAACTGACCAACGCAAAAGAAAAATATGCGCCTGAATCAGCGGAAATAAATCAATCTTACACAGACGCACTGGGCAATCTTGAAAAACTGAAAGAGAAATTTACGCGTGAGCATGGTGTACATGATCCGTTGGCTTTAATTAGAAAATCTGAAAAAGCACAAGAAGAACGTGCAGGCCATGAAAATGTAGTAAATGAAACACCGGAAGAATTGCGAGTAAATGAAGTACCTGAACATCCACAGGAACCACAACTTACTGAACTGGCGTTGATGGAACGTGAACCTTATGCGCATATTGCTAAAAATGAAATTCCTAAACATGAAATAAATGAGCAAGCCATATCAGAAGCTGAGGATTTGTTACAAACGGCTGAACAAAAACATGCAGCAAAAGAAGCCGAGGTTATTAACGAGTTAGGTGGTAAAGGACGTGCCTTTAATCGACATGTAGCAAATAAATTAAATCCGTTACTTGAGAAACAACATCAAGAAGTCAGTAATGAATATAATGACTTTACTGAAGGTTTAAAGAATGAAAATATTGCGCTTGAAAATCCTCGTGATGCAAAGCAGATTGCTAAAGAAATAGGCGAAGAGTTTAAAAAAACAAAAAATTTTCAATCACCAGAAATTCAAAAACTTGCACAAGAATTGGAAACGATTGGTAAACAAAATATTATTCCTGCAGATAAATTCGTTTCAGCCTATAGAACCATGCGTAAAATGGCGCGAGAAACGAGAAAATCCGCGTATGGAAAATCCCAGCAGGAATTTGATCGCTTAATGGATCGCGCAAATGAAATGGATGTTGATGTTGAAAAAATGAAAGGAATTATTGATGAAGGACTTGGCAAAGATAAATTAGCCGACCTTCAAAAGATTGATCGCAGATATGCAACTGAGGTTGCGCCACTCTTTAAAAATGAATTTTTCATGAAAATGCAAAAACATAGTATTGCTCCTGGAAACATGATGGAGAATTTACTTAAAGAACCGTTTATAAAAGAAAAAAATCCAAACAAGGTAACTGGTGGACATATTCTACGCGAAATTGTTAAAAACGATCCTGAGTTATTGAGGGATGTCGTAGGGGAGCAATATGCCCATAAACCACAAGCATTACATGAATGGGAAGAGAATCACCATGAGTTTATAAAGCATATGCCTGAATTGCAAAAAGTTCGTAACGAGCATTATGAAACTGGTCAGAATGTGCAATATGCCAAACAGCATTTAGCTGAAACAAAAAAACAGGTGCAGCAACAAAAAGAAATGGCTGACAAAGAACATAATCGTCTCCAGGAAGAACGAGTTGAAAAAAATCGTTTAGCCAAAGAGAATGCTGTTAAAGAACATCAGGAACGCAAACGTGAAGCACATCAGGAGAATAAGCGTAAAAAAGAAGAGCATAGAGAAAAGGTTGAACAACATGAAAAGATGAAAAAATATCATGAATCAAAAACACGTATGAATGAGCTGGATGAAAAGATTAAGAACCTTGAAGAAGCGGCGCAGCATATGAAAGAAGCACAGGCCAACGCTAAAAAACCGGGAAGTAATGCCAAATTGAAACATATTTTTGAACTTGAGAAAAAGAAAGTTGCTATAAATAAAGAATTGGAAAAGGCCAAGGCGGAACAACGTAAGGTCGCAAAGATTGTTGGCGGCGGTCTATTGGGAATTATAGGTACTGGCACAGGTACAAAAATATATAACAAATTTCATAAGTGATTGTTTTTTTACCATGATGCTTATATAATATTTTTATTTGAGGAAATATTATGTTAGATTTTGGTGATATTTGTTTCATTATTGCAGGAATTCTTTATATTCCTTTTGTTTATTTCTATATTCAATCAATGGATTGAACGCAGTTGTTTCCATTTTGGAAATAGTTGGGGGTTGAAGTCCAATGGTACGAAAACGTACGCTAAGGAATAATAAACCGCCATAATACATTCTAGTTCATTTTTCTCTTTAACTGTTTTCTCTGACGTCAATGTCATCCTGCCATTGTCATGTATATTATACATCCATCAATTAAGTTTCTTAATTTCATAAAAAATAGTACAATTTAAACAATAGAACAACAAGGAATGTTAATGGCTTTTGTTCGTGGTGCTAATCCCATATGGTATAACGTTGATTTAACCGGATTGCCTTTTAATGATGGATTTTATCTCTTTACCCTACAAAATACGTTGCCTTATCTCCCAGCCCCGGTCTATCAAGATCCTGACGGTAATGTAGTTTGGGATAATCCGATTCAATATTTTGCCAATGGAACATTACCGAACAATATATATTTTGATGATACGATTGTTTACAGGCTGGAATTTAGACAAGGGCCAACACAATACGATCCGTTAATCTACCTTGTAGAGAATTATGAGCCTGACAATGAGCAATCAATTACCCCTATTACATCCAATAGTAATTCGACTGATAATGTCATCACCAACCCGCAATTTTCAGTCGTTAACTTTTCCAATCCGTTAACAACGTCTTCAAATCTTTTTGAAATAGCCCCAGGATGGTTTATAGCCGCAGTGGGTGCATCAGGAAGTATTACTGTAAATCAGATCCAATTAATCGGCACCGATGATATAGCAACGAATGCCTCTTATGGTTTACAGATTATAAGCTCAGGTTGGACACAAATTATTCTTAGACAGCGCTTCAATATGAATGGTGCTCTATGGGCAGGTGAATCTGTAGCTACCTCTGTAAGTGCTTTATCGCCAAATGGCTCGGCAGTCAGTTTATTTTCACGGCTGGTATATTCAGACGGCGAACAGGATGTTGTGATTAACGGTGTCCCATTATCGCAAGGCTGGCAACAGATTGAAGCAACAGCTACTATCCCATTATCGACCAATCCAAATCCGCCAGCATCAGCCTGGACAGATTACGAAATCTATTGGACGGCAGGCAACACCATTAATATAACATCTATACAATTAGTCGGTCAGGAACTACCTGAAAATGTCAGTTATATTCAATTGCCCATTGAGAGACAGATTGACCAGACCTTTCATGTATATGCAAATTCTTTAATTATGCAACCAAAGGGTGGTTTATTAACAGGCTGGAATTTTCCGCTTAATCCCTACCAATTCTATGCTTATGGCGCCACAACAGCAGCAAGTGCGGCTCAATACATTGCAGATCAGACTATATTGGTATCAAATGCCAGCACTCTATCGACAAGTTGGACAAATGATGGAATAAATATCGCTGCAATTTCATCAACCACACAAGCTCAATTTGCAGTAGTTCAATATATAGACACCACATTATGCGCTCCATATTGGCAATATAATCTATCAGTTTTAGCCAGATTGAAGCTGGTTAGTACAAATAGCACCAGCCTTGGTGTAAAATTCATGATTGCCTATCGTTCAAATACGCCGCCTAATGTTAATCCGGTTGCATCATTCGGAACAAATACCATTAATTTATCTACGGGATGGACGGGAATAACATGTAATAATGATGTTACCGGTACTTTTACCAATATAAATTCACCTTTGAATTATGCATATAATCAATTTACTTTACCTGCTGATCCAGGAGCAGGATCTAATTTCTGTATCATCATGTATACGACGAATGCCATGAGTGCCGCTGGTACACCGGATGTTTTACAACTTCAAAAGATAAGTCTGGTGCCTAATGATTTTGCAATTGAAGAAATCCCAAAAACATTCAATCAGGTTTTATCTGATTGCCAATTTTATTATGAAGGATCTTACGGCTCTTATCCGATTGCATCAGGAACAGCCTTTCCAGCTACCTATACGAATGCCTTGCGATCGACTATGTTTGCTACATATACGGCCGGATCTCCAAGTATATATTCATCATATGTGACTGAATTTGGTTTTACATATAAAGTTCCAAAGCGATCGTTAACACCTACATTGACCTTGATTTCTCCAAATTCCGGAACAATAAATACTGTGACAGGTGGGGTAATTTTTTATACCGGTACAACAGTAGCTCAAACATTAACAGATGCTCTAACGTCACTTTGGAATCATACCAATATAGCTGATTATGCAGCCTTTTACTCAAACTTTTCTGCTGGCGCTGCTGTAAGCAACCCTATATCTTCTCCAATTGCTACAGGGACTGGGGGAACAAATATAGGCGCTTGGGTAAATGGATTTATTATTTATCAATATACAATCGATGCACGTCTGGGATTAGTAGCATAAAAATTTTACGAGGAGTTTTATAATGGCAGTTCCATATGTAAGCAGTTATGATTTAACCCTACCATTTAGTGATGTTTGTGAACAATTTTCATTAGTGTCAGATACGGAATTATCTTATACAATTCCTGGTACAAAAATGAATAAATATTCTATGGAAATACATATGACTTCCATATCCAATATATTTGTAGGTTATAATGTCACAGCCTCTTATCCTGCAACTGGCACACAAACTGCAATCGGAAAGCTTGAATTTAGACCACCGAAACGTTACGTTATTGGTGGTGACGTGATAAACTTAATAACACCGGATACCTCGGCTTATGTAGGTATTTCATTAAGAGCCATACCAAATCCAGGTAATTAGGACAGAATTAAACTCAAGGAAGAAAATGGTATTAAGTACATTATCATTCAGTCAATTTGCCAGTGCTGGTAATTTGACGACAAATTCCGAAGTGGTCGGATTAAGTGCCGGCACAAATGCGTCCTTTACCAATCCATGGGCATTTCTTCCCCCTGGCAATACTGCATCGCGTCCTACACCATCCGCATCCATTTATTATTTATTGCGATTCAATACCGATTCAATTCTGTACGAATTTTATAATCCTTTAACAACAAGCTGGATTTCTTTGGCTCAATCACAACAATTCGTATGGAATTCTGCACCATCATCCCAAGCCATGATGGCAAATAATGGATATATAACAACAAGTTCAAGTGGATTGGTATCTTTGTCATTGCCTTCCGTTTCAGTCGTTGGACAACCATTATCAGTTGCAGGAATGGGATCATCCGGATGGGAAATTACGCAGGGAACCGGACAAATAGTGCATGTAGGAAGCAGTCCAACCACATCAGGAACAGGTGGCAGCATATCGTCGTCTAACCAATACGATTCAATAAATTTATTATGCATAGTAGCAAATACAACATGGACAACTGTGGGTAAACCACAAGGCACATTAACGATTGTTTAGAGGGATCTTATTGTGATAACCGATTTAAGCAGGGACTGGATAGGTGCGCCATCCATTGTCCGCATGGTGACAACGGATAATTATGCGACTGTTACGGCAACAGGTTATATAACATCGCAACTGGCAAATATTCAGGCTATAAATGGTGGCCCATTTGAATGGACTTATAGCGATTTTGTCCTTTGTTGGCTACTCAATACAGCCGTATCGCCATACACAGGCGCATGGACGATGTTAACTATCAGTACTGATTTTACATCATTAAACCCATATGTTGATTCTTTTGACTTTCCGGTATTACCAAGTCAGGGCGGCACGGGCGTTGTCGATCCGGCTGCTCATGGCATACTGGTTGGAGAAGGTGCAAGCCCTTTTAGTTCTTTCGTTTTAACCAATGGACAATTATTAATTGGTAGTAGTGGCCTCGATCCGGTACCCGCTCAATTAAGTGCGGGATCGGGCATATCAATTGCCAATGCGGCAGGCTCAATCACAATTACTGCAAATGGTGGTAGTAATTCCTGGGTTGATGAAACAGGCTCAAGCATGACAATGGTAACCAATACTGGTTATACATCTGATGATGGCGCAAGCCTTGTGACATTTACTTTGCCCTCTACATCATCTATAGGCGACTGGGTTGAAGTAAATGGCAAAGGTTCAGGTCTTTGGAAAATTGCACAATCCTCTGGGCAACAAATTTTTTGTTCATCCCAAAATACAACTTTAGGAACAAGCGGTTCTTTAACATCGGTTAATCAATATGACAATGTACGATTACGGTGCCTGATATCAAATACAATCTGGACAGTTGTCTCACAACAATCAACAGGTTTAATATATATTTAAAGGAATAAAGAAATGGCAACAATTAATGCAATTGGTACTCCAACAATAACACTTGGTGGAACATTTGCCATGTCAGGTGCGTATTCATTTACCGGAGTGCTCACAAATAACACAGATGTGACTTTTCCTACATCTGGAACACTTGCCACCACTTCTTCACTGTTACAATGGGCGGCAAACGCAACGTCAAGTATTTCTGCTGCTGTAAATAATGGCTACATATTGACCAGCGGATCCGCTACTACGTTAACCCTCCCTACCACATTCGCCGTAGGAACATTAATTGGTGTTGCAGGCGAGGGCGCTGCATGGACTATGAACATAGGTGCGGCTACAAACGTAAAAATGTTTGGTAATACATATACGACCAGCATTGCCAGTGCTAATAATACGGATTCCATCGTGCTGTTAGCAACAGTTGCGAATACGACATGGATACCGATTCAAATGTTATCTACCGGGTTCACCGCATCATAAGGAGTTTTAAACAATGGCTACTATTAATGCTGTCGGAGTTGCATTAAAAACGGCATCCGGTACAGGTGATTTTGCTGGTACAGCTTCGCCTGTTTTTAGCACAGATATTACCGTTAATGGAGTAAGAGTTGGCCTAGGCACGGATAATATTTCCACAAATCTGGTGGTTGGTGGAAGTTTACCAAACGCTACTTCAGGATCTCAAAATTTAGCAATAGGATATCAAGCACTTGCCGATTTAGTTTCTGGCTCGGACAATCTGGCTATCGGATATCAAGCGTTATTAGCTTGCGATACAGGATCATACAATCTAGGAATCGGAAATCTTGCCTTATCTTCTACATCGTCAGGCGCTGTGGCAAATATTGGTATTGGTTCACTAGCCTTGGAATATTGCACGGGGAGTAATAATACAGGAATAGGCGTCAATGTCGGTTCAGATAATGCAACTGGACAAACAATATTAGAGTCAGGAAATGATAATACCCTGTTAGGTTATGGGACTAGTGTTAACAATAATGCTGCGTCAGGAACTATTGCCATAGGATATGAAGCCACAGGTATTCAGTCCACAGGATCCACGAGTGGTACAAATGGCCCTGGTATTTCAATAGGATCTGCCAGTGCTCCCGTTGGATTTCGCGGCGATGGTTCAATATTTCCTTCAGCTTCAGCGGGAGCTGGAACATTACCGTTAACTTTTACTGGATTTTGGAGCGTGTACATTAATGGTACAAATTATAAAATACCATTATATCTCCCGTGATATATCCACGGCCTTATGGTCGATGTTTTATGATATGATCTGTAATAACACCCTATGATGGATAGATAATGCCAACAAATAACGCCCAAAAAATAAAATGTGATGTAATTCTTAATTTACTGGATGAAAATGAACATCCAATTAATAATTGCGCATTAATGCTGGATGCAAATGATCCGGATTTATTGTCAAAAATTAAAGACCATGTACATATTTTTAAAACAATGATGGAAAGCTTATACACGAAGTCTGATTAGTCTATATAATCAGACTTATTCCCTTTGAAACATCCAATCCTGTACTTTTCCAAGTGGAATATGCCTACCATTAATATATGGTTCAAGCATTATTGAATGATTGGTCAAAGTTTTCCCTTCAAAAAACAAGACAAATGCTCCCTTGGAGAATGTAATGGAATGTATTTCATCATGATCAAGCCCATACCAATCGCCTGGAAAATATACTTCAGGATTTGCTATATATTTAGATATTTTAGTTTCTTGTCGTTCATAGGTTCCAACCTCATTTCCATATTTTATTCTGGTCTCAACAAATTCATCACCATTTGAATCTTCTATCCAAATTGTATTAATAACTTGCCCCCTTAATACCTGGCATTGAAAATCATAGCGATGATTATGAGGGGTAATCCCGATTTGTTGGTTTACTGAACAAGTAAATGCCCGGACTTTTTCAGAGGTAACAGGATTTTCACCAATTAACCAACTTGTAAGACCAGGAACAATATAATTATGCACAGGTAAAGTTAGCATTGATTCAATATGTTTTAAATGCGGCATTAATTTTTCCTATATTTAAAATTTGTTTATATGGTATAAAATAATTTATTTCAAGAATCAGGAGATATATTAATGCCTTTTCAATACACAAAAGGATATTTGTTAATGAAGGATATAGAAAAATCTTTAGGAAGACCCTCTCAAACCTTATTTGCCTATCATGATTTTTATGAGAAAAGTTTCTACCATTTTAATACATTTTCTTATGTAAATAGATTATAATTTTAACAATTACGATTGAATTAAAGGATTAATAATGGCTGAAAAATGGATCCAAAAAGCGTTAGGATCAAAAAGCAAAGGTAAACTTCACCGCAAGCTCGGTATTCCTGAAGGCGAAAAAATCCCTGAAAAAAAATTAAATGCCGCAGAAAAGAAAGGTGGCAAAATTGGCAAGGAAGCAGCGCTTGCAAAAACCCTTAAATCATTTCATAGAGGCTAAATATGTTGACAACTTTCTTATCGACAGCATTATTAAATGTGCTTGAACGTGAACTGGTAAATCACGAGCCGGATATCCAGGCGTCCATTATTGCGGAAATTGATAAAATTTTAGCTTTATTATCCCAAAAAATTAAAGATAAAGCGGGAGCGCAAGAAAATGACTAATTTAAAACAGACAGAACGTGGAAAAGAACGCAATGTGAGCTATAATAAACAAAAACAGCAAGCAATTCCTACAATAACTGTAGATGTTGAACAGGATAGACCATTATATAGACAAGCAAATGGTTATCGACCGACCAGAGAAGTTTTACCAAATTACCTGGATTCTAACCCAAATGACGTAGGATAAATCATGGAAAAGAAAAGCATGGACAAGAAAATTAAAAAGATGAAGATGGAAGATAAGAAAGAAGATAAAAAGATGATAAAGAAAGAAATTAAAAAAGAAATGCCAAAAAAAGGCAAAAAAGACTGTTATTAATATCACATTATTTAACGCAAGGATGAAATAATGATTACAAGTATTCAACGTGACTGGATTGGCGCACCTTCTATTATCCGAATAGTCACCAATGATAATTATGCAACTGTAAGCGCCACCGGCTATCTTACTGCTCAAGCTGCGCAAATCATTTTAATCAATGCGGGTGCATTTGAATGGGATCCAAGTGATTTCGTATTGGTAACATTTGAAAATGATTCAGTCGTTCCACCTACTTTCACATGGGCACAATTTTCTATCAGCGCTGATTTCACCTCGTTAATTCCTTTTATCGGTGCAAATTCAGTTGTCACCCCTGTTGTTTCCGGTGACCTTGCAATGTTTGATGGAACCACAGGATTATTACAAGATTCCGGTGTATCAGCAGCAAGTGTGACCCAAACCGTAATTGTTACATTAAATACCGCAGCCGTTACCGGCATGTACGCCGCTCCTGCTTTGATTTTAGCTTCTCCCGGGGTTGGAAAAGCTGTTATACCAATAAATGCACAAATTATAACCGAAGTTTCAACGGCATTTACCGGTGGTGGTAATGCGCAACTGCAATGGGGTAATACTGTGCATGCTGGTGGTACTTTGGCATTGGATGCGACTACACCAACAGCAGAGATTACAGCCGCTAGCAGTCAGATTTATACACAAAAAGGTCTTGCAACAACTACGGTTACTGCCACCGCTACCATTACTAATCAAGGATTGTATTTTACTAATGCGACAGGTGCATTTACCGCAGGAACAGGATCGACAGTAACGTTAGCTGTGATATATATGACAATACCTTGCGTTTAAGTTATTTATATCCAATGATTGGCGTGAGCAATCGCGCCAAATAAGGTGAAAAAAGCAGTTCCTAAAACACCCAGGATCCAAATCATTCGATTATCAATTAGATCTCTTGTATTAACCATATATCCATTTAAGTCATTTTGTATTGTTGTTTGTAAAATATTATTTTTAATAACCATATCCATGATTTGAGTTGAAACATTCGACGACAAATCTGTCAGTATATTTTCCAAGCGCTTTTGTGAATCTTCAATTCTTAGCATGGATTGATTGAAAAATTCATTTCGCTGTTCAAGCAATAACATACGAGCTTCTTCATGGCTTATTAATTCTTTTGGTTTGGCAGACATTGGTGATTCCATTAAAAATAGTTGTAATTTTCGCATAGTTTAATTATATTTAGCATTTTTACAACAGAATTGAATAATTTAGCTTAACAGAAAAGCGCCTACAATAAATTTAACCGATAGTTAGATAGATAGGAGATATAAGTGCAAATCTTATAATTATTCACTATTTCAAATTTTGGAATTTGGAATATACTAAACGAGCGCCGCTTTTTTATGTTAATTCATTTCGTCCAAATGATACCTTCCTTTTTAGCGGCGCACTGGTAATAAAAAATGTACGATTATCGATTTAATTATGCTGTGGCAGTAGTTCTTGAGCATGAAGGTGGGTTAACTGATAACCCGAAAGATCCCGGCGGCATAACCAATTTTGGCATTACACTTCCTTTTTTAAAAGATAATGGTATTGATATTAATGGTAATGGCATAATTAATACCGATACGATTAAAAAACTTACAAAAAATCAGGCGATTGAAATCTATTACAAATATTTCTGGTTGCGCTATAATTATCCACGCTTAAATTCAGTAGAAATTCCAACCAAAATTTTAGATATGTCAGTTAATATGGGTGCTGGTGAAGCACATAAAATTTTACAGCGCTCACTTAATGATTTAGTTTATAAACCAGCTTGGTATAATAACGATGCATTCCATCAATTATTAACAATTGATGGAGTTTTAGGGTTAAAAACGATATCAATGGCAAATAATTGCGATCATGAAAAACTTCATGAGCAATTACGAATCAATCAAAAACAATTTTATGAAAATCTGGTTAATGATAAACCGTTACTTCAAACATTTTTGGATGGATGGCTAAAAAGGTCGGCATGGTAATACGCTTATAAGGGATTTATGACATATCGTCTTAATGAAGAGCAATGGATTCAAATAACAGTCGTTTCATGGGTGCAAGTTAATTATCCGGATATTGCAAAACGCATGATTCATATTGCCAATGAGCGCAAGACATCACCCTATCAAGGCTCTATACTCAAAAAAATGGGTGTTATGCCAGGTGTTTCTGATTTATTTTTTATCATACCAACCATAGAATACAATGGATTATTTATAGAAATTAAATCCTTAAAAGGAAGAGTAAGCCCAGCTCAAAAAAAATTTATCCACCAGGTAATACTTGATGGATACCAGGGAAAAATTTGCTACGGTTTTGATGAGGTTATAGATGCTATTAAGGAATATTTTTCTCTTTAATACATTTCAATCATCTTTTCTAATTGACCTTCTATATAATATAAAGACTTGCACAATGAATCCAAATAATCATCGTTAAGAACACTAACATCTTCATTATTTAAAATATCATGTGCAAGTAATGGAATTTTTTTTATCATAATATATAGTTCTTTCGCACGATATTGAATATCTTGCACATTTAGTAATACCCTTACAATATCACTTTTTCCAGCTTTTTTTGTATTACGTACAATTTTTAAATTGTTCATCATTCTGCCTATAAAAAAAACATGAATGATAACAGTTACTCATCTAATTGCAATCATTTTCAGATTTTACTAATAAATTTGCTTCCTTATTAAGATGGCGAATAAAATTATTTGCCTGTTCATTTGTCATCTCAAAAATATTTTCTACACAATAATGCTCTAATGCTTTTTCAAAGCGCTCTGCTGACATTTCAATTATAGACAGGAGACTATTTATCTCACAATGCTGATCTGGAGTTGAATTATTATCAATAATAGTTAATTCAGGCTCTTGTGTCTCATTTTTCGTGCGCAATAATAAATCTTCAACGATTGTCTTTGGATTATTTTTTTTAGATTTTTCCAAGTATGAATAATCCTCAACTTCTTCACGTGGCTTAATACCACGCAATGCATCGGAAAATAAATCACGAATACAAAACCCTCTGGCGCGCATTTGTAACATCCGTTGTGGATATTTTTTCCATGGATCAGATCGTCCCCATAACCCTGCTTGCTGCGCAAAGTCTTTGGTAAATATTACAGTATGTGGTTCATGGCCTTTACGCTTAATCGTACAACTTGCACCATTAACAATGCCGTTATCCATGATAAATACTTCATTAATCCACTCATAATTTTTATTCCCCTGCACAAGTCCTAGTAAACAGTCTCCATACATGCATGGCCTGCCATTAATAACGGCTATATCTTGTATAGCTTGCATCATTGGAATGCCAACTTGTAAACCCATTTCCATCGCAATCATGATATCGGCTGGCTTATTTGCTTTATCACGCGGAACCAATGAACTCTTGGAAATAAAATCCGCAACTTGCATATAATGATTAAAATGCTCTTTAGCAAAAAGACTTTGCTCTATGTGACCCTCACGAGTTTCAACAACTTTCAAATCACCGTAACCATGTTCTATTAATTCATTCATAACTATTCTCCATAGTTGCATATTTCGGAATCATTAATGTTTGTACGCCATAATCCGGCCAAACATCTTCTTCCTGAGATTTTGCAAAATCTCTTAATGTTGCATGAAACAGATCAAGACCGAATTGCAAGGCTTCATCGTCAAGCAAATATAACCCCGTGACGTAAGGAGGAGTTTTTTCAACACATATAAAAATAAATTTCTCAAATGGCATTTGTATAGATTGTAACGCTTCATACATCATTGCAGCTTGCATAAAAAGACCGTCTGTCATGGCTGCCTTTTGAAATCCATGATAACTGGCATTTCGAGAGGTTTTCAGATCGCCACATAGTGGAGTATTCCATATATCTGGACGCGACTTACATAATAGTCCGGTTTCCTTGTCTTCCCAAAAAATTGATTGCTCTACTTTTGCACCATTCAAAATGTTTGAAACAAGAGAATTTTTTAATAATGACTCTTTCATTTCCTTAACCTGTTCTAACTGCATATCGGTTATAACCGTTTTATTTCCTGCTTCAATAATTGCTTGTGCATAAAGCTCTTTTCCTGCGTTGGTACGTCTATCAGTCCGTGGCATAATATAAAACTGTTCATCAAATAACTCAGGCTCTAACAGCATTGTATGCATCATATTACCAATGACATATTCCTCTTTATCATCATTGCGCACATATTTTCCACTTAAATACTGATAGTGATAAAGACTGGGCAACTTCTTGAATGTCCACAATTTAGATCGACTCATTCCTTCTGATGCATGATAGCGCTCATTAGATATATTATGAATTCCGGGTGCAAATTTTTCTTTTATCATTTTTATTTCCTCTTTTTTTTTATATTGTTGACAACTATACACTAATAGAATATTATTGTCTAATAAATTTGTCTAATAAATCCATATAAGAGAGAGTTATTATGAAAATAGAAGAGGTGTATGAGTATTTTGGCAAGAACTGGTCGAAAATAATGCGAATTATGGGAGTATGTCATAATAACTATAAATATTGGCAAAAAATTGGTTATATTCCATTTTCTTCACAACTATTGATTGAGAGAGTAACAAAGGGAAAATTATTGGCAGACAAAACGCATGCAAAACCTATGGACGATATTGAGAAGGAATATATGAATGGAAATAATACAAATTAAATACTTAATTATTGATTCATTATTAAAGCACCACGGAAAGATTATTGTCAGTGAACTCATTAATGAAATTGTCAGCGAAATATGCAAGCACGCGGACGAATTAGTTTATATAGAGAACCTTACAAATGAAAAACAATAATGCGGACAAAAAAAAAGTTATTAAATATTACTTATTGATGAAACAATACGAATCATCCAATGAGACTCCACAAGATTTTTGTGAAAAAAGAAATATTGATTTAAGACAAATGCAAAACATGAAAAATATTATTAGGGGAGGAGAATCCCAAAATCCAATTAAATATAAACACCTTGTTGAATTAAATGATGAGTTTGAAAAAAAAACTCATGGATTAAGACTCGCAGAATTTTGTAAATTACATAATATTAAGGCCACCGCATTTTTCCATATACGAACGCACCTGCGCTATAAAAAAATTATAGCTGACTATTTGCAAAAACAAGAGGAGTTTGAAATTAGCGAAAAAGAAAATGAAATCATGGATTTTAAAGAAGTAATTTCTGGCATTCCTATGCAAACAGAGGTTAAAAACCCGGATCCTTATCATCCGACAAATAGGCCTGCATTGTCACATGATGTTATAAATTCTCAATATGCACCGCCACAAGGGGGAACACCATCAGTTCAATTATCTATCCAAAATACTATCGAAATTTCAATTAAAAAAGGAGTGAAGGTCATTCTTGACGAAAACTGTGACAACAATATTACTATAAAAATTATTAACTTTCTAAAGGGGCTATGATGGAAAATTTAAAATATGTTATGTGCAGAACTTACTCAGCAGGAGTTTTTGCTGGCTATCTGGAATCAAGAAACGGGCAAGAGGTTGTGCTTCGTAACGCCAGGAGAATTTATTACTGGGACGGGGCTGCCACATTATCGCAACTAGCAACGGACGGTACGTCAAAGCCTCAAAATTGCAAGTTTCCCTGTGAAGTTGATCGTGTTGAATTACTGCAAGTAATCGAAATTATTGATATTACAGAAAAGGCGCGATTAAGTATTGCCGGTGTGAAAATCTGGAGATTCTAATGTCAGGTTGTGGTTGTGGTTGTGGTTGTGGTTCGGGTTCTGGTTCAACTTCCGGTGACGGTTCGGGTGAGGGTTCGGGTTGCGGTAACGATGACGGTTCCGGTGAGGATGGCGGTTGTGGTTACTGTGACGGTTCTGGTGACGATTTCGGATCCAGTTCCGGTTATGGTTTCGGTAATTTTTACGGTGACGGTTCCGGTTAAATGAAGTATTGGAGATTCTAATGTCTGGTTCGGGTTGGGGTTCGGGTTCGGATTACTATTCCTGTGATGGTTTCGGTTCCGGTTACGGTGACGGTTACGGT